>Ga0210059_1006043_pt1 | contig 19447 bp, 15 predicted proteins | sample Ectturendosymbi2_FD_188042 | JGI IMG/M metagenome (GOLD analysis project Ga0210059, IMG submission 188042) | Ecteinascidia turbinata endosymbiont from Florida, USA - Sample 2 (SPAdes) (version 2) | ecosystem: Host-associated > Tunicates > Ascidians > Unclassified | place: Key West, Florida... | reverse complement strand
TTGTTGCAGAGTTTGGAAAGGTTGCTCCTTAAATGTGCTAATAATCATTTTTGCTTGAAATTTTTGCATTAAAGTTATAAAAACAGTTGGAAGTTGGCATTACTTATAACAGGATGTTATGCAATGATTTCACTGGTCCGGCCCGCTTCAGATTAAATGCCTGAAGTGGCCCTGGAACTGAAACGAGTTTGACACCTCTGTAATAGACGTATTGTCTTTGTCATAACTGCTATAGTAGAAACATGCGTGTTGAATGTTCCTGGAAGGACTAAGTTCTGCTTAACTGTGCATTTTAAGTTGTTTTCGTGTTTTAATCTATATAACGTCGTTTAAAGCAGATTTCACAAATCGCACGTCTACGGAACTACACATAGTGCTTTCCTGTTCACGTATAGCCTGTTCAAAAACTTCGTTTTCATAATACAGTCTGTAAAATGTGCGTTTCAAATAATCCAAATGTTTAACTGCACGAGTAGAAACAAATCAAATTTTTGTGTTTGCGTTCCGTGCACTTGTCTTTTCAGATGCAGAAATGGGATCCACTTCAGTAGAAAAGCGTTCTGTGTATGCTGGAACGTTGTCGAACAAGACTGTGCATGTGCATTGTAAAAGAATGCTATAAAATTGGCTTTACGACCATTCAAACCTGCCCACTCAAACATACGCTTTTCGTTTGTTGTCGGAGAATTAGCGTGCAGTTGCAGAAGCGATTCGACAATCAGCATTGAAGCTATATTGCAGGTGTGCGTTTGAGTTACGTGTTCGACTCAGCATGGCAGTCGTGCGTACTGCGTGCTTGATACACTGTACAGCAAATAATGGCAGTTGTGTGCCTATGGCTAATTATTAATTAATTGTTCGTCGCGCCCTGTTGCTGATAGTGAGATAAAGTTCGTTCAACACAGCTGCGTTTGTAGAATGCCTAGCTTCATATCTGTTGTGTTTCAGAACCGTATTGGACGGTCAATCGAACTTTCAAGCTTATCTGATTGTGGCAAGTGTTTGCCCTGTCCGTCTCCTGCTTTCGTAACCAATTTTGGTCGGGAGTACCAGTCTGCAGATCTGTTGAATCACGCAAATTTTGAGATGTCATCATAGGCGAAAAGTTGTTGGATGTGCGTTGAAAACCTCTATGAGTGCCAGCCCTCCACATCTCGCAGCAAACGCTGCCATTGCAACATCTTTAGACTACAACTTGAACTGGGATAACAGTTTTATGTGCCTTACTGCCCGCTTCTGAGCATATTTACCTTTTGAAGAGAAATAGTGACCAAAAGTATTCCTCAAGCCTCACATACGCTGCAAGAATTCATGTATGGAGCTGATCACTGCTGCGCATAATGCTATTTGTCATCATAATTTCACTAGTTGCGCAATCGATGCGCCCGTTTTTCCATACAGTTATGGGAGAGTGGTTAACTATACTACTATGCCTGTATTACCATGTAGATCCACGAATAAGATTCATCTGCTTTGATTTGTACACATTTTATAAAAAGCGAAGTGGAGTTACACAATACGCAGAGTAAAGCGGTACAGTAGTGTCAATTGCGAAACGCAAATCAAGCCGGTTCAGTAAAAGCCACCGAATCAATAGAGAAAATTTGTCATATCTAAAAATCATATGAACAGGACTTTTATACTAGCGACTCAAGCAACGATATCAAAGCATTTTCATAACAAATGCCATTTTGCAATTTCCCATACCAGTATTGCAGTAATCTTGCTTAAATTTATGTATGGGTATTGACAAAGCTTTAACACGATATATTTTCCATAAGCAATACGGAAATTGTTTCTGCGAAAAAAATTCGGTGTCAAACGGATTTTGGTTGTTTTTTACAAATACCACATGAACTAAATATTGGTATGGCCACAGTAAACGGGTAAGAAGATCTTGCAAATGAAAAAGGGTGAAATAGCTGACGAAAATTAGTATAAAAGTGATCCTCCTATTTCAATGCTGTGAAATAATCGGATAGACTTCCTTAAACAAATCAATCAAATTATTGCGAAGTAAATGTGAAAATAAACATCTTACACTTTGCTAGAATGCGGGCTTTGGCACAAGGAGGAAGGAATACTGACAACACGAACTAATTAAAACGTTGCTTTTGTGGATTCCGTTGAAGTGGAACCTCAGCTGGCTAATCTGAGAATGCATTGCTGGTTCTTGCCCATACGGTTTCTTACACAGTGGCCCAAGACCCGGCCCAAAACTATTTCCGCTACTCCTGTTCGTGACAGTGTGCCTAACATGCTTTGCGCACAACATTTTGGTTGATGTATCACGCGTCAAAAGATCCAGCGTAGGGTCGATAGTTGTGCGTCAAAACAGAAAATGTTGGAGTTGGACAAGCGTTGCAATGATGCAAGTGTTGCATTAACATTTATTGTTTGTTGCTGTTCAGATAATATTCGCAAAAACACTACTGATATCTGAGTGCTTTTTAAGATCAGTGACGTCAGGACCGATCGAAATCCAACAAATCTTGAAGGCAATTGGTTTGTTTCAAGCGTTTCGCAGCAACTTAGAAATTGCTATAAGAATTTTAAATAGAGTGAAATTTAGAAGTCTCGGTAAAAGTATAACCAACAAAGCAAAAATCAATGATTTGAATGAAATCATGCTGCACGTTTCGGAAAACAATCGTCGTCATCACAAGCAACAACCCATTGAAAAAACGCAAAAGCATTTGAACGCAAAGTGATCTGGTGGTTTGCATTCACACATATTCAACAAAGAGGCAGTGATAGCAGTCAAATATTGCTGTTTGCAGCGAAATTGCGGAAAGAGTAGGTGCACAAATAAGAAAGTTCCAAAAACGAGCTTTAAAAAAACTGTAAAGGAAGATACTATTTTCCAATAACACGTTTCATCTTTTTGAAATCTTCAAGTATAATATGACTCGATCTTTTCAATGCGCAAGCGCAATGCAAAGTGAATAAAACAAGATTCTTTTGCGCTTTGAACAGCAAAGCTGAGTCACGTGGTGCGCAAACCAATGAGTGCGAGTTTACGGCAGGTGTGGTTGAGAAAACCAATCACTGTTTTGTAACTAAAATGCCAAAAACCATGCGGGTGATTTGTCTCTTATCCCTCGGTAATGGAAATATTCTTGCGCATGACTTTTACGTGAGCAAAGAACATGTATGAGGTCGACTCCACAGCGACACCATGCGTTTGATTGTAAAACTGGACGTTGAATTGAAAAACGTATTTTCTCTACACGTCATTCCTGCTGTGTTTTCACCTTTGTTTGGAACATAAAATAGTTTTATATAAAAAAATACAATTAATAACAGGGCCACTAATAAATCTAAAAGGGATATGCATGTATAAATTGACCAGGTCAAAAGAAAGACTTCCTTTAAGTCTGATGTCGCAGTCCTTAAATCCAAAAGCGAAAATCGTGACTGACCCTGACTTGTGTGCACGTAAAAATACCAGACCGCTAGAAGGTGGCTCGGTGCATTTACTATTAATTTAAGCTCCAACGGATGACGATCAAATTACGTTTTTTTCCGAAACGCACCACTGCACACACGTCTCTTTCTCACGTAAATGGCAAACGTAATAATATGTCCGTTATCATGGAACAATTGACAATCTGCTGTGCGGCTTTAGTGACGTTTTAATCGAAAGAAATATATCGAGCTTGAATTCTCAGGCCTAGCGAAGTCCAACACACACCGGTTTGCCTTAGAAAAAGGACCTGCTTTGTTATTCAGATGTGCAAAAGGAACTTTTTCAATTATTTTCGCATTGCGCTTACTCAAGAGCAAGCTGCTGCCAAAACTTACATCAGGGTACGTCCAACTGCAAGTTTAACAAATGGAGAGACGAGCGAGAGCTCTGAGCAGTTGGATTTACTTCCCACAGCCTGAAACAAGGCATCGGCTCATGAAGATCATTCCTTCCCTAGTGAGTGTAGACAGGGATACAAAACAATGGGAGCAAAAAATTGGTCTGATCATCGGAAATGGTGTCCAAGTACAGTACAATCAGTCACAAAGCTTTCATTGCACATTTTTGTGTGCTGATGAACAACGATAGCCTCTTTAAGAGGTGAGTCGTTCCTGACAGCAAGAGTAGAGCTTATGACGAAAGACCTGTACTTGGTTACACGCTTTATTCGTTAAAATTCTTCTTTATAGCATCCGATGGCCTGGGCTTCTTGGACATCTATTAAAGTACAGACCACCCCTAAAATGAGTGTCATCGTTTATTCAGGATGCTATAGACCAGGGTTCTCCAAACGTTTTCGCCAGAAGGCCACATGAGCTATTACACAACAGTTCGAGGGCTGGGCATCTCACGTAATGTTTCAAGATATGCTACATTCTACCAAATTGAGAAATTGTTTGCATAAACATTATTTTTTCCTTATTGACAAAATGTCTTTGCGGCCAGACGATATGGCTCCGCGTGCTGGATTTGGTCGGCGGGCCGTAGTTTGAAGCCCCCCTGCTATACACTACAGAGTTTAGGTAAAAACAGTTGGCTTTATCTGGAAACCTTTTGTATTTATGACGTCCTGTTCGTTCCTTCCTGCTTTTCTTGCCACTGGCAACACTCCCCATGGAAAACCTTCGCTTGAGCTGTAGGGAATGCATTAAACATTGTTGAATGTTTGCAGATGATTAATAACCTGCTCAGTTAGGCAAAGCGCTTTGCTCTACCACTCCAAGTAGACCAACAATACATATTTCAAGTCAATTATGTTCTTCAATTAGAAAACTGTGGCAACTGTAGATCTAAAAGTTTGGTGCTATGTCGGTCCTGTGACGTAAAGACTTGTGGCAAGAGCGTGATGTTTTCTGTAGTCTGTATGTTACTTACAAATAGATATCCACCAATACGTTGCAGATGGATAACGTCGTCTTGCTTCCAGTGACGCAGAATTGAGATTTGCTAGTTTACTGAAATTCATGAATCATGAGCTCATTTATGTTTCACTGTGAATAGCTGCTATACATTTTTTTTCTACAAGCATTTGTTTGGCAACTGTAATTCAAGTCAATTCTTCCGTTAATACTGTTCAGTTGTTTCAAGCAAGGACCAAACATCTAATCTGCAAATTTTATGGGGATTTCTCCACCTGATACAATGACGAATGATCCATCAAAGGAAGGCTGCAGATCCCTACCTTGCAACTCCTGACATGTAATTCTCCTGAGCCTGAGTTGGTGGCTGTTGCTGAAATTCCCAATTGCTGCTCTGATCGCTATAAAATTGCGGATCATGAGGTCCCTCACCTGGAGCAACAAGCCCCAGCCCTGCGGGATGATATGGAGACAATTGCCAGAAGTGTGGGTTTGTGCAACAATGTTGCATGATAAGCTGTTGAGGAGGACTGACGCGCATATCTCGTGGCTCCGAAAAGCTGTGCACCAAGTGTGGATAAGGCAATGCGGTTTCGTGTGTGCGGTTAAGCGAAGTGAAGGCGTCAGGCAGCTCCGATACGCTTTCCGGGGTGTTGCTTGAAAATTGAGAATCGGTGAATCCGCTGTCGGTTCGAGTCCGGGATCTAACGTATTTTGGCCGGGTTCGAGAATTAAGGTCATGCAAGCAATCTAAAGCATCGTCCGGTGGAGTTGCAAAGCTTAAAGTTTCGTAATGCGCAGATGACACTTGCGGGTGAAACGCCTCTGGCCGAAAACATGTGGACTCTTCGTTACGGTTGTTGGGGCAGTTAGGTGTATCTGAGACATAGTAATCGCTTTTATTTCTCTTGTCGGGTTTTGATTTTAAGCCTTTCTTGTGACAGTTCACAACTGCTGCCGACACTGCGATCACAACAACACCTGCTGCTGCTGCAACAACCACTACCAGCAATATGTTGGATGATTCGCTTGAAACGTCACTTGGCCCAGAAGTCGATACTTTGTCAGTCGTGGCTAAAACACGGAAAACCCTCAAAGGGACTTTGAGCGAAATGTTGGATGGTGGATCTGCCGCTTTTTTACAATTGTGATCTAACTCAACATTAGTGCATCCTTTAAATGACTCCTTTCCGAAACTACTCAGCATCTTGCCGCTTTTTGCATCCGGAGCGTTGCAGTTAACGTCCAGTGCGTTTCGCCAATCAGCTTGAGTTACTTCCCTCTTTAGAAATGCCTGAAGACAAAACAAAAGTCAAGAACATTTGTTTCAACTGATCTTGCTGGCTTGAGCAGAGTGAAAAGTTTAAAGTTTTTTTGCAAGGCAAGAAGACTTCGTTTTGTACAACAACTTTATTGAAGTCTGATTTTTAAAAAGCTTGTTTAAAAGGAATGTTCAACCTGAATGTTTTTTAGTTTGCTCGCAATATTCAGGAATGAGAAAAAAACATTTACTGCTCAGCGACCCAAGCCACATTTTATTGACGCAACGATACAAAATGGAACAAAAGATTTGAAGGTGAAATTTCCGATTCGTTCTTGGGTTATCCCCATCGTAACGTAAAAGTTTACTTGACCTATCATAAGCAAATAGACGTTTTGTGAAGTGTGTTAAACTTGAACTACAGGGTAATATCCGATTGTTCTTGCAGTCCATATTTTATTTAAAATGCGATTTTAATACTTCAGTTGAGATCACTTGAACCACGACCGCTGCGACAAAGGTTGCGCACAAAAACACGCTTAGGACACACCTCAAACTCATACGCTTTGGTTAAAGTCGAACAACTTAATATAATATATTTTTCGCGAACCACAATACACGCCATTCCAGTGTTCAAATTTCTGCTGAGCTTGGTCTTTTTTTCGCTTCTATTAGCGAAGTGGAGTTACGCAATGTGCAGAGTGGCCCCTTATGCTGCTCCCAAATGAATTGCTGACTCAATCGTTTTGGCAGCGTTTACTGGGTTATTCAACAATATGATTTGGTCACTGTTTCGTCAGAAATGTAGCAGTGTTCACTACATGGGATCATAGAACACTATATGCCTAACCTACTGCAATATTTATCTTTCTTATGCACAAAAAATTTTCAATTAAATACAGCTTGTAGCTTATAAACGAAAAGCCATTTCTCTCCAAGCAGTTTTGGTCGTTGCTCGCGAACTATCTGCTCTTGTAACTCATCACCTGTGACCAACAAGTCTGGCAACTCATGATTGGATTTTCCAGCTTATTTCGACTCTTTTGATTTGATGTGCCTCAGGGTAAAACATCCAGCGTCACAAAGGCACGTGAAAGCAAATGGTCTAAGTAAGTGCTTACAATGTTGCCGTATTGGATACGTTTAAGTAACAGCTGCACAACTAGCAAGGAAAAATCTTTCAACACAATTGCAATACATATCACTAGCAGTTTGATTGAAAAACTATATACTGTAACTATTTCTCAGATTGAAACAAAAGACGCAATTAGATTGATAAAATCCTGTGTTGCCAACAGCCATATTCGACCTAAGAACAGTTTTGGAACTCTGGTGTTGGGACTGTAGCAATCCTCTTATCAAATGATGACGTAAAAATAACAGCATTGATAGGTTGTCTCAATTTCCGGCTTCCTGCCAAACCATTGCGGCAGATCCAATGAAGAGCGAGTAATGATATACGCCACGGTACAATCAAATCGTTGCGGGATGTAAAACTATACTTCAAGATTTTCTGGTGTCCGAGGACCCTAAAACACGCTAGGCGAAGGGCTGTTTTGATAGGGTCATTATAATTTACAGCAAATGATAGCAGTTAAGATGTAAAAACGGCTGCTATAAATATTTATTAATCCCAAAAACAACGTCCTTTTGCCTTATTTTATGTCTTCAATGAATGGAACTCTCACATGTTTGTTATAAAAACCACGAATAATTTCTTTGCACTGTAATTAAGCAAATACGGCTTGTATTCCATGGGTCTCCAAACTACAGACCATAAGCCAAATCCGGCGCGCAAAGATATTTCATCCGGCCGGCGAAAAAATTTTGTTAATAATGAGAAAGCACGTTTTCACTAAACATTTGTTGATTCGGTAAAATGTGACATATCTCGAAACCATCACATTGCGTAAGTTCCTCGGCTATCAAATTGTTATGTAATATAGCTTATGTGCCCCTTTGACAAAAAATTTTGGAGACCCTGGTTTAAACCAAAAAGTTTGAAGTCTTTTGTAATATACATAAGCGTACGGCATGGGGATGCAGGGGATGCGGTCGCATCCCCAACGATGGGAGGTTGGCTATGTTTCGGGCAAAAATTTTGAACATTTGGGCAAATTATACAGCTAGATTCACATTTATGTGAGGCATTGTCTGTGTTGCCATCAACGGCAAAAGCTCTGCTGAGACGATTTTGCCATTCTTTTTTGCCTCTGACGGCAAATGAAACACTGCCTGACGGCAAAATAGTGACTTCCTGAACCAGAATCATTTGGGAATTTCAAGAGCCTTCATCAAATTTGGGCCAATTAAAAAACATTATTCAAGTTTTGGGTAAAATTAGAAACATTTGGGCGTGGTCCAACAGTTTCAATTAAATCTGGGCAATTGAGGAAAGCGTTATTCAAATTTGGGTTAAATTATAAACATTTACATAAATTGGAAACATTTGGGTAAAGTCCATCAGCCAAATCAAATTTGGCAAAATTTTGATTCAATTTGGGTAATAGCCTATGCAAGAGCTTCAATGAAATTTGGATACAATTAGAAACAGTTGGGTAAGTTCCAACAGTCTCAATACAATTTATGTAATTGAAACAGCTTCATTCAAACATGGGTACAATTGGAACCATTTGAGTAAATTAGAAGAGGTTCATTCAGATTTGCATATTATAAACATTTGGGTAAATTCCAACAATCCAAATCAAATTTGTTTCTGGGCTAATTGAAATAACCGCATTCCGATTTGGGTAGACTTAGAAATACTTTAAAATTAGGAAATCAAATTTGGGCTAATTGAAACAACCTCATTCAAATTTGGCTACACTTAGAAATATTTCAAAATTAGGAACATGTAACCCATTCTAACTAACCATCACTTTTGTAAACATCAAATTGTTGATGCTGGCATGTGTTTTTCAGCTATAATAACAAAAATGGAGCTGTAACTGATGTGAGTTGATGCTGTGAAGTTTTCATGTTTCCAGTGTGTTTCATGCTGTGAAGTTTTCAAGACTCCATTTGTTGCTGTTACGCTTTTATATGCAGCATTAGATTTATGAATTGCTTTTTTTTATAATAATGTAGGTTTAATTCAATACTATGTCGTTATCATTGTTGGAGATAGTATGTGCAGATACAAATTTTTTTTGTAGTAATAATGTGGTGTAGCTGTGATATGATGCTGTAAAGTGTAAAGTTTTTGTGTTTCAAAATTGCTTGATGTTTGGAGATTTACAAGAGTGAAGCTGGTGCGGTGAAGTATTCATGAATACAAACCAAGTAATTGCAACTGCAATATATTGTGTGGTAGTAGTGTAGCTGTAATTTCATACTGTTTAGGTGTTCATATTTTCCATTTGTTTCATGCAATGGATTTCAGATGTTGCATCCTACCAAATTTAAATGTTTCAATTTGATGCTTTGAAGTGACGTTTTCATGAATAGTGGCAACAATACTATCTATTACACTGCATAATTCATTAATGCAGTCCAGTGAAACACTGCTATTTTGATAAAATATTCTTGTTAAGGTTATAAGTCATTTGTTATTGGAAATTTACTTTTGTACACATACCTTGGTAGTTGATCATATAGGCTGCAGTATTAATGTCTGAATCAGTTCCATATTGCTATTTGTTAGCATGCTGTGTTCAGTGCGCATTCAACCGTCTTAACTGGAGTGTTTTTTTTGGTTCTCATAACTTAACTTTAGAAGTTGTAAAGTCATGATTAGAAGCTGTAGGCCTAATGAAACATACTGATTGCTAGTTGAGGGCATAAGGCTAGGCTTGGATCCTCATAGTGACACACTCTTTTTAGGATTGCGTTTATTTACCTCATTACTTATATTATTTGATAATGATGAGGTGTGTAAACAATAGTTATTTCAAACTCAGGACCGCGAAATCTGTCAGGTTGCAGTTCATAAACGAGATGAAGATACCCACATCAACGAACTTGCATGGCAGTACGCTGCTGAATTTGTAGGCTTCATGAAGACTTGCTGGAGCGCGAATCAAGGAATGAATTGATTTGTTACTGATATTTGACAATTGGTGATTAAAGATGGAGGCACCTTGATTTGCTTACAATGGTACGTTCTAGTCCTAGCATTAAGACTTTCTGTTTATATGTTATTTGGGAAAAACAAGATCACATTTGGGCAAAAATTTTTTGCATCCCCAAAAATATGGACACCCGTACACCTATGGTAATATATATTACCCTGCAGGAATAACTTTGAAGACCTTCTGGTTTAAAAAATTTGCAAAGATAACACGCATGGAATTATGATTCTATTATTGTTTCATTCTTACCCAATAACTGTAAGCATCACAGTCGCAAACCCATGGATTACTGTTCAGCAAGTTCACTCCAGACTCGGGCAGCTGCTTTTCATGATAAACATTACGAAACCAATCAGCTTGTGGAACATGTAATCGGTTTCCACTAATCAGCAAAGAGCTTAATTGCCTGAAATATAAAAGGGATCTTAACTTTCCTTCAATTATTTTTTAATAACCATTTAACCACGTTTGGTGCATTTTCGTGACGAAAATGTCTGTGCGTTTTCAAAAATTGTTCTATAGACACGTTGTAGTTTAAACAGTATCAAATCGTTTATAATCTTTCATTACACATGAATTCAAATTAGGCTTATTTAAGCTCATAAACTGTCTCAAATGACAGTCACAATGTGTGAGGTATAACTTACAGTTACATCAAACATGTATTGCTCTGAGAAAGTAAGTTTAAAGATAGATTTGAACAAAAAAGTAGTATTATCTTTATACACGAATTTAGCTTAGATTTTTAGAAGTTTTCAGTTAAAATGCATGTCACAAGAAGAACAAATGAAACAAAACCACAAAATCGTAGCAGTTGAAAATTTAAAGATTCAGTCCAATAAAAACAGCTCGCTTATGTGAAACCGTGCAAAAACAAGAGTTGTTTGATGAATTACGCAGAAATTGGACAAGCAGAAAACGTTTTCTTCGCAAAGGTCAAAAAGGAAATTGCGATTTTAAAAATAATCGATTTTCAATGACAATGCGACGGCAAAAATTCAAATAGGAACTCAAGGTCAGATCTGCAATCATAAAACTGATTTCTTTTATCGTTTGCCACTGTGTACCGCAATTATGAAACTTTGGCTCTGAGAAGATCATCCACTGAGAGTTGAGACTATTTATAAGCTTATTTGATACATACTCTTGCATCAAATTATACAAAAAATATGAAAGAAAATCTGAAATTCTCTCAAAAAGTACTTACTAACACCAAAGCACATAAAAGTCTTAATCTTCAAAACTTCCAAGATAAGAAATCAGAAGCTTGCAAATAAAATCACTCGGAACCTGTCACTTTTTTCCATTGGTTTTCAGTATGACATTAACATGTCAAAGTGGCTGTCACACTTAAGCCAGCAACTATGGAAAGCACCAGGAAACTGAGGCTGCAACAATTGTAAATACTATGATTGTTGATGTGGTGGTTGTACATTTCAAGCTTTCCGAAAAGTTTTGAGGTTTTGTCCATCAATAACACATTACGGAACATCCCCTGCTTTCACCTGAATCAATTCTGGTCGTAGACACCTCGGTGGCAATCAGATTACGTTTTGTGTTTTTATCAAACAAGTCGAAGTTTGTTGAAATTACAAGTGATACTTTTCGATGTGTCGCAAAAAATATTCTTAAAAGTGTGATGAAGAAAGGCGGTTAAATGTTTTTGAGAAAAACTCAACTTCATCACACACATTTTTCCTCCAAGTTGGTAACTCCAGATGAACCCACCTCATTCGAAACGAGCGTCCGGAAGCAATGCATGTCAAGTTGTTATTACGTAAGTCCAGTTCGACCAATTTGGTGAAGATCCTTAAATCCGCCCCGTCGAATATTTCCAACTGGTTTTCAGTAAGCCTGAGTGATCTGAAACAGACAGTGATTCTGATTTGCCACACGGTGAAACTATTCACTAAAACTGATTTCTGGAAGCAAACGAGTGCAACAGCAAAGTATGTAAAAGACGGTTTTATCCCAAAACAATAAAAAACAAACATGCAAGGATTTATGCGTTTAAAACGATTCGGTGTATAGTTTTGTACACTGTTCCAGTTTCAAAGACTCGGTAGTTGGCGGAAGTAATGATAGCTGAGTAAATGAAATACTTTTCCTCAACAAAGAGAAGTACGCAAAAAATCCAATGAAAAGGGACAGCCTCTTGACAATCCTTATAATTGTGAAATGCTGCTTTAATTTGCTATCGTTGATACCCTGACGTTATGTTTTTTTGAAAACACGAAGCTAAGTACACCGTGGCGAAACCTTACACAACAAATTTTATAATGAAATTCATGAGGAACAAATTGTGACCAAACAGCTGCATTTACCAAGAAACTGAATAAGCGTTGTCCAGCACATGCCGCTTGGACACGTGCAGTATGCACATCATAAGCCCATAATAAATTCTTCACAAAATGCGTCAGCTTATAACCTTACAATATCAAAGCATACAAGCTTGACTGATTGCAGCATTGCATCAATTAGGTTTGCAAGCAGTCAATCAGTCAGCACTGACGCAGAAAGCAAATAGTTACCCCGATTTGGAACAATCTTTTTTGTTGGGAAAACTGCTCTGTTCACTACGCTTATTGTTGGATTTATTTACTTACGTGGTTATGGTATACAAAGTAAGCTTGTGTTCGTATTTGCTCAACTGGGTGAAGCTCTCTGTGCTTTTAACGTTTCGTGGCCAGCGGAGCATTGCGCCACGAATGGCAAAGGCTGCAAAATTTTACTAAGACAACCTCTGTGCTAACAGAAATTTTCAAGAAGTATATGTTCCGTTGCTGAGTCAAAAATCGCTTTTTTCGCAATTAGAATTTCCATTATTATAAAGGCTAAGTGTTGTGATCTCACTGAACACAGGAGTAATATATTGAACTTATTCTGCAACCAAACAAAGAGTAGCTTACCTCAAACGTGGAAACACGGTGCTTCTACCCCACGTAATGCTTACTAAGTTGTTGTAGCTCAGATCAAGCTCGGTTAACCTTTCCATATCTTTAAAGGCGTTTTCGTCCACAAAGGTTAACTTGTTCCCATTCAAATGCAAACGTTCAACATTATGCATGCCAAGAAACAGCTTGTTGTTTACGGCCTGCAGCTCGTTGTTACTCAGTGAGAGGAATTTCAGCTTGTGCAATTCTACGAACAAATTTAAACACTCGAGATTGAGATATTCAAACAGTTGACATACTTTCTTTTTGATGATTTAAAGCAATTAAGAAATGCCATCGGACGTCGTTTGCCAGAATAATGAAAATTGACGATGACTTCGTGCGGGACGGCAAAAATATTGTGAAAATGACAATAAATTTTGTCCGAAAAGTAATTTACTGCAGTTCTGTGTTTTGCAGCATTATTCAAGTGGTTGCATTTCAAGATTTAACACATATTACATTCTTTAATGCTATAAAAAATATCAAAATTGCCCGTGTTTTCGTTTAATTTAACAGGTCAAGGTCAAGGGCTTTCACAATCATATTTTTCCACCATTTGTTTTCTGCAATTATTTGCAGGTGTGTGCTGCCTCATACTAAAGCAAGGTCAACGGCGTACGCACGTGATGGTGTGGTGTCAAGCAACTACAGGTGCAATAAAGCAAAGGATGCCTTTCGGATTTTAATCATCGGAATCATTACTTCGTAATTCGATAAAAAACTGACTTCTCGTCGATCAATTCGAAGTCACCACAAGACATGAGAGTTGTTTTGCTGTGAATATTGGAGTATTGTTTCTCGCTTCACGATAACGGAAGCATTCAGCTACAACCGAATTTTTTGGTCATCTGAAATTTTTATGAAATTGCTGAAAATTAAAATTTTGGTTGAAGAAAAATAGGCAGTTGTGATTAGAAAATTATTTCTAAGGCTTTCAAAAAGCATGTTCCGTAAACGATCTTGCGGGCTTCGCATTTTTTAAGAAAACGTTGCATGATAAGCTGGTATAAAGCAGTAGGACAATAATGTATTGGTTTTTGTGACGAAATAATGGTTCATACAGTCAATAGATCGTATTAACTTTGATTTTTATCAAGCAAGAAATAAATAGGTAGGTAGTTTTTATACCTAGTTTACAAGTTTCCAACCGCGCAGCTACTTTTAGGCGCTTACTTGACTCAAACGGTTTGGATTTAGAAACGATAACAAAGTTGTCGCAAACAAGGCAACTCACTCCAAAACGCCTTTTCTCCTATTTGACGAATTTTGTTGTTGGAGAGAACAAGTTCGGTGAGTGAAGTACATTCAGCAAAACTCGTATCCTTGATTTGGCTGATGAAGTTGTAGTCGAAGTTTAACAGTTCTACTCGAATGTATTGGAACAGGATATCTGAGTTGTACAAGAGCATAGGCTGAGAAGCAAATATTTGCTCATCATCAAACCAAGCCTGACAAGCTCCAAAATCCGAAGCAATGTTTGCACACCTAGACATTGTCGACACAGTGTTTTCAAATTACAATGTTTTCCATTTACATTTGAAATGTACTTCCATCAAATATGAAAACAGGATTGAAAACAAGTTTGCTTGAGTTTACCAAAGTGCAATCGATTACAAAAACCCGAAAGCATGTTTTCACCCTGATGGTGGTGAAATCGAATCAATGAGTTCTGACCAAAAATTATACTGATAATAGTGGAACTCTGGGTTTAAATTTTTGCGTTTAGACAGTGAGTCTGCTGCACATAATGAGGTTGAATCAGTTCTTTTTACAAATAACATAACCCTCACATGAATGGCTCGCATAAACAATCAAATAGAATAAACTTGAATTTTAAGGTGTTGAAAGGACAGTGGGAAACGTCCACGGAGAACGACAACCTTCTTGGCTATCGTCGATTGTACTGTATGCATTAAAAATTTTAGTTATCAGGTGGTATTAGATATAACTTCTGAACAATTTTTCATCTCGTTACAGAAAACTGTAAGCATCTCAGCTCGTTCGAAACAAATTCACAGCTTAGGACTTACCAGCACCCTGCGGTATCCTGACTGTCTGAAAAAAATAGTATTTAATCTACAATTTTTCACTTTATGTCCGCAAAGTAACCGGCTGTGCTATAATGAAAGATCGCCGTTTCACTTAACTTGCATTTAAAATATTTTTAAAGAATGGTTATCAACAGAACCGCACTTGGTTTGAAATGAATTTTTACCAGAATCGATTGCATACAAGCAACTTGAGTTGATATATAAGCTTCGACTTTTGCTTGGATTGGCATAGGCTTCGATGGTGGAAGGATCTGGAACGCTGGTAAAGTTTGTATCGTCGCACCATAGCTCCATCACCGTGTAATCGAGAACACATCTGCAAAAATATGTGTTCTATGACCGCGTAATAACAAACACTTATATAGGTACACGTGCGCAATCAACAGGTGGTAAAGAACGCGACTAAAACATCGTATTCCATTTCGTTGTAACTTGTCATCGAGTACACAACTACAAATACACACACGTCTTTCTTCCCCTTGTGAAGTGCTTGTGTTCTCGGTTATACGAAAGTCGACAACACAAGTACGTTCGCTTTACACCAGATTTACAGAGTGAAAATACCAATCATGAAAAGCAAGTTTGGCCTATCTGGCAGGCCCGTAGCCCCGGGGGGGCATTCGGAGGCAGTTTCCTCACAATTTGTGTGCTCCCCAAACTCTTTTGTGCCCAGAAGAATCGTTTTATAATAAAAACGAAAATCATTCCTCACTAAAAAAATATTTTGCCCCTCCAAACCGTAAAACCTGGCTACAGGCCTGCTATCATGACGAACAATGTAATTATCAAAAATTTTGCTTACTTCGTGTGCCCGCGGTGAACGTCACTGCTGCAACGAGTGTTAACCGTTTGTTTCGAATAGACACACCTCAAATGCAGCGTTAAACACAAAGTGCAACAGAGCACGACGCTCCGATGAAAGCCTTGCATCATTATCGCTGGCATTTGGCAGTACGTCAGTGGAAGGTTCGACGCTTGCAGAAGAACGACAACGTTGCAGCTACAAACCTACGCCCTCCAGACGACGCTTCCACCTGAATGAATTAAAACACAATTTCCACTCAAAATAAGTAAACCAATGGCAGTAATGTAGAGTCTGCTACAATGAAAGGATGAAAATGAAATAACGACACTGCTTCATTCAATCAACTTTTGACAAGAACTTTACTCTTCTTAACTTTTCCGCAAAAACATTTCTTTAGAATACAAAAATGCCTACTGATACTTAAAATGGCTGCTGATACTTGAATAAGATGGCAGTGCGTGGTGAGCACATATACCTGTCAAATCAAGATTGCACTCTAAGTTTAGAATCTGGTTCGAAAAAAATTCATGCTGATGGTAACAAGGCAGACATTTGATCCATCCGTTGTCTGTGAGTGTTTCCTAAAAAAAATGCTTTTTACTTAAGTAAAACTTACTTGGAAACCGTTGGTTTACTTCTTCACAACCAATAAAAGCACTTGAATACTACAAGCAAAGTACGCAACAACCTGCAGCCTCGTGAATCTCCCACATGGTCGTTTTTTCCATGTGATGAAATACTTTTATTGTTTCATTCACGGTCTTCGTTGTTTCATTTCAGTTTGAATAGAAAAAAATGCGTTATAGTTTCTTTGATAGTAGTGCGCATAAGCTTACTTAAAAGGACATCAGATTTATGTGGAAAATGTTGATTTGTTAATAATTAGGGCAAATATTGCACTAAGCATTTCGTTGTACGTTAAAAAAAAGATATGGAAAATGTATGATGAATTTATGAGCACGCTCACCAACAAAAGTGTGGGTCTCCTAATATTATCATCACTTCCATTTGTCTATTGTGTGAAAATGCACCCGCACAAAAATCTAATGAAAAGTTAACAGAAGTTTGAATCTATGGTAATTAAGTGATGACCTTAAATAACGCAAAATGCTTTTGATTGCGTCCTCGATTGTTTTAGTTTGATAATAATTGACGTTTCAATCGACATATCTTTCGGTTTACTCATTCAATACATACATACAATCAAACGATAAAGCTTCGAAAGGTAAATAACGTTTTATATTGTGTTAGAGAAATATATTTTCTATGGTACCTTTCAAATTTAGGACCAGTAAGTCATGGTTACAGAAAAGGTTATAACAACCGCTTATAGTCACTGAAGCAGTCACGCGGACCGTCACATCCCTCCCATCTTTACTACATAGTTTTCCATCCCAAGGGAGCGCGCAGCGATCGCCAGTTCTATTTATGAAGATTGTATGCCGCATTGCCTCCACATCCCAGTAGCGCCTCCATTTTATGTCGCGGTCCCTTAGAAGGTTTGAATTCAAGACTACAGAACAGTTAGCACGCAAAGTTACACGTTACGGCATCAAGAAGCAAGGAGCTCACTCTATTACCTCTTGCTGGCCATGCGCTCACATAGGTGCTGTTCCTAACGCTGGCTCACACACCGGTGGTTCTTCACCCCTAAATGTCACACCCAAAAGTTGGTAATTTAAAGTGCCGTCTATAGACAAATATTATTAAACAATATATATATATGATATCTTTCCATGGTATACGCTATATGACGAAAAAACAACAGCAGCCAGTGGCATGCAGAGGTCTGGTGATGCCTGGAGCACCTGCTTGATGCATGCCACCCTACCAAATTCTAGTGTTGAGAAATGGGAGTAAACAGGCATATGAAATGCGTAACAACTGGTGTTGACAAAATAAAGTTTCGAAAAATTAGAAATATTTTAAAGATTAGATTTGTGTTTGATGTGCTAGTATTTAATAATTTATTTTATTCTGTGGGCCTAAGGCATATGCTTGTAAGCAAAAGTAATGGGTAGTTACTAGATACTGCATATTTGCATGCTAATAAGTAGGGCAACCAAAGTCAATAAAGCCAAATTTTTTCCGCCTTTTTAAACCACACCGATTCCAAAGTTATTAGGTCAAAAAAAGTCAAAATTTATCATTAGGTCAAAATTTATCGTTAGGCCAAAATTTCTTGCAGCACTGTTTTAGGCCCTTGATCAACATTTACAGTATTTAAACTACATCAAGAACACACTTGAAATGTTGACATGCTTTTGCAAGTTTAATTGAAATTCTGACATAATATTGGATTTTTTGCGACTTCTGACATGTTGTTTTGTTACTACTGGGCGATTGAAAGTACGCTAAGTGTGGTAGTACTTCACGTTATAGCATAGTAATGTACAACCTTCTGAATAACTTCAGATTTTTGACACTAAACACTTCTCATGTGCATTGGGATTGATTTTCGTCCACGTTTTATTACCTTTAGTTTCGTTGGGTCTTCACACTTTTGATTTTTGCTTCATTTCAACAGCAAAAAGATCTTTAACCTACTGAATGATTTCTTATATATGCTACGTTTTTATTATGTATTTCAATTACAAACGTAGGAAATTGATAGGTCAAAATAAAGTCAAAATTTTTAAATTATAATGTCAAAATTTTAAGTTTTTAGGTCATAAAATTGGTTGCCCTATTAACAAGTATTAGATAGGCAGGTCCTACTTGTGAGGCACGATAGACGAAAGAATCGTCTATTTTTTCTATTGTAAACAGTATCTGAATTTGTGCAACCACGCAGTTTGATGTAATGCTTCCTTTTCTATTTTTCTGGACTATAAACAAATTTATTTCTTTTCTCATAAATCCAACTTTGAACAAGCAAATTTAAAGAGGTCTCGGTTTTTGGTTATTGAACTGTCCGCTTTGTTTTGATTATGGCGTTTATGTCGATATGATAATAAATTTACGAACGATAAAACAATGCATTTAATACTTTTCAACAATTATGTCACTGTCATACTCGCTCCCCCTTGCAAACATTTCACGCCCCACTCTCCAGTTTAAGAACCCTCGCTCTGGTCTAGAGCAGTGGTTCTTAACCTTTCTACGCACTCGTACCCCCTGAGCTTTCATAAAATTCTCTCGCACCCCTTGTCTGAAGGCAAGTAGTAACTGTTACCAACGTAGTTCACATGGTGTCACAAATTCTTCAGCAGCTGTATAAGGCTCTCCTCTTGCCACACAAGAACGTAACTTTGCAACATGCCAGCACTAATTGTTTTTCCATCGGTACGAATGCCTGCTTTAGTAAAGTTCCACCACTATCAAATCAAGCCCTTTTGATTTTCAAGGTACTGAAATCATTCCCCGACTGCACACTCCCGTGTCGATTATTGCAATGTTCATTAAGGTTTGAAGTTTTCAGGTTTGCATTAGTAAATACTCTGTTGCATCATATGTACTGTGGTCTTTGTATTCGATCTTTTTCTGTCATGCAAGTG
>Ga0210059_1006042_pt1 | contig 19448 bp, 12 predicted proteins | sample Ectturendosymbi2_FD_188042 | JGI IMG/M metagenome (GOLD analysis project Ga0210059, IMG submission 188042) | Ecteinascidia turbinata endosymbiont from Florida, USA - Sample 2 (SPAdes) (version 2) | ecosystem: Host-associated > Tunicates > Ascidians > Unclassified | place: Key West, Florida... | reverse complement strand
CACACTTTTACCTGGGAGCTCACTTACGAACCAAGCAATTACGAGCGTGCTGTGCTCACTTTCCCGAGAGCTCATTCGATCACTCAAGCAGTTGGTGATTCAGCAGTAATCGTGTCACGTGACCAGGAAAGTGAGCTGATGAGCACAAAACTCCACTCAAGCAACTAGTGAATACAGTATTCTGCAGTCCCAAAACTGAACCGAAAGTTACGAAGAAGTTCAAAACAATGTTATCAAATCCAATCCAAATCTGGTTAATCAAAAATTATAAAATGCACATCCATCAAAGTATTAGAATGACGCAAGCTTTAAATCTACGTCCATGTTCATCTTTGGTCATGTTTTGGGCATGTGAACCACAAGGAAATGTTTCTTGCACTTGCAGCAAGGTTCGGCTAGACTTGTGGAAATGACTGACAGTGAAGTAGAGAGGTAAACAGGAAACTACTTTTACAAAAAACTTAGATGTAAATAACCTTGAGTCGAAATTGCAAAAACAACATTAGGCACCATTTTAGCTCATTGGGCGCCATTTTGTAGCTCGTTGGGAGTCATTTTGTAACCAAAAAAGACATAGGAAAAATGTTAAATTTTGTTTGACTCGACACTGACTCTAGCTTGCAAACCAATGACTCGAAGTGACTCGACAGTTCATGTGACTCGCTCTGGCTCGACCAAGTTATGACTTGACTCTGACTCGACTAGAAAATTTTTAGATGACTCTAACTTGAAGCGCTTGTGACTTTGACTCGACAAACATGACTCGGGCACATCACTTACAAAACCCAACATCCTGGTATTAGAGCAGCCATTGCTCTGGGGCTTAGGTATAGGCTATTTTGAACAGATGTTTGTGTACTAATGGTCTGCAGCAGCGTGCCCTACAACTTTGTAATGAAAATGAAGGTCAAGTAGGCAACGTCTGGTTGAGACCAGTTGCAATGGCTGCAAATGGACGAAAATTGGTGCAAGTGAAAACACCTATACCGGTGAACGATGAGCAATGGACTTGCGCAGTATCTGTTGTAGGCTACGCCTGTGCATGGTGAGCATCGTAGCAGAGGCGCAGCCAGAATGAGGCCAAAGAGGCCCTGCCCCCCCCGAAAAAACTGGTTAAGATTTTTCGCTGGTGTTTTATATCTATCTCAACTGTTCGAAAACAAACGGAAGGAATAGTCGGACTCATGTAGTGTCGTGTTCTCTCATTGACCAAGGTTTAAAGTGACTTTTTGCAAGTGGATGCGAAACTATACGACTAAAGCATGAAACTTTGTTAGCAAAGTTGCCAATTAATGCGGACAACACGAGCTGAGTGTAGCCTGAATGCAATGGAAGGGCGCAGCTTTCTTGCAAAGGAGTGCAAATTCAGATGAGACATTTCTGAGAGGATTATTTGCATGAAGTATTGCCGAACCAAATAGAAAGATACTTAGTTAAGACATGATCAACCCCAAGCACACCACGCAATAGAGCGTTATGCAACAACGCAATGTTTCTCACAGGACGGTTGGCATTGTGGCTAATGGGTATGCGATGGACAGTGGCGTAACTGACAGGGGGGCAACGGGGCGAGCAGCCCCCCTGGCAAGCTAAATGTAAATATATAAGAACTGGGCCCCCCTTAGTTGACATTTTGTCATTTAGTATTATTTAGGTTGTTGTTTTTTTGCATTTTTCGGGGTGTTTTCAGTTTTTTTTAGCTGGTATAGACACCCGCGACACCCAGAGCTTCACTATTATTTCTTAACCTTTTTCACAGTTTTGGCGAGTTGCCCCCTTACAGTGACCAGTGGTCCCCCTTCAGCTGAGCTTTGTACCCCTGGCTCAAACCTCAAGTTACGCCACTGTAGATGGATATTTACGTCGTGCAGTGAGCCAACAGGAGGTCCTCCAAGAGAAATTTTTTAGTTGGAACAAAACCCACTTGGGTCCCCTAAGACTTGCAAAATTATTTTGAAACAACTAAAAATTGAGGCTAATTAATTTGCATCATACTTCAACAAGAAGTGCTCGTTTATTGAGCATATGAAACATTACGTTAAAACATAACGGTACTCAAGAAATGTGACCATATTGCTATTTTTTAAACATGACTTTTAAGTGTTCATAGTAAAATATAATCAAGGCAAAAATTTGAAAAATAATCATTTAACTATAGCTATTTTCTGGTATTCTTATTCGCAAAATCTCTAGTAACACTATCATAATCAACTTGCCTGGCAATGCAAGATTCAATGTTTAATCTTGCTAGGTCAACTAGTCGAGTTTGTGACATAGCAGACCGCAAATAATTTTTTACAAGATTAAGCTTGTTGAAAAATCTTTCAGCAGATGCTACTGTAGCTGGAATTATCAAGAATATTCTCAAGCTAATACAAACATTTGGAAATAATTCACACAAGCCACACGCAGGGCCGGATTAAATGAACGCGAGGCCCCGGGCAAAGTTGTGACCGCGAGGCCCCCTAAACGCTTAGCGCAACTGCGTAGCGTTTCACATGCCCTCGTTTCAACTTTGCAGAAGCACCGGTCAAAAACGTCAAAACTGTTACGATTTGGCAGCCTACATTTCAGAGACAAATGGGGTCGACCCTGTAGGGTTACATTGTACGGCGGTTTGTATTTGGTTAATTTCTTCAAACAGAAAGTTGTATTACAAAAAAACGATCTTTTTGCTACGGTGACACTACTCAAAATTCTTTTTTGTCATAGACTCGCTGACCATCTTCACTGCACAAATCGTCCATTCACACATGTATTGAGGACACTCTCGAACAGATCAAAACTTACACCATTTAGAAAAAATGTTCTCAACGAAATATCACGCAAAAGCAGAACCGCACTGCTTGATTGAAGTTTTGCGATGGCAGCTTCAGAAAAGTTGCACCTCTTAACTTTTCCGTGATCTAGTGGACAGCAGCGCTTTGTTTGATCTAAGACTGATACCCTCACGATCACGACAAGCACTTTGCGACTAATTGCTAGGCCTACGTCAGCGCATTATACGGTAATTTCAAAGCGTTAGATTTTGAAGAATACTTAGTAGCGAAAGTATTGAAGTGACCCTGGTCTCTGTCATCCCGTCACCACGGGGGGACTTTGGTGGGCAAAGCCCTCCCAAACAAAGCTCCAAACTCCAAATTGAAATATGAAAAACTGTGAATTAGGGGCGTTATATCAAATTTTCAAATGTCAAGACCCACTGCACAAACGTAAAGCCCCCTATTGAAGACTTGCTGGCGGTGGTTCTGGTCTCTCACTCTGTCAAAGAGTGTTTGTTGAAAAAAAGTCAGTTACACGAAAAGGAGCAACAAAAAGGTCGTTTAATGTTATTGTTTGCGCTGCAGAAGAAATTTTGGAAGAGCAGCTATAATTAAATTAGTATTCGATTACTGTTTCAATTAAAATGTGCACACTCGTATGTTTTTGTTCGTAAAACAAGCTTCCTGGGTTTTTATTGCACCAGTATGTTTTTTTAGAGTGCAATCTGGGTTTATTTGAAATCACTGAATGAGAGTCCTGCATGTGACTGTTGAACACAGACATCTTGGCAGGTAATGCAGAGAGACAGTGACACTGCTGATAGCGGCAAGCCACGTGTAGTTTTATGCTGTGTGAAAAGAACCACGAGTAAATCTGTAGCAGTGCTTCCACAAGTTTGAAAAATATATTGGTAGTGTGAGACTGCGATCAACGCGCCAGAGTAAGTAAATGTATTGCTTTTTTGCGACAAAATGATGGTTCACACAGTCAAGATCATACAGCATCACGTAGAGTATAGGGTAGGCCTAATCCAGAAGTCATAACATAATAAGCAAAGTTCTACACAAGCAATAAAATTAACTGGTTCCTGTGTCACAAAAGATTGGTGAAAGACCAGGAGGTCATCCAGTCTACCAACCCTGCAAAAATAACTTAATCAAACGACTCTTAATCAGGATTCTTTTCACACATTATAACAATACGTGGCTTAGAATATGTTTATGCAGACTGGTAGAAATACGTCTTTATCGTTAAGGCTTAGTTCTAACTTGTTAGTGAGCACTAAGTGCAAAGCTATATTTTCTGTGGCGAGTTTTCGTAATTCATCTGCACATTTTTTTAAAACCGCGTGGTGTTCAAACTTCAGTAAGTTGTCCGATGGCCTCATCAAAATATAGTTATACTGGCCGTTGCTTGCTTGAAACAGTTTTGCGAGTGTCTAAGTTTCTTATTTTTTCATCACTCATGTTATTCTGCTCGTTGATTATTCTTAAATTATGACTTATTTGTAGAAAGTGCTTGAAAAAATGAATATTTATGCGGCAGTGTGAGACCCCGGGAGTTTTCCCGGTTTGCCCAACGGTTAATCCGGCCCTGGCCACACGGGCCACAAGGCGGCGACCACTGCTTTAAAGTATTGTCGAAATACTGTAAGTGGTTACTTTCTTCTGTAGGCTATGTCGCAAAATCTTCAGATTTCTGGGTATGTCCTCTAATCCTAAACTCACATTCGATCCGACCTTGTATCAGCTTGCCGCGCAAGTTTAACAATCATCAAAATGCACAGCACACCTCCGCGGTGCACTATAAGCACTTGCGTCCTGCACTGCAGTTACTTTTAATTAAAACTTTTCAGCTATTATCTTACGCATATGCGTAATATTCGAGGGCTACTGCTGTTAGATTAGATCGTATTGTGAACTGGCATGTTTCCAATCAAATTTCATTTGAAGTATCTATTAGTTTAAAACTCTTGATTTATTAGACAGAGTTTTTATTAAAGATTCGTTTGAAAATGTTTAAAAATAAAAGGCTTAAAGGAATATTCATTCAAATGGATACACTGGGACAGGAATCGTGAATGTCGTAAATTCGACAAAGTAGGCAAACCTTCAAGTTCAACAATAATTTAAACCCGCCACCGGGCGGGTTTAATTTCGCTACATTATTCCGAGTGTGTTAGTAACAAACACTCAATCGTTCCCTTAGCAGGCCCGTAAATAGGGGGTGTCAGGGGGCGAAGGTCCCCTAGAAAAAATTTTGTCCTCCTGGAAAAATGTGCTGGACAAAGTTAAAAACTATTGGACATAGTTAAAAAAAATTGTGCCCCTCTCAGAAAGCTATTCGCCCACTAAAAAAATTGTGCCCCTCTCAGAAACTATTTGGTGTCTCAAGCTGGTTACGGGCCTGTCCTTCTGTCTCAGGCCCCTCCGTAGCTGTCGGGTCCCGGAACAATGTACCTTCTGGCCCTGAGCCAGTAACCCAAACTCTGAGCTGCGGGTTAAACCTTGTAGAGATCCTCCAATTGTGTCTTTTTCCCAAACATTCACAGTCACACACTGTTGCATTTATTTGCAACGTTGCCCGTCAACAGCAACAAATGAACGTTCATTTTCAACGGTTCAACAGTTGCTAGCCCATCTACGCAGCACTATGGGCAAAAACCAGGCCTGTAACTAGCTAGAAAAATGTTCGCCCCCCTGGAAAATGTGTTGGACATACTTTGAAACTTTTGGACACAGACCCGTCACCAGGGGTGAGGGGGCGAAGCCTACACACCTTTTTGTCCCCCCTGGAAAAATCGGTTGGGCATATTTGAAAACTATTGGACATAGTTTGAAAAGTTTGGGGCCCTCTCAGAAAACTCTTCGCCACCCCTGGTGTCCCAAGCTAGTTACGGGCCTGGGCAAAATCGTCTGATGGATTGGCTTTTTTGACGAATAATCGGGGATGTGACATTGATCCTGAGATGCTTATAGAGGAGTTGTTCAAAAAGAAACGCAGACTGAATTTTATCTTTTAATTGTGCTCGCAGGTATCTCGTAAAGTCAAAATTTGGCTATTGGTATCTTCTGGTTTGTTCCTATGAATCCACTTACATACTTTTAGCTGATTTTGAATAGGCATAATCAGTGATATTCTCGAAGACAACAATACACACCGCTTCGCTTTCTGATACTCTTAATGCTCAGTGAAAACTGTTTGGTTGACAACTACTTAATAATAATCACTGCGAAAGCAAACGTTTTCTTGTCTTTGTTAAAATTTATCGATGCCGACTGGTAGAAGATATTTGACGTCATATCCGGTTGTAACAGACCAGAAATTGATCAGTGACATCAAAATGATCTTTGTGCAAAATAGCTAAAGTCTGTAATCTGACGACGTCAGTGACTGGTCCCTCCCGAACAAAATTTCTGGCTGCGTCCCTGATCGTACGTCAGATGCCAAACTATTGTTGCCTAAAACGAGATAATTTGTTGTTGTTGGTCTTTTGCGACAAAAGTTCCAACATACGAATGTTCTTCATACCTATGCGTATTAGTCCTGAAAGTTTCAGGCAAATCGAGCGCGATTGTTTTCACATTTTTTTTTATCAAACGACCTCTGCTATGCCTAAGCTACAACATTTTTTACAAATCCACAAGGTGAAATCAGCTGCTGTGCAACACAAGGTAGCCTAATATTTTTACTTGTTCTTTTGCAACAACAATTTCGAGGAATGTTTTGCATAGCCACAGACATTAGCCCTAAAAATTTCAGACAAATCGATCAAGAACCTTTTGAATTATGTAATGTTTTATCAAACGTCTTCTGCTAGGCGCTACAATACTTTTGCAAAATAGCATGCTTCAATCAGTTGTGAAAAACAAGGTAACTCTTTTGGTACTTGGTTTCTTGCAAGAAAATTTCATACAAATGTTGTTGGTACCCACGGACATTAACCCTGTAAATTCGAGCTCAATCGAGCAAGAATTCTACGAGGTATTTCATTTTCCAGCAAACAACTTTTTCAGGCGTAAGCTACAAAACTTGATCCCATACAGTAGGGTGCAGTAAGTTGTTGCGTAAAACGCGATAACTTTTTTCACGCTTGGTTTGCTGCAACGAAAATTTGCAGCAATGTTCCACTTGTGTGAATGTGTCTTTCCTGAACATTTGCCGTGACTCGAGGAAAAAATCTCGTAGTTATTTAGTTTTGAATCAAGCAGCTGAACGCGCGACCATGACAAAACAAGCAAACGACGAACGTCCGAAACCCTGCCAGGCCCGCCCAATGTGGAAAAATTTACAGTGAACCCTTGAACGTCAGACCGTCCTATAAAAATGTGTATTCTCTGGAATCTTGACTAATTGATTGAATCGAATGTCTTATCATCTTCCCGACTCACTCCTAAGACGTAAATTCCTTTGCGCTTGCTATATCTGCGCTATCTCTCGTAACCATTTTGAATTGAACTTATAGAGCCAAAGCTGTTCTGAATAAAAAATATTGCTAACATGACCATATCGTTGATGAAGAACGTTGCTACAGTTTTCAGCAGCGAATGTAGACTGCAAGAACATTTTCTCCGTATTGCCGTAATTAGTTTAATTAGTTAAATTTAACGATGTGCAGTATGTTACAATAATTTTGTATACACTTGACGATTGCCTTAGCCGACCCCAGACAGCCATGGCAAGCTGCGAGTCCTCCATACTGATCTGAACGATAGCGGATTGATTTTTCCGAGGAAGAGAAGCAAAATAAATGTCACGATTTTGAAGATATGTCTGCTTTTTACTAAAAAAGCCACGAATTTCTGCTTTTTACGAAAACCATGCACGATGTTTAATCGGGTGAATTAATAACTTTCTGGCCCACAGCAACTGGTTAAAGCACGTAAAAAGTTTTTCGTAATCTCCAAGGTACGGGTTAGTATCCTTGATATTTTATACGAAACCATTCTGTTGGCAACGTGAGTGAAGTTTTTCAAGGTAGTTGCCGGTTCCAGCATGAAACACACAACAGAAAAATCTCAAAGAGTTTAATTCATGAAATGCAGAATCTACAATTGCTCATAATTAATATATGAGTAAAAAGTTTAGTGCTTTCAATGACAAACACATTCAGGAGAAAATGACCAAATTAAAAAAAAAAATTGTTTCCAAGTGTGGACGTGGGAAGGATTTCTTCGGGGGAAAAATAGTTAATTTTTCTAGGGATAGCCAAAAGGATATTTCCAGGGAGGTCAAAAGTGGCGAAATTTCATTTTACCCACTCGAGACCAAGAAAACGTTTTTTGCTGAAAATGTAATAAGAAAATGTCCAATTTCAAAATCCAGGGGGACCAAGGTCCTTCTGCCCCGTTCCGTCGCCAGTGGTTCCAATATCAGCTTCAAAATTGATGTATGCTTTGCGCCAAAATTACATAGAGCGTGTTCATCACTGGAGACAACAAACGGCTTTTAATTCAAGAATCCTTCTTCATCATCTTTTTGCTGTCCGTGAGGTTTCCAGCAGAGGCTGGTAAAAAGCAGGAACCCCTAACCGGAGTCGGAAACCACCGGTCCGCAGCCCGGTGCCGGTCCCCTAGGCTTTTGTTACCGATACGCACAGAAAGCATGACTTATTGTCCGAAACATATAAATATCTTTGTGAAGCGGATCGTCTGCAGTGTCAGCAACCATGACAAGATCACGAAGCAGACTGGAGGGGAAATACACTGTGGGTGTCATTGCCTACTATGACTATCTTGTTGCAGAGAAACATCAAGGCTCCCGCAGATTCGGATTAACGGAGAGTTTCAATAAATTGCATGCAAATGAAATTCGTTCATTTTTTACGTATTTATCTGCCACACATTGAAAGCCGGTTTGTGGAAATAACACCTGCCTTGAACTAATTATGTTCTGTAGTGGAGAACAGGTTGACCACCACTGCCCTAAAACCGTTCGACAAATGAAAGTGAGTTGGATGTTTTTTACCACTGAGGTTTAGCTGATATTTTGAGACTGTGGACAATAGATCAGATAACATAGATTTATTTCTGAGAAGATTGGCTTCTAGCTTCTTGGGATGGTCACGGTAGCAGCAGTGCTACAGCTGGAGGAGCAAACAAATCTTATACATCAGCGCAGTACACTACCGTACAAATAAAAATGCGAGACGTGTTTTCATGAAACGTAGCTATGAACTGCTTTTTAACTTTCACTGCCAGTTCGTACGAAGTTCTTACTGTAGTTCATGACAGAACATCACATAACACGTTTTTTACGATTGACGGCAGGAGTTAATGGATCGTCAATCATCCGTCCCGTTTACAGATCAGCAGCTGCTTCTGTTGTAGAACCACCAGTACTCGGACCTCCACTGATGGGCAACAGGAGCGAGACAAGCGGCGAAGCTTTTATCACATTCGCAAATATCCCGCATGAATCCGGTCCCAACTGCACGAAAAGAAATTGTTTTGCTTTAAAACAGCTCGGGGCCACGTACGATCAGATCAGTGACCAAAAAATGTTACTTTAAACAAAAAGCAGAATGATAGAAAATCATTCAATCCAACCCAAAATTAAAAAAGAAAAATTCTTTTATATGTTAATGAACATGGGCTTTTTCTGAATTTTACTACGACACCAGCGTCCATGGGCGTCTGAAGGTGTGGGGAGGAAGAAGGAGGGCTTTGCCCCCTGTATTTTGAAATGTGATATCTTCCTATTAATGTTTTAGTAGAAAAATGTTTTCCTATTAGTTTCGAGTTGATAAAACAAAATTTCACCAGTGTAGGGCCGCTTGGAAAAATTATTTTGCCCATCCACTGGGAAAATCCACTATTGGCCTCCCCTGGAAAAAATCCATACGACACATATGCCCACGTTGACCCTCATCAAACTAAACACAAGTGAATACGTTACCAACGTGTCAACTCCTAACACCCACCGGGACTAGTATTGTGTGTGTTTAACCAACACACTACTGTGTGTGTACTGTGTGTTGAACCGACACACTATTGTATGTGTTGAACCGACACACTATTGTGTGTGTTCAACTCTTCAAAGGAACTGGGTATCCCCGATTCGAACTTGCCAAATGGCTTCAGAAAAATATTGACCAAATTATCGTTTTTCAATGAAGCAATGTTGCCATTTGACGTTCAGCTACATTGGTATGTACAGCCTGGAAAACTTTAGTTAACGTGGCATTAGAAAGCGCCATATATTGTTTGCATATTTCTGTGAGCATGGAACGTCTGTGAAAAAGGCATTAAATTGGCAGAGAACTTTATTGACGTGCGAGTGAAAAGACGTGTCACTGTGTTTTTGACATCACAAACTGGCTTTTGACATGGAGCCTTCACAGAGTCTTCCGGGCTTTTGTACAACAGCATGATTGTCGAGTCTTTTCATCATCACTTCGTCTGTTTGTCATGTCGCCAGATTGCCAAGGACGTTTTGCCAATAGCGACCCTTTGTGTCAGCTTTCACGGGGTTTCAATTTTGTTGCTTTCAATCGCAAAAGGATTTGGTCAGGGGCAGGTTTTTTTAAGAAAAATGTTAGGTACCTAGTATGGACCTGTAGGGACCCGATTTCTCTGATTCTAGGCACCGGCTTTTGCTCTGATTCTAGGGACCCGATTTTCTCTGAATGTAGGGACCCAATTACAATTTTCGCTGATTCTAGGGACCCGATTTTTAATTCTAGGGAGCAGAATCGAGTCGCTAAAACGCCTTAAAAAAACGTGGTCAGGGGCGTAACGAGGTTAGATGGCGCCCGGGGCAAGAAGCAAGTTTGGCGCCCCCATGTTCGAACTTGGCTCTTTCGGAAGCAAATGTACTATGTTGAAAAAGTACTTGTGACATTGTTGGGACTCTCGGCGCCTCCCGCAGTAATTCTGCGCCCCCGCAGTGATTCGGAACCCCCGCAGTGATTTCGTTCCAGGGAAATTATGCCCCCTTGCCCCCCCTCGTCACGCCCCTGCGTTTGGCCAATTGTCACCAATGAAGATCAAACACGATACACAGGACGTTCTCTTTGCTCGAGTTTTTTTGTAGAATAAGTAGAAATGTGCTTCGCAAATTAAAATTGCAAAGCACTTGTTTGAGTAAAGATTACACCCAAAAAAAAACAAAAATTTTCTTACAGCAAGTTGTTTTTCTGTTCTTGCAAGAAGTTGTGTATTCCAGCTGAAAGCCCCAAATCATCTGCCACCTCGATCTCCCGTTTTTCTTAGTTGAGCTTCTGAAGCACTGATCGTGCAAATGGCAACAACTGCAAAGTAAAATAACTTGATGAGGAGTGAACAAACTGCAAATGTTTTTTCAGACGACTCGAAGAAAACGTTTTTGCTGCAGCATGCATAACAGATAAATATCTAAGGAGGTATCCAATGAGAAACAAGGAGAAGATTCCTGAAAAACGTTGTAATGGCTAACCGTTGAGGTGCTAATCGAGAGGGTGGAAGAGTGATCGTCATGTTAATTAGGCTGCGGTATAAGGCTTGGTACAGAAATGTAAAACTTGATTTCTCCGACATTCACAAGTTTGATTGCAACATATTACATCAAAACGTTATACCCAGTGGCGTAACTAGAGGTTTGAGCCAGGGGGGCAAACTTAGCTGAAGGGGGCCCATTGGTTACCGTTTGGATATGTAATAATTATTTCCCAAAAACTCATGCGTTATTCCACAAAAACAGAAAATATTTGTCGGGTGATGCAATGAGCTTCAACTGGGTAAATGACTTTAACGTAGAATTTCATGTTTTCACGTAACATATCCTTTCCGAAATTGATGCCCATAACTCATTAATGACTTGTACCTACGTAAGGTAGGCTGATGATTTGTTGTAAGACCCACCACACTCAGGGACGTAATGAGGCTAGATGGCGCCCGGGCCAAGAAAAAAGTTTGGCGCCCCCGTGTGCGAATCTGATGTTTTTCGGAAGCACATGTACTGCACTGACGAAAGTGCTGGTGACATTGTTGAGACTTTTTGGCGCCTCCAGCAGTGATTAGGCACCCGGGGAATTGCGCCCCCTTGCCCTCCCTCATTACGCCCCTGACCACACCTGAATCTTGGTAATTAACTCCTAAATTAATTCCACTCTTCTTATAAGCACCAAATGCTTGACTTTATGATGAGGCATGGGGTAGATTCTGGGCACTGTTTGAGTAAACAACAAAACAAATGTAACATGTCCGAAACGGAATTTTTTGAGCAGTTCATTGATCTCTCCGCATCAGTGATAAAACCACATTCATTTGGCAAATACTAAACAAATAATGCCAAACAATTTTATCTAAATGTGGAGCTGCACACCAGACAATAAAAAATAGGTATGAACAGTGTCGTAGCAATACTTGGCCCCACAAAATGCTTACAGTGCCCCCTAATAGTGATTTCTACAAAAAGATTTATAATTCGTTGCTGTATCAGCCTTAGTATTCGTCATGATTTAGTTGTCGCTGTAGTATATCGATCGCAGTGTTATTCAACTGGCTGATCGTAGTCAAACATTAAAACAAAAGAAATCACTTTATAGTGGCACAGTAGCACACATGAATTCCACAAACTTTAAAGAGTTTCTGGTGGTTGAATATGTCAACGAATAGGCTGGCACAGCAAGCCAAACAACTAGTGAAATGAAAGAGCTTTGTGATCTTCTCGTCCATAAAACCGCACAAGAAGTTCCTATCACCAATTTCACACCCTCTCCACGTTCATCAATCTCACGACTTTTCTTAGGCAAGTATTGCATTCACAATTTTGATCGAAACCCGGTAATAATAATATTAATCGAAACCCGGAAATAACCCTAGCTAGTTGGAAATTTCATTTTCATTGCCTAGCTTCTTAGCCACTAATGCTTCGCAGTATGACACAGTGGATACTCACAACCTCTGGTGCGACTTGCTTTATGAGCGCAACAACGTCATTTCGAATCCGACCATCGCCCTTGCGCCGTCCATGGGCACATTTTTGCATTTCAACCACGTCACACCGTGTTCCGAAAAGCTACTTGTCAATTTTTCAAAGATACTGGCTGCAGTGGTGTCAACGCCAGTAGGAATATAAAGCAGAAGATCGGCCTAAAGATCGACGATGTCAAAGCGTCCCTTGTCAGGAAAGCGAACATATGCAATCAGTTGAGCTTGCCAATGTAACGGGGAATCATTGCCAAGATCAGTCGTTTCATCGAATTGAATCCCGAAGCACGGTGTATCACGAAGATTGGCTAAAAGTGGGGGAGATTAGGAACCTTTGGGCCAAAATTTACATTTTGTTCGATGCAATCCCTGTTGCTTGCCGCAAATGGCTCAAAGTTGGTTTCCAAAAAGTGCGAAGGGTCCCCATTATTTTAGTACCAAAAAAGAACCAAAATCTATTATAACGTCTGAATGATTCCACTTTAAAAATTGTCGAAAAAGTGGCCCACAGGTCCCTACCCTAAGGGACAAATGGCCCATGGCTAAGGGACCTTTGGTTCACGTTGTTTTGTCAGGTAATTTCATGACAATAATTACGGAGGACAAGCACATTTCGTTTATTTACAATGAGAAATGAACCTTTTGCTTATTTACCATAAAAAATAAAAACGACAATTTGCATTTCTGCAATAAAGAACATGAAATGCAGTGGAAATACACTTTTTCGTCATAAAACTCATTTTACCCAGCAAAGCAAAGAGCACGTCTACTGTTGTACTGTACTTTCAGGGTTATCCTAACTTTACATGAATCCTTGCATTTTTATTGAACTATCATTGGACAAAGATCAGCAAAGGCAAATTGTGTTTGCCTTCTGTGGCATGCCGCTAGCCTAAAATGGATGGAAAACACTGGATTAGCCCACGATCCCTACCATGACGGGTGTGCATATGATACTAAATACAAAGAGAATGCGAAAAGAGAGTTTGGTCAACAAAACGTAGCTAAAGAAACTGAGTGTTACCTATTGGCCTACCTTTCAATGAAGTAAAGAAACAAAAAAGTAAGCCGCTCTTGATTATAAGCCGCACAAATGGATAAAAAAACTTTATAAGCCGCAGCTTACAATCAAATAAATACGGTAGCCTACTCAGGGTGACAATGCATGGTTTTCTGCTGGATTGGAAATCTGTCAAGAAAACACGCAGGCCTAATTATATTTCACCGTTTAAAAACAAATTAATCCATTTGCCACACACCACAGACATAAACCTTATCTGCTTTATCGCCACAGCTTTTCTGGATACAGGTTTCTGTTTTTTAGTGTCAATTATGTATCTCCGTGGGGTTGTTTGAGGAATATTGTAACCAACATCAGTCTCACAAATGCTATTACTATATTTCAACACATCTTAACAGCTTTCTCAAAGTGGTTTCATTAAACCTTCCGTTAACGTTCTTACATTTTTTAAATGCGACCACACTTGGTCTACTTCTGCAAAGCGCATGAGACAATGAGGAAAACGTAAGGAATGGATTATTATGGAACCTTTTTGCAATATTATAAAATGAGCAATTATACAAATGACCTTTGGTCATGGTCCAAAGGCCCTTTATGTAGAATGGTCCAAAGGTCCTTCACCCAGCCATTTTTATGCTGCTGCTACTGAAACCTTGTTACTTTCTTAATTGTAAAAAACTCTGCTATCATTCCAGACATAAATGTCGCTTCTATTTGCAAATCAAGCAACTGACAGAAATCTGCTTTCTATTCTCGGATATCACAAAAAGTTCAGAGCCTTCAAAATTTACTTTTACTCCATAAAATGCGTTTTCAAATATAACTGCTTAATGACAGGAACAAGGTCCTGTGCATTACACATGACAAGTTGACGTCTGTTAAGCATTTTTACGCATGATTTACGAGGTGTTAACATATGTCATTTATGAGAAAGACACCATGGTCCAAAGGTCCTGCATGGCCATAGGTCCCTAATCTCCCTTACATTTTTCAACAATCCAGCCACTACTGCACGCAGGGCCGCAACCAGCTGATATTTCCAGGTGGAGGCAAAATGTTTGTAACTTGTTGTTGTACCTAACAACTAAACATGTTTTTGAAAACTTCGGGTGGTGCAGTTGTCCGGTTGCCCCCCTTGGTTGTGTGCCTGGCCGCACATCCCTTTTGCATGGAATATCGGACAATGGCAGTTTTGTTAGTTCGGCCACAGCCAGTGGAGCAGCCAGAATGAGGTCGAAGAAGCCATGGTCCCCCCGAAACCACCTTGCTAAGATTTTTGCTGGTGCTTTGGATCAATTTTCAACTGAAAGACGTCAGTGACTGGCCGTCCAGAGCAAATTTCTTGGCTGCGCTACAAATCGCAGCCATTGTTTCCTCCATGAATTTCTCGTGCTATTATGTAAATGCGGGGTTTTATAACGCTTTCTGCCAGAGTAAATGACTCCCTTGCGGAGGACATAAGGACATGAGTTACTTTAATGATGACAATACGAGACCCTGATCCGAGGGTGTCGCCATCAGTTGCTGAAATTGTCGCTGCTGTTCAACAAATCGTCGTGTTTTCGTTTGAAGAATGAAACCGACTTGTTTTTGGGTTCTGAATGGTACATTTGCTATTTACCGTACTAAGCCTAACTGGGATTAGGTAGGTAAACTTAGCTGATGTTAACAACATTCGCGTGAAAACAGCAGATAATTATTGACTGATTGCTGATAATTGGATGCTCATCGTCGTGACACTATCGTGGCTTTTAGCACAAGACATCACTGCTGAGACCAACAGCGTGCCCATGGCTCACTACACGCATTGAATAGCTACGCTGGTCTAGTGCATTAAGTGCAACTGGAGTGGCAACAAAAAACTTGGTGTAATCTCAGCACATGCTTGGGCAGGCTAACAACAGTGTTGCCAAGTCCACGACGGCAGAATATGCCAAACAGGACACAAATATGCCAAATTTTGTCGTATCAAAAAAACACCTGGAAAATAGACAGTAAAGTTTTTTCACCCTATTATAAACCTTACTGGACAATTGACGATTCATATAAACACATTTTAAGACTGTCAGTAAAAAGAAATGTATAAAAAGAGTTGTTTCCCAGCAAAGAATCAGATACTAGGATGTTACAGACAGTAGCGTACGCAGAAAATTTTCATAGATGAGCGTTTTCATTCAGTGGCATATGGTGGTCAATTGTATTTGGTGTGCGGTGTTTGTGACGTCATAATTTGACGTTATAGTCATGTTTCCAAACCAATGTTTTGGCGAAGTTTGTTGACATAATATGCATATTTTTCTATATCCACTTTCGTTATTTTATGTGTCATTGCACTGAATAGTAAATATAAACTATTAACGCTCCAAGTTAAGCTACCGGAGTAAAATTCACCCAACTTTACGATACAGCAGTTCATAACTGCAAAAATATCAGGCTGCACGTTAAAACAGGGGAGTAGAACACGCTTATCAATTCGTCAGAGCAATTTACAACTGCAAAACGAGGCTGCGCTAATGTTTTGTCGAATACGAGCAGTCGAGCATAGAAAAAGTGCGTCTGAACTGGCTGGCGCACACCCCGGTTTGAAAAATTGAATCTTGCTAAACTACACAAGAATTGAGAATGCGCATAAAGTACGCAAGAAAATGTTCGATTTTTTTATGTAGAAGTCCAGCAAACTTTTAGTTTTCCTTTTTCCCTGCTGACACATTGTCAAATGCCTGAATGCTTCTACATTAACAACTGCTGTTTTCGAGCTCGTGCAACAGTTCTGTCACGCTACAGAAATTGGTAATGTAGCCACTGCGGTCAGCGCATGCACTGATCAGCATTATCAGACAAAATAAATGCAATTGTTTCGGATAAAGTGAACCATCACCGAACACAACCTTAAAGCATGCGTAGCGGACGAAAGGTCTGCAAAAAGTGGTGATATGATTTCTGTACGCAGACGATAACTAAGATTCCTACCGTAACCTAATTATTACTTTTTGGCCCGGTTACAAACGAATTTGCATGGAAATTCATTTCGTGGTATTTGCATTAAGACGACAAATTAACAAGCAAAACGTATGGCCAATTAAGATTATCAAATTGAAAAAATGTAACCCCAGTTGCCCACTTTACAAAAGGAAAGAAAAGGACACAGTAGGGGAACAACTAAGCAAATTTGAAGCTGGGTGATGTTATTTTCATGTCTTTACTAATTGACTGGTACTAAGTATAAAGTTCATGTCACCAAGTACTGACTGGTGAGTGGTGGCCATTACATGCGTTACGTTTGAAAAAGCGGGCTTTCACTGTATTCAGATATACAGTAGGCCTACTGGTATACATACAAGCTCAAATTCAGCAGTGGCTAACAAGACAGGCACTTTCGAGCATAGCATGCAAAAGGTACAGAATAGAATGTTTTCTACTGTAGACTACGTGGGCACTAACCAAAAGTGCATCTGAACAGTGACGTAATTAGACGTTTGAACCAAGGAAGAAAAACTTAGCTGAAGTGGGGCCACTGACCACTATAAGGGGCCCACCAGCCAACAATAAAAAAGTTGAGAAATGTTACTAGTGAATCCAGATGTGAATGTCTATACTAAAACCCGAATAAACCACAAAACATTATGAAAATCTAAAAAACATTAATACAGAAATAAGCTAAGTGGGTTCTTGATTTTTACATTTAGCCTGCCAGGAAGGCGGTTCGTGCCACCACTGCCAGCTACGCCACTGCCTCTATGCCTGTTTACTGCACATTACAACGACTTCACTTGTCTCTGGATATCATCATCATCCTTCAGTGAGGCATTTAGCAATGCACCAAGATATTTGGCTTGGTCAAAAATCGTATTTGTACACCATTCACAAAAACATTTCATGGAGCATGTTCACACTTTTCAGGCCAAAAACGTAGGCTACACCAAATGTTTTGTTGCAATTACAAGCGATTTCGTTTTCAGCAGCATAATCACTACAAATGGTCAGAAGACACTACGCTAAGTTATATATTGCAAAAAAGTACAGAATCTCACAGTAAAAATACACCCATGACATGTTGCAAAATTACGTAGTATATGTCTATGCAGTAGTAATAGTATAGCCATCCCCAATCTCGTTCTCCAACATTGCCTTGGTACATAACAACAATGAAATTTGTCTGCATTTTTGGTCACTTTACTGTTGTAAAGATTTGTTTCCCTATTAATTTGTGACTTACTCGCAAAATAACATTTAATATGGAAAGCTTTTACTTGTTTCTAAGTTTTGCGTTGACACATGCAACATGATTAAACATTCTGCGAAACAAGAGTTTTTGTAACAACAACTTACAGACGTAGGGTTGCCAGATTTTTTCCAAAGCTTGTGGCCAAAGCCTTAACAAAAATGTCCAAAATAGCCATTTTTACTAAGTTTCAACATTTTGCATATGTCAAAGAACCGGTGGCTTAAAAATATGCCAAAAATATGCCAAATGTGACAAATATCCGAAACCAAAAATATTTATGCCAACCACCTCCAAAAAATGCCAAATTTCAAAAATTTGGCACAAAAATATGCCAGTTGGCAACACTGGCATATAATACATGTTTGCCCTACAGTTGCACATCTTTTGTTTGCATGACGACGTAACAACGGAACAAGCAGATAGAAAGTTTCGTTGTGGCTTTCCGAAATTTCTCATATATATTTCTCTGTAGAGGTGATCAAACTATCGAGATAAGAGCGCAATGTCTGCCACGTTTTCGTTGTGCGCAGCACCATGTTTTAGGAAAAAACAATGGGGTGATTCAATAAAGAGAGGCTGTTTAAAATATGTTTGTAACAAGCAACAAGGTTTTTCATCCTCCAGTCATCCACATCGTGTTTGTCATCCGCACCACAAGGTTTCTCATCCTCACCTGTGCGTACCGTCGCACAGGTTGAAAAACACTGTCATAAGCTGTTTTTCTGTACCGAGTTAATGCTTGTCGTTGTCGAGAAACACTTTGTAACTGCTCGTGATAATCCCGCAAGATTAAAGATGTTACACAAAAGACTAACATCAGAAAAAGTGACATTTCATTACTAATGTGTGGCAAGTTACAAGAAATGATCATCCAGACTGGAAAAGATGTCAGGCAACTTTTCAAACATTGATGTTCTCCGTACACTAAAGACAACGATTCTATTCATTTGGAAGCGTTACATTCCATTTTGATATCGAGACTACGTCCCGATATTGTTTACAGAGTTAATGCACGGTGGCAAAACATCCGGTTGCTCAAAGTTAATCCAGTCCCGTCGCCAAGGGAGCTTTGGTGGGCTAAGGGCTCGCAAACAATGCTCCCAGCCCACCACATCGAAATACGAAACACTGTAAATAAATGGAGTTTTGTCAATTTTTATAATGTCAAAGTGAAGCCCCCCTGTTGAAGACCTTCGGGCAACGGTTTTGTGTTAACCACCGACTCTTGTTCAAATTCAGACTGCTCGTATAACGTGTCGAAACTACCTCGAGTTTTAGATTGTCGGAAAATTCTACAAATATTAAGCAATCTCAATGTGAATCATTGGGATCGACAGTCACTACAACCCAGGAAAGAAAGATATCCGATGACTTTGATTTTAAAACAATTTTGCTGTAAATGTCAATGCTGGCTTGCGAACGATTGCTGTAAGATACCAGGAAGGTTTTGACCTTCCATCAAGAATCTACGTTCAAAATGAATAATCAACATACCAGGAGAACGGAGTGTATGAACTCAAAACGGGTT
>Ga0210059_1006041_pt1 | contig 19449 bp, 11 predicted proteins | sample Ectturendosymbi2_FD_188042 | JGI IMG/M metagenome (GOLD analysis project Ga0210059, IMG submission 188042) | Ecteinascidia turbinata endosymbiont from Florida, USA - Sample 2 (SPAdes) (version 2) | ecosystem: Host-associated > Tunicates > Ascidians > Unclassified | place: Key West, Florida... | reverse complement strand
GACCACGTTTTTTGAGATTTTCGCCGAGTCGCTAGAGCGAACAGGAGCGGAGATATTCATCCGCAAAGCCACGTTCGAAACAGCTGCTTTTTGCGAACCGCTTGAATTAACCCGGCTCTCAAAGTGTTAACTTCATGTATTATGCTATAAGCGCACGTGTTTAAACTGTACGCAAGCTAAAACATCATGTTCGTGCGTTAACTTAATCGACATTTTCCATGAGGCATGTTGATAACTGTGATCTCACAATCCAAGCTGTTGCAAACGTAAAACCAGCGTTTGTGGATGTGGCACACAAGCTGCGGGAACGGTCCTCCAACATTTCACAAATACATTGAAGCAATTACTTGTTGTTCGGTCCGATAGCAGCGCGGTAGTCAGTGTTCATTGTTGTATCATAATCGCTGTTGTCCGTTTGTTAAACACAGCTAACGAAAGCAGTATTTGCAACAACGCAACTTACACAAGTTGAAAGCGCATTGTTTGTAATTGGATCAGAACTACCACAGCATTATTGCACAATCATCGGATGCGTAATGTGCACCTTAGCTATTGTTATGGCGACTTGTTCTTATGGAATTTACTTGCGGAGGAGCGGTAATCGGTTATAGCCTAGTTCTGCTTTTCTTTAGGCGAGGTTGTAGATGACCAGCTAACTCACTGTAGGTTACTTGGTGAAAATGCAGATAAACTTTGCTTTCTGCATGACAATCTTAAACTGTTGATATGGAACTACTGAGAATTGACAAATCAGTTGGGGTACTTCATTTCATACCAAAGCCAGTACTTCAGTTGCAGTAACTAATGGAACAAGTTTTTCTTTAAAGACATGCAGTTAGTTAATGTTACATTACATTAAAATTCCAAATTTGGTTCTTTACGACTTGGATTGACTTTTCAAATTGAAAACCCACTGAGTTGCAGAAGAGTCTGAAAGGCTGATTTGTGAAATATATACAAAAACAAAATTTTACAAGATTTATGTAGTACAGTAACTGTTAACAAACATACTATCAAAGACCAAAAAAGTTACTGCTGTTTTGGAAATATTTTCATTTTTGGCAATGGTTAATTGAATACAGTGTTGCACTATTTTAACCTCCTTAATTTGATGCTCCATTTTGTACTTCCTGTTCATTGTTCAGCATCTTTCAACTTTCAAGCACTGTTTTTGCTTTTTCGGGTTTAAACACCGTAGGCAGTTCGCTTATATTCAATGTTCTATTCTTATTGCTTTGTTATTTTAACATTCTTTTTTATTCATGGCACTGTGTTTATTCATTGTAAACAGTACATACTATGCTAACAAGTTAGGCTAATCAAGTATTGAAATTGCTGCTATTTCAAAAATTCTAGCTTATAAATCCTGATTTTTAAGGTTTTGAAAAAAAGGTAAGGCATAAAATACATCACACATTTAATAATGAAGCAGAAAACAAGATTTAAAAATTTTGGAAATATCGGTATCGGCCTCAAAAAAGCCATATTGGTTGACCTCTATTTACAACAGCATGCTGTGCATTGAACACTTACATGTGAAATTATATCTTATCTAAATTATACTCTCTGCAATCACCATCAGCACGATTGCACACCTGCAAAAGCTATGGATATTATATACATCCTGATTACAGTTTAGTTCTTTTCAGACCACTACACTACTACAGATTAGGGTGAATCAGCTCCCCTTACTTTGGCTTCAAGCCTACCTTTTTTCTACTGGTGAGGTTAGCTTAAAAAACAAATTCTGCAAAGTTTGGGGTTGATCAGACTAATTTGACATGCACATCCCAATTTTTATAGGGGACGACATCATTTATTCATGTTTTTGCCGCTATAGAGCACTTGTGTTCAATAAACAAAAAAATATTGATTTCAATTTCAACAGGTTCTTCTTTCACACAGTTGGAAATTTTTTCCCAAAATATGTTGAGAGACTTGTAGCACTGATCTGGTTTGATCATGGTGACTAGAAAGCAAGATGTTGTGGCACAGTTTACAACGTTTCTCCTACTTCTACATGTAAGACCAAGCCTGTACAGCTATGCTGCCACAATCTTAGTGATGATTAAAGCAAAGACACATCAAAAGACTTACAGATTCATTGTTGCAGTCCGGTGTGATAACTTGTAACAATTGCACTTAGTTGTGCTACAAAGAACACTGTTTTCAGTAAAATCTAGTTTTCAATAAATTTGGCAAAACTGGTACTATATTTAGGTAGCGACCCGGAGCCAGAGCTACATCTGAAATAGCCATAGCTCTGGCCCTCATTTTGAACTGAGCTCTAGCTCCAAACAAAATGCCTAGTGCTGGCACTCTAGAGGCTTGGCTACATGTTCGATGGTAGGACATGCTAAGTGAGAAATAAACAGTACTGTGCTAACCTTCTCTGGAACAATACTCATCAAGAACATGGTCTTTTGTGACTTTGACACGCTTGTGGGCAGTCACACATTCTTCACACAAATAATCTTCGCACAGCTTGCAGTACCTGTAAAGAAACATGCAGTGCTAATGCAATGTAAAAACTGTTCACTTGTTTGCTAACCATTCACAATGTCTCCACATTCGTTGATTGGTCTGTGCTCTTTTTCTGAAGTGTTATTAAAAACATTTATTAACCTTTAAATATTTTGTGATTTTCTTTACAGAAGCTAATTAACCATGACCCACCTCTATAACAAAATTACATCATTACAAGCCAAACACTTGCAGCTAACCTTTTCAGACTAAACACTAAACTAATGTTTCCAGGTGAAACTCCAATTGACATACTTATTACTTCCACCTCAAATGCCAGAGCCTTTTCGGGTTGGAGTAGGGTTAACTAAAACAAATCGATTCACAGTTACAATGTAACGTTTCAACTAATGCATATTTTTCTAGCATTCAGCTGTGCAGCAATTTAATGCAACATAAAAAGGTCTAACGCATTTCATCTTACCTAATAGCAATGACTCCTTCTTCACAACTTGTGCACAGTTTAGGTGCATTGGTTCCATCATCACTGCCATTATTGCTGTCACACATTGTAAAGGTATTTTCCATAATTCTTCCTACCTCTGTCATACCAAAGCACACATGACACTTGACAAGCAGGTCAACCTTGTTTGCGGCGATGTGTGTCTGAAGAGCACTAATACTTTTCAATGCTTCTTCTGGAAGAGAAGGTATGGGGGCTTCAGGTCTATTTTTTTCCACCTTTAAAAAAGTATTAAGTGTGATACCTTAAGATTCTCTGTGAAGTCACAATAGAAAAAAATCATGCAGAATACATGTTGGTCCAGGTATTAAATCAGCAGTAGAATCCCTCATCTCATGCAGTTGTATTCACCATATTTTATTTAGTTTTTAAAATATTTGGACAACACATACCTTTGCATTTATGCTAAGTTCAGTTTAATTCATATTCGCTTTTTGTACTCATTTCGGTAATGTCATGAGCAGTCTGGATCACCATCTCTGCTTGTTTGCACAGCAGCACATGCGGCTATTTTAGTAGAGAATACTGTATTGATGGATGTTATTAGGAATAGCCACATGTATGTATCAACAGTCGATCCAAAGAGACCGTTTGTTACAATTGAACTTTAAACAACCACAACATATCCTCCATGAAGTAGCACCCCTTTTTCAAACAACACCCATATAACAAGTGCTGACTTTTTTGGATATACACCAACCTTTTCTACTGATAGCACCCACTTGTTTGATTTCTCCCACTGAAGCAAGTCTATATCTGTCACTGGTATGCATACCATACATTGTACAAAAACTGGATGGAGGACTGACTGACAACCCAGAGCTTTTGAGTTGTACAGATATCTTTAAACCATATCCAACATGTTGCACACAACAGTATGAACTGGGGTGTGAAACAAAACATTTATAAAGTTAAGATATTGTTTGAAAAACAATTTATATTAACTTCAGAAGTGTTTTTATTTTTAATATGAGGTAAATTGGGATAGTGTGAAATTTTGTAACATGCCAGTAACTTTGCACATGTGACATCAGTGCAAGCGCAATCTTTGATACAATATTAGAGTCTGTACTACACAGTCACACTACTTCCTTGATCTTAACACCTTCCACACTGGCGTATCAAGGAAGTGGTGTGACTATGTAGCAATTGATATTTAACACTTTGAGAGCTGGCGTACGATATATTCGTACTTCAATTTCAGCCTAAAACCAGCAGTTGTCAGTTGCCTTACCAACGCCCTAGTTCCTCTGCCGATTGCGCTAGAGTGCTGTTCAAGGGCTCAAACGGATCGGACAGTCTTCTTAGATTGCTGTTTTTTTGCGAACCACTTGAATTAACCCGGATGTCGCAGTGTTAATTACTTAATTCCCTTGGGGATTGATTAACTCTTTGGTGTCCGGCCGCTTTTGGGGATTTTCGGAAAAAAGAACGCCTAAACGCACGTGGTTTTGCGCGGGAATATCTCTGCTCCTGTATGGGTTACGGACCTGGTTGAAGCGTGAAAAGACGTGGCAAGTCTTCTAGTCTGAACTCGAAAAAAAAAATTTTCCTTGGGGGTGCGTTTTTTTTGTGAGTGACGTCATAAGTGGAAGACTTTTAGCCCACCTTGGCCCACTTTGCCTGGCCCTGGGCGCCAACCGTTATGTGGTAGTATTTCGCTGAAGTTTTTACTGGAAACTAGACTACAATCCGAGTCTTTTGATACTTTGGATGACCTGCTGGGTTTTCAGGTTCAAAAGTGCGATCTAAGTTAGTAAAAATATTTGACTAATTAGCTAATTAATTAATTTGTTTACTTTCGATCATAACTTTTGAACCAGAAACGCTAGAAAGTTGATCAAAGGCTCAAAAAACTTGACTCGAGCCTAGTTTCCAATGAAAACTTCAGCGAAACACTTTGGCCTAGCGGTTTGGCCCTAGGCCAGGCAACATGAGCCAAAATGACCCCAAAACTACTTCACTTATGACATCACTCACAAAAAATCCACAAACCCCAACCAAAAAAATTTTTTCAAGTGCAATCTACTAGACTGGTCATACCGTTTGAGCCCTTGAACAGCTTTCTAGCACAATCGGCGGAGGAGCTAGGGTGTTGGTGAGGCAACCGAAAACTGCTGTTTTTAGGCCGAAATCGAAGTGCGAATATATCGTATGCTAGCTCTCAAAGTGTTGATGAATTATTCTGCCGTTTTTAAGCCATAACTTTTGAAACAGAAACGCTAGAAAGCCAATCAAATGTTCAAAAGACTCAGATTCTAGCCTTGTTTCCAATAAAAACTTGAGTCAAAAAATTCCATCTAGCGGTTGGGGCCACGGTCAGGTAACCTGGGCCAAGATGGCCTAAAACCTATTGCACTATTGACATCACCCACAAAAAACTTGAAATCCAAAATTTTCCAAGTTTTTTTCATTGCAATTTATGAGACTTTCCGCATCTTTTGAGCATTTGAACAGCTCTCTAGCACAGTGAGCGAGTTATAGTGTTGCAAAGTGATGGTTTTAAGTGGCTTACACAGGTCCTAAAGGTAAAAACAACCCAGCACCGAAAGTGTTAAAGTCAGGCGCCTACTTTCAATTTAAGTACTTTTAATTTAAATAATGTGTCTTACTAAAACTAAGGACATAGGCCTGTTGTTCGTAATATTCATAAGTACAGCCAAATTCTAAATGATGAAACCAAAATTTTGCTAATATTCATCAAAATAAACTCCTTTTTGGCAAAAAACAGACACTAAATATTATGGTGCTTCCGAGATATGACCTGTCAGGAGCCAACCCACAAAAGGTTGATACCTTTTGATTTTTCATGAGACTTCACAAGGGCATACGCTAAAATTGTGATTAACTTGATTCTAATAATAATCAAATTAAATTCAAACTACGAGTTCTTTCAAACCCAAAAACAGCCTTTTTAGAACTAAACAGCCGCAGGTTGCTAACCCTCACCGATATGATTGTGACACAGTCAAATCAACAACTTCAGCGCCAGTGTACGATATATTCATACATATGCTATTTGAGCCACTTTTCCTGCGTTACTTTGCACCACCATGACTTGCCAGCTGATTGAGCCAAAGAGCTGTTCAAATCCTCTAAAGATGCAGAAAGTGTTCTAGTTCAGATTTTTTAATTGGAAAGCTTAGGATTTGGATTTTTCGTGGGTGATATCATAAGTAGGGTAGGTTTAGGCCTTTTTGGCTGAGGTCACTGGGTCATGGGCACCAAGGCTAAGGGCCATTTTTTGACTCAAATTTGTGGTGGAAACTAGGCTATGATACAAGTCTTTAGAGCAGGGGTTCCCAAACTGGGATACATGTACTCCCAGTGGTACATTTAAAGTTAGTAATGGAAGAGAAAAATATATTTACATTCCATTTATTTCCCAATAGGTACACATATACCAGCAGGGTTTTTTCAGGTGTTTTAAGGACCCAATTCAGGCCCATACAATTGAAAATCGGGCCCTAGATTCAGAGAAAAATATCTATGAAATTTAGTTGGACATTTTTCAGATCTCTACAGGTCCATACCAGGTACCTAACATTTTCCTTAAAAAAAAACTGAATCAGTGAATAAAATTTTCATAAAATCCTTGTATGCTTATTGTAAAATATGCCCATGAACAATCATGATAAAATATTTTGTCATAAGAAATTTTAGGGGTACATGTTCATCTGTCAAAATGCTGAAGTGTCACAAGCTAACCTGTTGAAATACTGAAGGGGTACATGGTAAAAGGTTGGGAAGCCCTGCTTTAGAGCCTTTAATTGGCCATCTAGTGTTTCTGGTTCGACAATGTTTAGAGTTATAGGTTTGAAAACAAGAAAATGTTTATGTAATTAATTTGTTGTTCTTAGGCCATAACTTTTGAATCAGAAATGATAGATGGCCAATCAAAGGCTCTAAAGACTAATATTATAGCCTAGTTTCCACTAAAATCATTCGTCAAAAAATTGGCTCTCGGTGTTGGCACCCACGGCCCAGTGACCTTGGCCAAAAAGGCTTAAACTTACCCTACTTATGACATCATCCACAAAAAACACAAATCCTTAACTTTCCAATATTTTAAAATCTAACCTAGAAGACTTTCTGCATCTTTAGAGTTTGAACAGCTCTCTGGCTCAATCGACTAGTGAGTTATGGTGGTGCAAAGTGATGGTAAAAATTGGTTCACACAGGTCTTATAAGGTAAATCCACCAGGTACTTAAGGTGTTAAGCAGCATAAAAGCACATACTGAGTCAGCAACATTCCCTCCTTCCTCTGAACGCATTCGAAAATTTTCTGGCTTTAGTACACAGTGAGAACAAAAACTGTGAAGACATGGCAGAAGTAGAGGCTGTTTTTCTTGAAATGGTTCTTTGCAGATTGCACATGTGCTAAGACACATAATTGGATCAAAAAGTTCATCTGTCCTTGGAGAAGGAGCAGCACTTCCACTTGAGATGGAAATAGTTTCAGCATTGGCATTTGTATCAGATATTTGAGCTATTTTTCCATGTGATATGCCAGCATCATTAGTAGTGTTATCAGTTATTTTGTCTTCACTGTCGCATGCTTTTAGAGAATCAACAACATTAGAGGTCGAATCATTTCCATCATTGCTGGTGTCTTCCTTATCTTCAACAAGATCATCACTGGATTCAAAAGGTACATCTGCAATTTGGAGAGTTGGGGTTGAAATTGAATTTCCAAATTCTAGACTGCTGGTTGTTGATGGATTTTCATTTGAATCCACCAAAATTTCACGCATGGTTTTCTCTGAGTTTTCAACTTTGCTCACTTTTGGCTTTGAGACGTCAGCATCATTAGAATCACAAGGACGCTTACAAGGTGGATCCATATTGGCACTAAATGAAAAAGTCTATTGAATTCAAACAAGGATATTGCACTCCTAAAGCAACTTGCTTAGCCCTGTTGAGAAATTAGATTATAGCACTATTATGCAGACACACATCAAAAACCAGTAATTCATAAAAACTTAATAGTCATTATGTTGATATAACTGAACTACTCTTGCTATTTTTCCCATTGAAAAACTATCCAACAACATTTTGAATAATTGCTAAAAAGATGCAACTACACCAACTCTTTGACATAAGACTGGGTTAAACTCAGCAAACAAATTTTGTCTATGGTTTGCCTTACCGTGGTATAGTCCTATACCAGGGATAGAAAAACTCTGGCCTACCAAGTCATACACAATATTGCTAACATTGCCTGCCATCTCTTTTAGCATTTGTCTTTTCCCCTTGTTTTATTGTTATTCCATTACTGTTCATTTCTTTGTAAAGATAGACCAATATCTGGGTTTTGCCAATAAATCCGTATCGGCCAAAACTCGGCAGGTTTTGACAAAATGCTGTCACATGCCTCACATATGCAGACAACTTGCGAAAGAAAGTGCAACAAACCAAGTCAAGACAGTGATCTTGCAGCAACGCTAGCAGGTGTTTTCATAAACAAGCAGGCAAGATAAACCATGGAACAAGCGTCGGCCATTGCAACTGAAATAAAAGCATCATTATTAATTAGATTAATTAAAAATCATGGCAAAATATTGAAATTGCTACAATTTGGAAAAATTTAGCTCATAAATCCTGATTTGTGAAGTTTTTGAAAAAAAGGTAAGGCTTAGAGTTAGAATACATTATATTTTTGATAATGAAGCAGCAAACCAGATTTAAAACTTTTGGAAATATTGGTATTGGCTATCAGTCCATGAATGACCGATATATTGGTATCGGACCCAATAAAGCCATATTGGTCGATCTCTATTCTTTGTATTGAAAATGTAACTTTCATGTTGTGTTTCAAATGTACAGAAGACGGTTATACACTAACGCTATTTGGAGAGAAATATAGACTTGTCTGAAATCCACAATTGATGGTTATTTAACACTTTGAGAGACAGCATACAATAAATTCGTACTTCGATTTCGGCCTAAAAAACAGCAGTTTTCAGTTGCCTTACCAACACCCTAGCTCCTCCGCCGATTGTGCTAGAGAGCTATTCAGGGCTCAAATGGTATGACCAGTCTCATAGATTGCACTCGAAAAAAATGCGAGGGTTGGGGTTTGTTGATTTTTTGTGACTGACATCATAAGTGAAGTAGTTTTGGGGTCAATTTGGCTCATGTTGCTTGGCCTAGGGCCAACCGCTAGGCCAAAGTGTTTCGCTGAAGTTTTCATTGGAAACTAGGCTCGAGTCAAGTCTTTTGAACCTTTGATCGACTTTCTAACGTTTCTGGTTCAAAAGTTAATGATCTAAAATAAACAAATTAATTAATTAGCTGATTAGTCAAATATTTTTACTAACTTACATCATAATTTTTGAACCCGAAACCCAAGCAGGTCATCCAAAGTATCAAAAGACTCGGATTGTAGTCTAGTTTCCAGTAAAAACTTCAGCGAAATACTACCACCTAATGGTTAGCGCCCAGGGCCAGGCAAAGTGGGTCAAGATGGGCTAAAAGTCTTCCACATATGACGTCACTCACAAAAAACCCGCACCCTAAGCAATAAATTTTTTTCGAGTGCAGACTAGAAGACTTGCCACGTCTTTTCACGCTTCAACCAGGTCCATAACCCATATAGGAACAGAGATATTCCCGCGCAAAGCCACGTGCGTTTAGGTGTTCTTTTTTCCGAAAATCCCCGAAAGCAGCCGGACGCTAAAGTGTTAAGCAGGCAACAACTTTTTTGTACTTGGTCGTTTCCAACAAAAACTTCCGCAAATGTTCTCAATATCTACATGCATCAGCCCTAAAAATTTCAGGCAAATTGAGCAAGATCTTTTTGAGTTACTCAATTTTTTATCAAACAACCTCTGCTAGGCGCCGGCTACATTTTTTCAAATCAGTAAAGTGCAATCATTTGTTGCGTACACACAATAACTTTTTTATACTGAGTCTTTTGCACTAAAAATTTTCACTATGTTCTCCATACCTACAGGCATCAGGCCTGAGAATTTCAAGCAAATTGAGCAAGAACTTGTTGAGTTACGCGATTTTCATCAAACGTCTTCGATTAGGGCATACATAGGCTAGGCTACATTTTTTTCAAACTTAGTAAGGTGCAATCAATAGTTGCATACCATACAATATCTTTTTTTCTACTATGCCTTTTCCAAAAATTATTTTTACTAACATTCTCCATACCTACAAGCATCAGCCCTGAAAATTTCAGGAAAATTAAAGGTGCCCTGTAAAAGGCGGAGCTCCATAAACAGCAGAGCTTGGTTGCAGAGGTTTGATGATGTAACCGGAGTGGAAAAAAGTTGCATTGCAAATGCAATAAAAGTGAAGGAAAAATGTATCATCGTAACTTAATGCCTTTCTCCCAAGCATGAAAGTTTGCAATGTTTAAACATTTTATACATTCACAACTGTTGAAACCTATTTTTTGTCCCCGAATCATTGTGACACTCAGATAACCTAAAATTATAAAACTTCAAAATAGACTTTTTTTACCAAAGTGTAATATCATCTTTTGCAATACAATTATTTTTACTACCGTTTAGTTCTCATTGTTCAACGCAAAATATTAGTTTTAGCGACTCCGGTTACGTCATCAAACTTCCGCAACCAGAGCTCCGCCTTTTGCAGGGTACCAAATCGAGCAAGAACCTTTTGAGTTATGTTATTTTTTATCAAACGTTCTCTGCTGGGCATGAGCTACAACATTTTTTTCAAAACTAATAAGCTGCAATCAGTTGTTGTGTACCACATGACTTTTTTGCACTTCGTCTTTTGCAAGGAAAATATCCACGAATATTCTTTACAATAGAGCTCGACCAACAAGGTTTTTTGGCTGATACCAATACCGATGTTCTCATTTTTTTTGGTAGTGTCTATTTCACCGCCAAGATTCTGGCGGCAGCAGATCGCCTGGAGCTACTGTGCAGCCAGTGGAGCATTTATCTCATAGCATGACACAATACAGAGAAAAAGGTCATTTTCTACACGCTGTTCTGCTCGTGGTGTAATGGTAGGTGTTACAGCTGCTATGCCAGTGGTTGGCGGTTCGACTTTCTCCGTCCTTGTCAACTTTCATTTTGTTTTTTTCTTTGCTTTTTTCCAGGCTCAACTTAGGTGCTACCTTTAGGGGTTAGTGTTGTTAGGTTAGGATTAGGTTAGATGTAGGGTTAGGTTAGCATTAGCTTAGTGTTAGGTTAAGGTTAGTGTTACATTAGCATTCATTAAGTTAGCTTAGGGATAGGTTAGCTTAGCGTTAGGTTAGGATAGGTTTAGGGTTAGCTTAGGGCTACAGTTAGGGTTAAGGTTAGGGTTTGGTTGGAGGTTTATCTTCTAGTTATACCTTCCTTTCTACGAAGCCATTTGCTGCTGCCATCTTCAAGATGGCTTGGCAGCAAAATAGACACTGCCTTTTTTCTTTGCCAATAAGAACTGATACTGATATTTATGCATTACTCAAGCAGTGCCTGTTTTGCCTCATTAGGCAAAATAAACACTCTGGGAGCTATTTTGCCTTTATTCAAGCATGAGTGGTTGAGCTGGTCACTTGACAAGTTTGGAATGCATGACTTGCTCAGTTGATTGTGATGTCTGTAACAATTCAGTCTGATGGACAAGTAATAGGCTAGTATTTCCAGGGTTTCAGTGTGCAGTGCAAAATAATACATGTAGTAATAACAATACTGTTCTCTTTTTCTGCTTCAAGTACCTATATGGCAATTTGTTTCTCAAAATACTATTAACTCACATGCTCATGCTGCAACTCTGTTTTACATTCACTTCAACCCATTGGACAAAATGAAACAGGAAAGGCTAACCACATCCATGACTATCATTGACTGAAACATTTGTAGAAAATCTATTCACTGCAATTAGGCTATATCATTACTCCCCACTTCGAAGCAATACAAGAAGTTGAAGTACCAAGAGATGGTGTTTTAATTTGCTGCAACAGTGACAGACACGATCCATCATCCTGATGTCACTGTCAGTCCACAAAATACAAAAGGACTTTTCAGTTGGTCACTTTTAAATGAAATTTTCAGTGACAAATTGAAAAAATCGCCAAATTTCACAAAATACCAAGTGCATTTTTTCATGTCCAGCGCACTTCACAAGTGGTCAAATTTTTCGAAAGTGTCCAGCATTGCAAGCCTGCAAAAACATTTCCTTTGAGAAGCACATTTCCTTAGAGAAGCCAGTGTTGCCAACCGGGCTGTTTTCCCGCGAATTTTCGGTTTTTGCGGAGTTGCATGTTTTTTTTGACTTATGGGTTGCTTGAATTTCCGCTTGTTCTTTTGCAGATTTCTGTTTTGCGGATTGCTTTTTTTTAAATGTTATGGCACTTTGTTGTTTTAATTTACTGCAAAACGAAAATTGAAGTGGTTTTGTGTAAATTTTCTCATTTTGGACTTGTTTTTTTTATTTGACTCTGGATTTGTTTTTAATATACCCGCAGGTTTTGTTTCATTCAATGTTCTTATCAATAGTGGGGTGCAAAAGGGGGGGGGAACGGGGCGACACCCTCGGGCATCCAAGGCAGGGGGGCATCCAAAGAATGAAATCACAAAAATCAAAATTATATAACAAGATGATTTTTCCATTTGTATAGTTATCTAATATTTAATAATATTTTATTTTATTGCGGGCTTATGGTCCATATCACAGACACAAGATCACAAAAAGTGGTTAGCTATACATCAGCGAACATTACAGAAACGCTGTTTGCACCTGACCAACATTCAGAGGAGCACAGCGCTTTATCCTCACCAGAGCTGTGTCGTCATGCGCAAGAGCAAAGAAAATGGATACCCATACAGTAGCGCTTGCGCATCACACAACCGGTGGTAGTACGTGCTGCGTAATATGTGACCACTATAGGGCGGCATAGTTATGCTTTAGATCCAGTACATACCATTAATTCGTGAGTTCTCTTTTCTGAATCTGGGATCGTTCTCGCAGAAACTTTGTCTGGTTAACAAACCCTATTAATTGCCTACTACTGCTTCTTTCTTAACTGTTCACGCTAAAAGCTACACACATCAAAAGAATGTTTGATTCTTATTTTGGTAATTTTATTTTTCATAATAACAATGTACAAATAAAACATAATGGTTCTCACCAAATCACGAGGTTTCATAATATTCAAGTACATCTCGCTATTTTTACAAACCTCAGGTGATTCTCATGCTATCAATTCAAGTCTTATAGTGTGCGATTAGGAGATCAACAACCTTTTCGGATTGGTTCTCCTATCCAAGCATTTTTACCATACTTATAAAGCTTAATTTTCTATGCTTCATTAATCTCCATTTCTATATAAAAATTCAGTTGCAATAAATATCATATCGAATATTTCACTCAAGAACGTAATACTTTAAAAACTGCATTCATTGGGTGTATATGCATTTAATTTTACAAACTCTGATATGATACTGACATGTTAACGTTTCACTTCTAACTAGTCGCGTTTCATTCTGAGAGGCAAGTACTGCTTGTTCAGGCGGAAATTTATCCTTAATCACAATTTCGAGTGTTGCTGTTTTCAGTCGAAAGTAAGTTCAGTAAAAAGGGGGTGATTCGAAGAAGAATCAAAAGTAATTCAGTGACCTCTGCCGAGCTGGGTTCGACCCAAGCGGATTACAAAGAGATGCAATCGACATGCGAAGCAGGAACGGACGAACACTAAAGTATTCGTCGTGTAGAGATGATAAAAATGACCTCACCCAAGTGTGGCTCGGCCACAGCGTCATAAAAAGAAGCATTGCTCATTTTCTATAAGGCGTCCCGAAGTGGAAGCGGAAGAAGGAAATCCTTCAACAGTGAAGAGAGTAAACCTCTTGAATGAACTCGAACTTCAACAGTAATTTAACAAAACAAAATTTCAGCCAAAATTAATAGCTTCATTCTTAACATCTGCATCATCTTGCCTGACAAAACTACATTATTACAATACAGCCTTCATAATTAAACTGCCAGAACTTCACTTTCACAATTTGACTTTCACAAAGTAATTTTTCAGAACTTCATTCGGACAAGCTTGTTTTTCCTGACCATTGCTGGCGCTTAGGCTACCGCAACAGCTTAACCGTGGCCCCTGGGCAACGGCGGAGTGAGTCAAAAAAAGACTGACTTTTTGTCCAAATGTGGCTGTATTTATACTTGAAGCTTGTTTCAGAGTTTTTCAACACCTCTTTATTTTAGGTGTTCTAATTGGCTGCTTCTTGATAAATCTTCTGGTGATTGGTCAATTTCATGAGCTTCGGGAACTTTCGTTGCTCTGTTTATGTCAGAGTTTTCTTCTTCTGAACTTCAGTTCGTGTTCCTTTTGCGCATTTCCTGTCTTGTGCGTTTCCTGGTCGTGTTTGACCATTAAGTAATTGTCTTGTGACTTCTTCTGACGTTCAAGTGCATTTTTACTAAGGTGACTTGAAGTTAGTGTCCCGAAATAGCAGTTTTTATTCAACTCAGCTGACTAATAATCAATTTTGATTGGTTACAGCCTTTCATCGTTGTTCTAGCTTCCTCAGACTTGAGGGTCTTTCAGCAAGATTATTTTCTGTACAAAGACGAGTTGTTTCAGGCAAAACTTGCCTGTAACAATCCTCCGGGGTTCACGGAAATTGATTGTCTAATCAATTTTTATTCATTCAAGCTAGTTTCTTGAAAGTTTCGGTCTGAATGCTTTTTTGTTTCAACTTCTTGTTCAGTGTTGAGCCGAGCTCTAAGGATTTCCTCGTCTTCTTTCACCGAGTCGTTGATTATAGTTGATCCGTATCCAGAAGAGCCATTCATACTACGGAAATAGTCTTCTGATAAGGTTATATCGGAACCAAGGTTCGCTGGATGTAGTTGACTTAGTGATTCATTGTTATTTTTGTTTCTTAGAATCTCTTCTTGTTAATCGTCGATGGCAGGAAGGTAATGTGCTTCCTATTCGTACTTAGTCAAGACTTAATGCCAGTATAATCAGGATAATAAGTGAAATTCCAATAAATGCAGTTACAGTGAACCAAGAACTTCTTAGTGCTTGAGGGAGCTGTAAGAAATATCTGGAGTGAGGTTCTGTATTTCTATTTAATGATATTTATCGTATTCTTTCCAGATGTGTGGATGTATTTGTAAGATTATGGCTGTGTTTACCTTGGCATTCTCACCTTCTTTAACTAAGAAGTATTCGTAGGCGATAAGGAGTAATATTATTCCTGTGATAATGCTTGCTGTGATAATTATAATTTCTATTAGTTCGCTTAGGACATTAATACCTTTGTCCACAACGTTTTCAACTAATTGTGATCATCGGTCCAGGACCGCTAATCCTGTCGCACTCACATCTCGTATGAGTCCACTTATCCCTTGTCCGACATCCACGCCAGGAAAAGCAATGGGATCAAAATTGTTCGTAAATTCAATAAATTTTATAGGTCTCACTGTTATTACTGCTAGCTTTTCAAGTAGTTTTATATCATGAGATTGGTCATTTTGTTGCTTGTAAGCTTTCTGCAAGGTTTCAAATTCTCTCAGTCTGTATGACTGATTTCTTGCAATTAATGGGTGCTTTTTGACCCAATTTGTGAAATTTTTACAGCCTTGCTGTATTCATCGATAAATTTCGGTGTTGTGTATGAATCCTTCTGTAATTTGATTTCGATAAATCGTATCGTTTCTCAGAGAAGGTATGTTTTTCAATGTTTTCAGTGCTTGTAAGATTAATTTTCGAGAATTATACTCTTCTATGGAGCGTTGTGTTTCTCGAGCATTTTGACTCATAATTAATTTTCTGTTTTCAATGGATCTTCTCGTAGTTATAATTTGTTGTTCAAGAAGTTATCTATTAAAGGAAAACATGAAGTTCTCAAATCTTTGTTGTCTATTTGCAAAGTTCGCGGTTACTCGCAATAGTGCGGCAGTAGCATTTGCCAGTTCAAGCTGTTGTGTTTGCAACTCAGTCACTTGGTCCTCCATTTAATTTAGTTGTAACGTGAATCGACTTTCCAAGTCTTCTAATTTGTCATTTACCATATCATTATTTGTTTTCATTTGAACTTGAATTACGCTAGCTACTAATGCGCCTACTAGGACTGAGATTAGTGCGACTATTGCCAGAGTCACTTCTCTTTTTGTCCTAGGTGTGTCTTGAATTTGTGTTACATTACCATATCATGTGTAATTTTTTGGTAGAAAACATGCATTAGCATAAGCAATCGAAGGTTTGTCATTTTTTAAATCTGGAAGAATTCCAGGTTTTTGCATTGCTAATTGTAGCGAGCCCACTGCGTATCTACACTGTGGGTCCTGTGTTTTCGTGCATATGTTAGTATTGTTATGATAATGGTAACATTGATCGTATTCTCATTGTTTAAAGTGTCGTCATTGTTTAAAGTGTCGTGTCGTGTCATGTCGGCTATTGCTGCATTCGTTCTTTCGTAATATCGATTACCCTTGTGATATGCCATGAACGTTTCGTTGGGCAAGAGGGTATTACTTAGCATTAGATCTGGTATCGCTGTTAGATAAGACGTTTGTTGTTCAAGAACGAAATGAATTTCGTTTTTTTATTCCTTGCTGGTCCATTTTTAATGGTAATTCTGTACCATGTAGGTATTCTTACAGGTCCGTGCAATTGCCAGTTTTCCCATTGAAAAACATTTGTTTTTCCTGTGCCAAGATGTATTATGGAACGTCGGCTTCTCGTAGGGTCTGGCCTGAATATTCCTCCTGGTATCATTATTCTGGTAGTGTCTGCATTTACATTTTCTATTTTTACAAAATCGGTTTTGTTACAATATGGTGTTCCGTTGATACGGTTGTTTTGTTTAATCCTCTTTTTTGTATTGGGACTAAAATACATTAAAAGTTTTTGTATGTCAATTTGACATGGCTTTATTTCGTGAACTTGTATTGGTTGAAATGAATTGATATTAGTATCGTTTTTGCCACAAAAATGAGTGACATTCAGTCTCCATTTGACCCATGGAAAGGTCTCGTAGAATCCTGCTATAATATGTGCGACTATGGAGGAGAGTTCATCCATATAAATGCTTTCTACAGCATTTATCCTTATACGTTCCTGGGAATTTTGGATATAATCGTTTTGAATGTTATATCATCTTTTTGTAACCATTTTGAATTTGACCACTTCGATTCTGTTGTTTTTATGGAGGGCTTCCCCTGACTTTAAGGTGGTCCAGTTAGATTTAGCATTCCAGGTAATTTGTCTTGTAAATGGACATGTACAATGTTGATCAAATTCTTGAATCGAATTATACTATCTTCCTTGTGGGAAGTATTGCTGGGTGTAGGTTTTACTCTGGAAACCTACTAAACCATATTGTGTAGACTTAGTAATACTATCAATTTTTGAAGGATCGCATGCATGTGGCATGAGTGTATGTAGTGGAATTTATCTGCTTACCTGTTGCTGTTTTGGAATGTGAGTAGTTTCATATCCCAGGGTGTGAAGATTGTTGAGAACTGTATTTTCTTCGTTTCTGTGTAGCATCTGGTCTGGGAAGGGACAGGGATTCACAGTAGTAGTGATTAATGTTAAGATAAAGGTTATATATAGAAACATGACGTTCTTATTTAGTTGTGTTTCCGCTGTAGTGAAAAACATTACATATACAACATTAGAATGAATAAGTTTTCTTGATTACAAATGAAAGTATTGCACAGTTAACAACATCTGAATAGCAGATTATATTTATCACAATTTATACCATGTGCTTATTGTTCTCAACTTTAATCGACCTTGAACTTATTTGTAATAATATATCAAACGGCAGTATGACTTGTATCAGTATGAGTTTATATGCAGGGTAGTAGTGATGTGTACAGCACCAAGATAAACGCCCCTCGGGAAGACTACTTGTTGTGTCGTAGCCAGGCGAGTTAAGCGTATCCTGATGCCATCACCCACAGCCACTCTATCTTCGACTAGTAGATCGCAGTATGTTCGTGCTGGCGTGAAGTTGAATTGCACTCCACTAATTTGAATGACATGAAGACCAGGTATGTGTAAAAATTTTGCATAGTCTCGAGCACGAGCTAGTACCGGCGTGGCATGTCCACGCGAGTTGCGCCAAAGTGGTTTGGCTACATACCTTCTTTGTGTTTTAACGATAATCCTTTGATACATGTGAAGCCATTGTATGCAATTTGGATCTAGAATGCGGAAGACAACACGGGCTGCGTTAGGTGTCAGCTCGTAAGTGAGTGCTGACTTGTATGGAGGATTTCACCCTGGTAACGGCCTAGATTGTCGTGGAGACCCATTCCAGTGTCCTGACCTGCTAACTTGAGCTAAGTCTTGGTGCATTTTGTCAAGCTTGCGATCCAGGTGTCTCAGCGTTTCACGTGTATTGCATGATTTGCCTCTCGTTTTCTTTGTTTTCTCTTCTTGTGGCTCCGGTGTATGTTGTATAGTTGATATCTTGCCTTCTTCGTGACGGTTATTCTATGTGTCTGTCCATTGCATGGTTGGCGAGCTGGGTGTGGTTTTATTGCCAGTATTCTCTTCAAAAATGTTGTCATTTAAATATAAAATTTCAGAGTCTGAGATCTGTTCAGCCATATTTAAGTTTTTAAAATAGCTGTGAATTTACAAAAGAAAAAAAATATACAACGTTAAAATAGGTAGTTAATATTGACTTATGCGATGTGAATAAAACCTCTTTCTTGTGGGGATTGGGTATGATGAACAAAGTTTAAGTGTTAAACTTAATAGAGTTGCTGGAAAGCTATGATTTTCTAGGTTGTTCAAATGGTTGCGATTGAATTATTCCAATTCATTGTCCGACATTAATGGGTTTGTCCTTCATGACTTGAAAATAGAGAATGGCTCCATTTAAAGTCCAATCTAGTTTTACCGCCAGAATGTTAGGTCCTGGCGAGAATCGGACATTCAATCTGTTGTCTGGCTTGATTAAGCCCTTCAATCCGGCACTGCTTTCAGCTGCACGCTACCATACATGTTAACATTTCACAAACTTAAAAATACGTTCTGACCTGTGTTTCACAAGTTTCTTCGTGTTTTTCATGAAGTGACTTGCGCAGAGATGAAGAATAGGAAGTTCACAAAACGATGAGGTGTACTTCCCTGAAGCAATCAACCAACAACGATGTAAATAGTTTTTAAATGTCTCTTTGAAAATCAAAAGTACAATCGCATTCATCAGTGCTGTGCTCCCATCACACATTAGCAACTTGGGTAGAGATCTTTTTCTGTATAAAGTACTTTCAGAGTGGTAAAATGATTGGAGAAAGTAGGAAATTGATGGTATGTTGTGGCTTGTTGCGAAGTATGATGCTACAGCCAATGGAGGATTTCCTTGGTTTGGATGCCTAACCACAACCTCATAAGCACAACAAGATTTGTCTCCAAGCAGGACACTGCCAGTAGCATCAACGTAAACAATTTCGATTCTTGCTAGAAAATGATAAATATGAACCGTGCTTTTGCTGAACAGAATAATGCCTCTTGGAC
>Ga0210059_1006040_pt1 | contig 19449 bp, 15 predicted proteins | sample Ectturendosymbi2_FD_188042 | JGI IMG/M metagenome (GOLD analysis project Ga0210059, IMG submission 188042) | Ecteinascidia turbinata endosymbiont from Florida, USA - Sample 2 (SPAdes) (version 2) | ecosystem: Host-associated > Tunicates > Ascidians > Unclassified | place: Key West, Florida... | reverse complement strand
CCTAGGCATCCATTCTGCAGTTCCTCTGTTTCATTCCCATGGAATACAACACCAGCACAGTTTGAGAAGGCAAGGTTGGAACACAAGTCCAGCAGAAGTTAATTACAAAGGCAGCAGCAAAGCAAACTTACTTGTTAACAACAAAAACCTACTTAGACCTTATTCAAAATCTACTTAGACCTTTTTCAAACAGAGTTATTTGCAATAATTATATAAGGTTTTCAAAGTGTTGAAAAAAAGTTGCAAATTATGAGGATTAAAAACCATAGTTCGTGTTAAGCTCCTTGATTCTACCTTTCTGAAGCTGAGACCCCACGTCGCTTTCGAAATTCTGTACTGCTATTTATTTCCACTCCCATGATTTTTGAATGTTGTTATCCTTAACTTTAACACATTTTAACGCAAACAGACACGCTTTCTTTTTGTTCACTGGGTACAATAATGTTGATAAAAATGGTCCTTTGAAGTGCATTCCTCTTCTCTGGTAACATAGACACTTGCACAACATATAGCCTACTTTATGTTCACCTTACCTAAAAGCTAAAACGTCCATAAGTGAAAAATAGTTGTCTAAATTGTGACTAAAGACTTCCTTGAAATCGTATCCCCATTACTCTGTAAGAGTATTAGGTTTTAGATCGACTGTAAAGACGTAGAGTGACCAGTGGAATATATATTGTTTGTCACCTGTCGCAAGTTCAATGTATTTGATTTTTTGACATCATAAAGCACTTTGTTTAGGTTGTTCGCAGTTAATAAACCTCTGTTGGTCTTTCTTTTGTGCAATAAACTTCTGCAAAAACAAGGAAATACGAACTGAGGGACCAGTGGAACACCCGCGTTCCATGGATCCCATCAACACCCATTTTTAGAAAAGTTCACGATTTTACACTGCATCCCAAATCTATAATCCCAGTTTTCTCTGAGATATTTTTTAAACTCCCAACCTATCCTGGGAAACCTTTGGAACTTTCTACATTGAAATTATGACACACAAAGAAATCGCTAAACGATTGCAATTTATTCTATTTCGATGTCTCAAAAATGAAAAATGTGCTTAATTTTTTTCAGATCGATACAGATTCTTCCTGTTAACGGACCGCACTGTTGTCCATAAATACAATATTCACAACCACATAGCAAGACCAAGAGAGTATGGTCACCAGCTGGGGAGTAATTTAAATGTTTCTTAGGTCCCCGTGTTCCATGGATTCCGCACTTCCCCTAGATGGCGCATTTGCCGTATTCATTTCCTTGGTAACGCATCACGAAGTAGCCAACATGTCAGATGTCACCAGTGTTTGCCACTTCTGATGTTTTGACATCATATCTGATGTTTTGAGATAATGTTCTGATGTTTGATGTTTTGGCAACAAATCTGATGTTGACTGAGCTGTTGTTTTTTTCCCAAATTTTCTATACTTTTCGGCTGAAAATAAGATAGATTCATGATTTTTGAGTTTCTTTCATCAATTTCTCACCCTCGATGTCAATGTATGTTTGGTAATCGTTCCAAACTAAAGCTCTCTTCGTAGCGCTGGGAATAACATTACACGTTACACATAAATAACCGACTTTTCCATTTAATGATGATACTTTTCTCTGCTTTGGATTCAACGACAGTTATGGCACTTAGTTAGGTATTGGTAATACTAATAGAAGCATAGGTTATAATCTAAACTGGTGTAAAAATATGATGTTATCTGATGTTGAAAAAGGCAACAATCTGATGTTAACATGATTGACCCCAGTAGCAACATTGGATGTCACACTCTTTCTTGGGAACAGCAAGTCCTGCCCAAAAAGCCTGTGACCAACGGTATATTTTGAACTGACATTCCAAAAATGAATTTTTCTGTCAACTGAAAATTATTATGCTGTACTTCTGTATTTAGAAATTGGTAAGCAGCTTACAAAAATGTGTGTGTTTCAATTACAGCATTCTGTAGTGCTTGCGCCTTGGCCTAGCCTCGTCAGTAAATTAAAGGCAGTGTCTACAGCAGTGGTTCTCAAACTGTGGTACGCGAAGACCTTGTTGAAGGTGGTACGTGAAGAGGCCTACTTTCTGTTTTTCTTCACAAAAAATATATTCACAGCTGTAGTTTTTACATGTCGGGTTCTGTTAATAAATTCCTAAATTTTTGTGTTGCCTACTGCCCTTGCTGTTTTCTAAAAATGACCATTAAAATTTCTTGCAACCATTTTGTTCACGTTGCATTTGTTTCAATCCTGGTTTTCCAGACTTTTGATCAAACGGTATTTGGCACATTGACTTTTCTTGGAACAAGGTGGTACGTGATGGCAGTACGGGACACATAAATGGTACGTGATCAGAAAAGTTTGAGAACCACTGGTCTACAGATATGCTTGTGGATCTTGAAATTTGAAAACTTATTGATACGCTACCTGGGATGTAACAGTAACGCATGATGAGAGTGCACTGTAGGCTTGGTAGAAACGAAGTAAACGTAAAAGATAAACCCTAAACCTAACCCTATCCTTAACCCTAACCGTAGCCCTAACGTAATCCTTACCCTAACCTAATGCTAAGCTAACTCTAACCTAAGTCTAAGGTAAGGCTAACCTAACCTAAGCCTAGGTAACACCAACCTAATGCTAACCTAACCTGTAAAGGTAATACGTAAGCCTGAAGAAAAGTTATGTCGGCAAGGTGAGAGTCGAACCGAAAACCATTGGCATAGCAGCCGTAACGCATAACCTCTACACTACGAGACCCATGCCGTTTGAATGACAAACTGACCCTTATCTTTGAATTGCGTGCCGTCAGGCCAGTGTATCCATAGTCACTTCTTAAATTAAATGCACTAGTTTAGGCTACTCTAATCTAATGCAGGTTGTAAGTTGGCTACTTGTCTATTTTTGTCTACAAAGCGCGGTCTAGATTTATACCTCATGTAGCAACCTGAGCTGGAGGCATGGAAGAACTTAGCTTGCATATCTTTACAGAAGTAGCTACGGAACCACCCATGGATCCTTTTATTTCAAAACTTATTCCACCATAGCACCTCGCATGATGCGGTTCGAATAAAGTAGTCAGTTTGTTACTTAAACGGCATCGACTTGTTGGTGTAACGGATATGTCTCATGTCTGCTATGCCAATGGCTGTCGGTTCACCTCTCGTCTTGGTGCCTTGCGTTTTTGTAATAGTGATTGCTTGCACATTTCAATTCATAGGACTAGTTTTTCTTTACTTTTTTCAAAACTTTCCAAACTTGCTTTAAGGGTAAGGTTAAGCATTAGCGTAGGGTTAGGTTACCGTCAGGTTAGGGTTAGGGTTAAGGTTAGGTTTCAGGTTTACTTTCTGCGTTTACTATATTTCTACCAAGCCTACTGCATTCTCCTCGTGTGTTACTGTCACGTTATAGGAGGTCGCCAAACAAGGTTTCAAATTTTCATGGAACCAGTTTTTCTTCACTTTTTTCAAAAGTTTCTGAACTTTCGTATTCAGATTTACGCTTTAAGTTTATGGTTTACATTTGGGGTTTAGGTTTAGGGATTAGATTTAAGGTTTAAGAGTTAGGTTTAGGGGTTATATTTAGTACATTTCTACCAATCCTAGTGCACTTTACTGCACACTCATTGTGCGTTACTGTCCTGTTGCAGGTGGCGGATAAATAAGTTTTCAAATATGAAGATATACTGGCAAACCTACAGCCGCTGCCAATCAAAAAACAAAGGCACATAGCAAAGGCGATGAACAATTTTCATTAACACAGGTCATGGAGAAGCAATACAATTACCCATGGGCCATTATGGAGTACCACAGTTCCATGTATGTCCCATAGGGCATTTACCATACCAAAATGAGGTTGAAGATACAAGAGTAGAAACATTTCAAAAGGTTTAACAATGAAAAATAATTGAAAAACAAAATATGGTTATTTGTTCAGCAGAGTATATATAAGTCTAGAAACAAACAATTTATTCATTATGCCATATATCCACCTATCACACGTTATGTCAGACAGTGGCGATTCTAAGGAGGGGCCTAGGTGGGCCATGCTCCTCCCAGCTTTTGGTTGGTCCCCTGTTTACCCTCCATTTTTTTTCTTAATTTCCCATTGAAGTTTGTTTGGCTAACATATACAGTAAATAACTTAACCAGCAATATTAAAACGGTAGTGTCTATTTTGCCACCAAGATGCTGGCAGCAACAGCTCGATTGGAGCTATTGCGTTGCCAGTCGAAGATTCGGTCTCTCATGATGCAATTCGAATGAAAAGGTCAGTTTGTCAGGCAAACGATGTGCTGCTCGTAGTGTAAAGGTTATGCTTCACATCTGGTATGCCATTGCATTTCGATTCGACTCACATCTTGGCGACTTCCCTTTCGTTTTTTTTACTTTTTTCAAAACTTTCCAAAGTGTACGCGTAGGTGTTAGGTTTGGCGTTAGGATTAGTATTGGGCTTAGGGTTATGGTTAGGTTTAGGGTTTATCTTTTGTTTAGTTCATTTCTACCAACCAAGTCTTTTGCCGCCACCATCTCGGTGGCAAAATAGACACTGCCTATTCAAATGCTGATTAAAAAACCCTCTAGCCTGCATTCATATTTCCAAAATCCATGATAAGCTACGTTGTTTTTGACGCAGTCAGATAGCTAGAGTTGTTTATGATGACACACACCTGTGGCCGTGGTTGCTGGGATCCTGCGTGAAATTTAGTCAGACTATGGTTGTGGTGTTGAAAAGTTCATTTCAAAACAAAAAAACAGTTGCAAAAGTGGCAAGATTGATCTTTCGTGCATTTCAGTGTAAAATTAGATTGAACTGGATTGTATTACTGTCAGCAGATTGTTGCTTGTCCCAGTAGCAATAGGTTTGTGAAAGAATTAAGAATTGGTTTTAATTAATTTATCCGAATTTATCCTGGCTGCAGTATTGCATTCTACTGCCTTGTGGTTGTGTATACAAATTCGAAACATGTTACGTAAGTGGTTTGCGACTTCAGTTTTAACTCTACCTACATGTCCAGCAACCTCATGGAATTTTGTACAGATTTTTTGTTAGGCAGTGGCTGTAGATATGCCTGTGGATCTTGAAATAAGAAAACTTATTGTTAATATCCCACCTGTGACGTAACAGTTACGTATGACGAGAGTGCAATAGGCTTGGTGGAAACGAAGTAAATGTAAAAGATAAACCCTAAACCTAACCTTAACCCTAACTGTAGCCCTAACAAAACCCTAATCCTGAGCTAATGCTAACCTAACCCTAAGCTAAGCTAACCTAACCCAATCCTGAGGTAAGCTAACCTAACAGCAACCTGACACTAACCCTAACGCTATCCTATCCCTAAGCTAACACTAACCTGTAAACATAAAACGTAAGCCTGAAAAAAAGTAGAAAAAAAGAAAACGAAAGTTGAAAGAAAAAAACAAAACGAAAGTTGGCAAGGTGAGAGAGAGACAGTTTATTGTCACAAACATCAAACAATTTCATGCAAAAATAAAATTAAGGCGCTGGGACACCGAAAAAAACCTGCAAAACAGGTTGTCTTGTCAGGTGCCCCTCGAAAGTTTCATAAATTTCTATCGTGGTTTAAAGTTGATGGCCAAATTAGTGTGAATTTAATAAGGTTATAGTTTTGAAGAGGTTACAGTCTGCTGGATGATCAACACAGTTGTGCGGGAGTGCTGGGTCGCAACTGGTATCTATCATTGTTTGCTCAGTTCCGCAAGGAGCTGAGCGTGGCAGAGAAAGTGTAAACCCAGCTAAAATGAAACTCTGCCCGGGTTTCCATAACCCTTTCGCATCCAAGCAGACGGCTGTTGGTCTGTAGCAGTTTATATTTTTGTGCCAAGAGGAAGACAATTCTCCCACTTCTGCAAAAGCCAGCTGCTTGAGGAGCCATGCGCAGTGTGGTGTACAAAGCTTCACAAGTTGTGCAGAAGCATTTCATGATGGTGAAGAAACTCCAAGGTGCCAGCCTGCTGCATGTGATGTAGAAGAACCTTCTTGGCGCATTTTGCCTGCAAAAGAAAGAGACCGTGGCAGCAAAAAAAGAGAAAACAACAACAAATACAACAGAAAATGAAACAGCAATAAACAGTCAATTCATACATGCAAAACACACTAGAATCTAATACTAATGTTGCACTCACAGTATATACCTGTTTAGCTAATATCAATGGTACATTACAAACAGGCCGAGATCAGTAAATCCCAGGTGTACAGCCCTAACCTTAGCGTAGTTTCATAATATCGCATAGGTTAATCAAGCACTATTCATTAACCAGTTTGTCTTTTAACTGCCTTTTGAAGGTAGGTGGTGAAATATATAAAGAAGGATCAGTGGAGTTCCAGATTTTTGGGCCAAGGTGTTTTAGAGATCTTTTGCCTTTGACTGTCGAAGCCAGTTGCCAAATGTATCCACCTCGTGTGGCAGCACGGGTTGTATGGGAGTGAGCCTGATTTACAAAAGTAAACAAATGTTTCAAATTAACAGGTATTCTACCCCAGTGCAAATTATGCATGAACTTACCTATTTCAAGAATGTGTATATTATTAATTTTAAGAAGGTTTAAGTTTTTATACAATGGTGAGACTCTCGACTTGAAAACCACAGGCATAGAAGGCGTAGCGCATAACCATTACACTACACAATCCACAAAGTTGGAATGACAAACTGACCTTTTTATTTGAATTGCGTCAGGACAGGCGTATCCCTTGTCACTTCCTTTTTGTTATGATTCAGAAGCAACTATTTCGTGCATTTCAGCTCTTTGCCCAGGACAGGGGTTCCTAACCTGAGATACATTTGCCTATCCGAAGGGGTACATTTAAGGCTACCAGAAGATGAGAAAAATATATTTACGTAATGTTTATTTCCAAATATTACTGAGTATTATTACCAAAAATTATATGCTTATTGTTAAATATGTCTATGAATGATAATGATAATATATTTTGTCATAGGAAATTTTAGTGGTACATTTTCATCTTTCAACATGTTGAAGGGGTATATGCTTATTTGTTGAAATGCTGAAGGGGTACATGCTCATCTCTCAGAATGCTGAAGGGATACATGGTCAGAGAAAGGATGGGAACCCCTGGCCTTGGAGGTCAAACATTTCCATCAGAAACACACTTGAAAGAATTCACAAATCATTCACTTAGTGAAAATGATTTAAAACATTAAATAACTTTGGCAAAGAATTTGCTTTGGAAGGAATCGAAGCTGCCTATATCACTCAAACAATTTTTTTCATTTGTAGCTACTTAAAAAGCTCCCTTCGATTGTTACTAGTTGGCAGCTGTAACTCTTCCCGTCACCAGTGCTTCATGCAAGAGAAGTTTTTCAAAAATGAAATTAGTGACATTTCCCAGAAATTACATGACCAGTGAAAGATTGGGTAACACTGATGTACTTTCACTTGAAAGGTACTAGCTGAAAAATAAATTTATATGATTTCTTTGAATTTGACAGTCGACATGACAATCAAAGGGTTAAGTTATGTTGAGGTGATGATGATATAAAATTCTAACATAGACTGTGCAGGAATCTGGGTGAGAATTATATTGCTCAATCGCTTATGACAAGACAGTCATAAATCAACGCAGGGTTGAAATGTTGGCTTTGGAGGATCAGTCAGAGGAAAATTTAGTGTGAATATTAAAATAAACGATTTTGTTGGGAATGTTCTGCAAAATAAGTTTTATGCCTGCTGTTACATCTTGCTATCAGGTACACCCCATAAACACCGATGCAGACTTATCTGAAGCACTGCTATGCTACTGAGGTGCATCTGGTGCCGAAACCTTGCTGCTGTTAATGCATTGAATAGTCCTCACCCAATCCATGCTGCAGATGGACATTGCCCTCATAATAGTAGTTGCATAACATTGTTATGGTTACACCACAATCACAAAATGTCCATATTGGCTACCACAAAAACAGATTAGTCAGTAATAACCAATCTGTTGGCAGGTGGTTCATTTTTTATGTGCTTTGTAGTGAGGATAATGTGATGAAATTAGTTAGCTATCAACAGCCTACTTGTCTTTTTGTCCAGATGTAATTTGTGGTTGGAACCATTTTGCTTTCATGTGAATTACATTCATTTTCATGGAGCTATTTTCATTCATGACATTTATGTTGGCCCCCTAGTTTTTCCTTGGCCCCTGCAGTGGGCAGTATTAACTATTCTTTCAAACTTGCTTCCAGTGATTTGAAGAAGTCTGGGTTCTATGTGAACATCTCTACAGACCTTTCTCATGATATTCTGTGCCTTAGAGTCTTTCATTGGGTTGTGCCTCATTGATGTATAACCACCCAGTTTTCATATGAGGCTGAGATCCACGGAGTTCGTCTTTCCACAAGCACAGTGAGTCGGTGTGCTGTTGTTGCGATCAGAAATCCTGAGCAGCATGTGCGCAAAGCTTTGCACCGTGGCAGCAAGCAACAATAGAGATCATGCATCGCAATCTCTCTTATTATTGCTTGCTCGCGCCACGAATATATATTTTTGTTCTTCGCGTGCATCTCATTAGTGGTGAATCACACAATCAACGCAACACCACTGGAGAGGTTGCGACAACATCCCCTCCTTTTTGCAACGAACCACACCGATCGCACGTTCTTTGTGTGAAGGCTGAACTCGGCACGACCTTTACATCCTGGTCACAGCACCATATTGTTGTGATCGGAAATCCCGAGCAGCATGTGCGCAAAGCTTTGTACAGTGGCAGCAAGCAACAATAGAGATCATGCGTCGCAATCTCTCTTATTATTGCTTGCTCGCGCCACGCATATATATTTTTGTTCTTCACGCCCATCTCATTCGTAGTGAATCACACACTCAACGCAACACCACCGGAGAGGCTGCAACACTATCTATCTTCCATCCATATCTCATGTAGATGGCATCCCTGAATTCGTGTTAATGTAGTGCATACCCAGTAGCTTTGATTGGCATTGCTGAGAGACAAGAAGACACCCCTTTTTCCATTGTTCCTTTTATATGTGTTGTGCATTTATGGGTCAGTGCCTCAAAGAATGCATCGCAGTGATTGCAGTATGTTGTGTCCTCAGTTGTCATATTCTGCTTTTGATGGTTCTGGTATGTTGCTGGTCCATGGTGTTGTATTCAAGCTCAAGTTTTTGGCTGTAGATTTGGCCTGATAGTTTTGCAGTGATCAGAGTGGAGTTCTCATATTCTAACTGCAGTTTCCTGAGCATTTGGCAGACCTAGCCCACTATGCCTGAGGGGAAGAGCTAGCTTGTCTTTCATTATTAGTTACCGGACGTCCTACAAGAATGGGAGTTTTGATTGATTTCTGATAGCATTTTCTGGCGGTTCAAATAGATCACTCGTATTTGGTACTCTACTTTGAAAATACATCCATCTGTAGCATTCACTGTGAAATTATCTGCATTGCCGCAGCGTGGAGATAAGGCGCCTGCAGACTACTTGAGTGCAAAGCAAGTATGACACTTTTTTCTTTGAAAAGCAACATGTATGTTTACTGACTCCAAGGATTGAAATAAGTACAGCAGCCATCAATAAAAGAGTGAATGGAACATCTTGGTCAAAGTAATGTTATGAATAATGTGTGTGACTTTCTTCATACATGTTTAGGTTGACATTGAAATATGTAGTATGTCAATTTATCAGTATGTCTATTTTCAACAGATATATAAGACACAAGCCTAATTTAAAGTAGTTATTGGACAGTTGGTTTCATTGATGGTGTTTGAATTTGTAACTGACCAGTGCTTTTATTGTCTTTCAAAAGAAGCTAACAATATATTTATCTGTATACAATGCAGATGCAGGGTTCGTAGAAGTCTCATAACAGAACACTGTTAAAAGAATGAAATAATATTTATTTGGTTGATATTTCACCTAAGATTTTGGGTTTAGTATACAGTTGATAGACACAGTCAACACAGAAAGAGCAAAGCATTGAAACAGCACACCAGCTGTAACTGCATTCATCCATCATCAAACAGGAATCCAGCAGTGACAGAAAATGAAGACATTCTAACATCAGGCTCTGAAGTAAACGGCTAAAAACGTTGGATGGGGTGCTCAGCAGCATACAAAAGCATGTAAATTGTTTTGATGAAGGTTTCGAATATTTTTGCGAGACATTTAGCTTTAGGCTGACAACCATTTGTTCTCACAATATTTAAAGCAAGGTTCGATGGTTGGTATTTTACTAGTTATATATATTCACTCTTTTACATGTTGACTTGAACAAATCATTGACATACTGGGGGTGATAGAGGAATCACAAGAAAATACAGAAATCATGAGGCGCCACATAGCATATGGAAGGTTTTGGTTACTGTGGTGTTTTGTAGTAATCGTGTGTGCATAGCAATCAGTGCTTGCAATGTAATCGCCCGCATGCGGCCTCAGGGAAACTTTAATTTCAACCAGCGCCACAGAGAAAAAGAGTTGCCACCTCTACGACCAAACACATATGTTTGGATTGGCAACAACAAAGACGATATTGTCGAATCAAGGTCTGAGCAATTCTTATCATGTTCGCATGCCTAGTGGTTGTGTATGTTGTAATTGCCGTCACCTAATTCCTGCGCCTGATCCTGTTGCTGACGCAGGTCAAAGTGATGATTATCGCACTCGCAGTGGCCGACTAGTGTGACCACCAGACAGGTTAAACCTGTGATATTTTTGTCAATGTGTACATTGCATTTCAGATTTTCTGGTGACTGTATAATTACATTGTTAACTTCTGCTTTGTCGGCAGAGGGGATGTGGTGATTTCTAGTAATCATTATGTGTGTATAGTAATCAGTGCTTGCAATGTAATCGCCTGCATGTGCCCTCAGGGAAACACAGTGCACCATTAGTGTGTGTGGCAGTGAGCGTCAAGTTCTCTTTGTGCTTACATGTCAAATACAAAGGTACATGCTGAATGCCTTTGAACACGACAGCTACTATACAAAGGCGATGCTGATGAAAAACAAACACCGAAACAACGCACCAGAAACTACTGCAGTTGGTCACCATCATACAGGAGCATTAAATAGTGGAGAGAAAGTTAAGATTTGTAAAAAGCATCAGACCTTTGAAGTGATCAAATTGTTTTGTATAAGCAGTTATGTTTTATATCCTAATAATGTTTTAAGTTCAGTGCTAAAATATATTTAAATAACACATTTAATAATTTATCTGTGTGATACCTAACACATAACTTTTCATATTCATTTCTTGCTATGACAATTTTTATAGCATAGGGTGAATTGTTGTTAGAATTTAAGTTTCATTTATTCACTAATATAATTGAATCAAGTAAAATTAGGCAGGAAAACTTCATGCAATCAATTTTATTTATGTGCTGTTTTTATTATTACAAATGTTTATTTTTCTTGATGAAAGTCAGGATACATTTTGTGAATACTTACAATGCTAGTTGACTAAAATGCATCGAAGTAGACATCTTAAGTGAAGTGTATAATGATTGTATTTACTGTTTTGAGATTAAGTTGATTAAAAGTTGTTATGTGCAATAAACTATTGAGACTGTGATAGATAGCTCACAAAAATAGTAAATAACCCACATAGAAATAGTACGTTTTGTACGTATAGTGAAATACTTTAAGAAGAAATGAAATAAATATTTTCGTTGCCAGTCCTGCAGGGCAGCTTCTTTCTTTCTAAACTAATTGGTTGGTATGTCTGTAATTGCTGCTATTACTGATATGTGAACTAACCCTAGTTTTTCTGGTCATAGACTGAATATTTTTTAAATGACTGAAAACAATTATGCCAATTTAGTCATAATGCCTGAAAATATAGACTAGTGAATGCTGTTATCACAATTTTTAAGACAATATGGGCCAAATGCCCAATGTTTCAGCAAAGAAAACAAAACAGAACCAACCATGTTATCATAAACTGTGTACATATGAACTTTTTGAACATGCATTCAGCTGTTTTCTGTTGGTTGGCATACTGATTCCATTTGTTGGTGCAAGTAATATTTGTTTAAACCGTAAAAATATCTGAACTGGTAGTCTTGCATTTGTGGTAAAGATATGGTTGATACTGCAAGTATCTTGTCATCAGCAACAGGCACGGATCAGCAAGATGATCCACTCAGTGAAATGAGTGATGAACAGTTGTTCCAACTTGTTGAGGATACAAAGTAAGGTTCTGCCAAAATATATCAAATACTTGTGTTGGCAAACCTTGACTAAACTACTTGCTTTTTGTTTTGCCACAAAACTACATTGGCACTTTCTATACTGGCCTAGTAGCCTACATATCTCTACATACTTGGTGTTTATGTACCAATATGGATCTGGTATCTATTGGATACAGACTGTAATCTTTTGCTCTTAACATACATATGAAAACTCTAAAGAGAAAATACTGGATTCAACAAGTGGAGCTTTTGTTTGGGCTCCAATTGCAAGGTGTTTTATGAAACTGTCATAAACATAGCAAACTCTTCAAAATTATCCAGTATTCAGCTCATTTTTTGGGGAAAAATATCTGATACTGAAAGTGTTAAAGTAACTTGTAGCAGTGCAAAGTTGATGCTATTATGTTGTGAATTTAATTTCTAAAACTTAAATAGTTTATGAAGCAAAAGTGAAAGTACAATGGTTCTGCTGCATTGAAAGTGCTTAAATTTGTTCAGCAAAATGTTTCCATAACAGATTTGATATAAATGCTAAATGGTTTTCCATTATTATTGCAAAATAATATAAATGTTTGGTAAAAACAGCTTATAACTCTTCATTTGTGCTTGATTGTGAAAGTTTCATATATCATATAGTTTTGAAATGTAAATGCGAAATTATTCTTAATAAGCACTAAAGACTAATTTAAGCATTTAGAGAAACTATTTAACACTTTCGCACCCGGGTTAATTCAAGCGGTTCGAGAAAAAACAGCTGGGTCGCACGTGGCTTTGCGCAGGAATTTCTCTGGTTTGGTAAGCGCTACAGACCCGGTCAAAAGCTCAAAAGACTCGGAAAGTCTTGTAGTTTGCACTCAAAAAAATTTTTTTGGTTGGGGGGTGCGGGTTTTTTGTGAGTGACATCATAAGTGGAGGGCTTTTGGGCTACCTTGGCCAACTTCACCTGGGCCTGCGCCCAAACCGCTAGATGGTATTATTTCGCTGAAGTTTTTATTGGAAACTAGGCCACAATCTGAGTCTTTTGATACTTTGGATGACTTGCTGGGGTTTTGGGTTGAAAAGATATGATCTAAAGCAGGGGTGACAAACATGCGGCCCACAAAAGAATTTCGTGCGGTCCGCGAAGCATTCAGGCAAGACCAGCAGTCTTGAACTTTCGCATTCAGGCGAGACCAGCAGTCTTGAACTAACAGGTTTCATAGTATGACTAAAAAGTTGTGCTGCCCGATTGCTCAGCGGTAACTGACAAAGTGGCCCGCGGTAGCCAATAGGTTTGTCACCCCTGATCTAAATTAATAAAAATATTTGACTAATTAGTTGATTAGATAATTAATTAGTTTGTTTATTTCAGATCAGAGGTTCTCAACCTGGGGTACATGTAGCCCTAGGTGTACATTTGTCTATCTGAAGGGGTACATTCACGGTTAGCAATAGAACAGAAATATATAGTTACATATCTTTTACAGTATTTCCAAAAATTCATACATAAAAGTAAACATAATTTTAAAAAGCCGTTATGTGCTTATTTTTTAATATATCTATGATTAATCATGATGAAATACTTTGTCATAACAAATTTTAGAGGTACATGTTCATCTGTCAAAATATTGAAGGGGTATATGTTTAGCTTTTGTAATGCTGAAGGGGTACATACTCATCTGTCGGAATGCTAAAGAGGTACATGGTCAGAGAAAGTTTGGGAACCCCTGTTTTAGATCATAACTTTTGAACCAGAAACACTAGAAAGTCAATCAAAGGCTCAAAAGACTCGGACTCGAGCCTAGTTTCCAATAAAAACTTCAGCGAAATACTTTGGCCTAGCGGTTGGGCCCTAGGCCAGGTAACATGAGCCAAAATGGCCCAAAAACTACTTTACTTATGACCTCACTCACAAAAAATCCACAAACCCCAACCAAAAAACTTTTTTCGAGTACAGACTACAAAACTGGCCGATCCGTTTGAGCCCTTGAACAGCTCTCTAGCGCAATCGGCAGAGGAGCTATGGCATTGCTAAGGCAACTGACAACTGGTTTTAGGCCGATTTCAAAGCACAAATATATCGTACCCTGATTCTCAAAGAGTTAAAATTTAAAACCAGTGTGAAAGATCTGGTATGGAGTAGAAAAATCATTGAGAAGTGGTGTGATGCATTTGTTTTTTTAAAGGTTTTGCGGATTTAAGTTTTTTTTCATCGGTTCCATAATTGCCCATTTAATCTACGTCAGTCCATTGTTGACTTGAAAACACAACGTTTTGATTCATTTCTTTTTAAGAAAATTGAATTCAAGTGCAAAATAAAATTTGGTACTTTTACTTGTTTATAGTTTTTTTATTATTTTTGGATGACAGAAATTTCCTAAGTTTGGGACAACAAGAGCAACTAAGACTCCTCATAAATTACTGCCCTAATGGCTTCACCTTTAAGTTTGGAAACAGCATGACTTGGCCAGTATTTTAGAAGGGATGATTTATCTTTAAAATTGTCGTATTGTGTGTAATAAGAGCAAAATAACTTTGTTCAGAAAAGAATGAACTTGAACAGAAGCAGCAACAGTAGGTTGATTATTTCATAAAATGGAAAATAAATATGCATTTACGTGGTGATGATTTACAGGCAGAGGAAGACACAGATTTTCTTATTACCCAAGTAATCATATTGCCAACAAACCTGAATGAACATGCAACCCTTATGCTTGTGGCTAAAATGATCATGCTTTCATGTGGAAATGATCCAAAAGTTCAATTTGAAGTGGATGGTTCATTCACAAATTCTCATTTTTTTACTGTTGCAGACATGCTAATGATGCTATCAGAAATGAAACAGAGATGTTTGAGAAATTTTTTCGTAGAGTTGAGCCAAAAGAGACGACTGCCTTGCCATCTTCACAAAACCTTCATACTCCAGTTGCACAAGTTCAGGAGGTTTGTTTTGTGTGTTTTCAAAACTCTTTTTGTTTTCAACAGGTTTCAGCTTTGTAAGATTTGTTTTCGTATGATAACGTTACGCTCAGTATAATACAATATAAAGTGATGTCATAGTGAATGCATGGTAATTAGTCTCCGCAAAGGCGACGGTTTGAATGCACCAGCAAATTTTGCTTAGCAGGACTGAGGATGCGTAGTCTTACTTGAAAAATTGATCTCCTATTTTTAAAAAATTGCTGATTGGCAAGTTTGAGTCATTGCAAAAAGAAGAAAGCAGAGTCCTGTCCAGTGGCGATTCTAGAATGAAAAAAGTGGGGAGGCCACTGCGGGGCCAAGGAAAAAGTAGGGGGGCAACATAAATGTCTTCTCTTGCATGGTGACTTTTCATTGTTTTGAAGATTAAGTTGCTATGATTAACCCTATCAAGTCCAACATAGGCTTGTGAATATCATTAAATATGAACTAGCGTTATTATTCACGAAAGACCACCTAAACGCCACTGTAGATGCAGTCACACACGCGTACTGCTCTGTCGAAAATTCCGTGCTAACCATGCAACTTCCACACCACTGCACATGTGAATCGAAACACCATCTTCCGTACACGATTGTGCCGGCCTCACATGAACGAAAGCAGCTTTAGAAAATGAAACAATTCACATGAAAGCGAAATAGTTTCAACCACAAATACATCTTGACACAGAGGCAAGCAGGCTGTTGATAGCCAACTAGTTGCATGAAAATATTCTTACTACAAAGCACATAAAAATAAACCATCTTCCAACGGTTTGGTGAACACTGACTAATTCATTTTTGTGGTAGCTTATGGACATTTTGTGATTGTTATGTATCCATAACAATGTCATGCAACTACTATTACCAGTGTGCAACGTGGACAGGGTAAGGACTATTCAATGCAGTATGCAGTCAACAGCAGCGAGGTTTCGGCACCAGTTGCACCAAAGTAGCATAGCAGCGCCGCAAATAGGTGTGCATCGGCGGGTACTTGATAGCAAGATGTAACAGTAGGCGTAAAACTTCTTTTGCAGAATATTCCCAACAAAGTCTTTCATTTTATTATTCACACTGAAATTTTCCTCTGACTGATTCTCAGAAGCTGACTTTTCAACCCTGCGTTGATTTATGACTGTCTTGTCATAAGCGAAACACGCACTACCTCCTAAACCAAAAAAGATTCAGACAAACAGACAGTGAGCAATGTAATTCTCACACAGGTCCCTGCACAGGCTACGTTCAAATTTTATATCATCATCACCTCAGCGTAACTTAATCCTTCGTTTATCATGTCGACTGTCAAATTCATCAACGAAATCATCTAAATTTGTTTTTCAGTTAGTACCTTTCATTTCAAAGCATATCAATGTTACCTAATCTTTCACTGGTAATGGAATTTCTGGGAAATGTTTTCACTAATTTCATTTTTGAAAAATTTCTCTTGCATGAAGCACTGGTGACGGGAAGAGTTACAGCTACCAGCAACAATCAAACGCAGCTTTTTAAGTAGCTATAAATGACAAAAATTGTTCGAGCGATATACGCAGCTTCGACGCTTTCGGAAGCAAATTCTTCGCCAAAGTTATTTCATATTTTAAATCATTTTCACTAACTAAATATGATTTGTATATTCTTTCAAGTGTGTTTCTGATGGAAATGTTTGACCTCCGGGGCAAAGAGCTGAAATACGCGAAAGAATTGCTTCTGAATCATTACAGAAAATCCGCACAAAATTCTATGAGGTTCCAGGACATGTGGGTAGAGTTAAAACTGTAGTCACGAACCACTTACGCAAAAGCGTACGGGAAGACATTTTACTGGGGGGGGGCGGAAAAAAATTGCCCTGGAACTAACTTCTTTAGTTTAATTCGAATGGAGCTTGAAAGCTCTTGTAAATCTGATCTATACAATTGAATTCGATTAAAAGGGCTTCGTCTGTAACGTCAATTCGCCTATAACGTTACATTTACTTCGTTCCCGATGGCATCTTTTACATGCATTTCAATTCACTTATAACGTCAATTCGCCAATAACGTTCTATATGCAATCCCCTAGAGGTGCCGTTATAGGCAAATTCTGTAGTTACCTTGCTTGTTAACACAAGAGGCGAAGTTTCTTGCCTATTGTGTTCTCCCAGACAAGAAACTTTACGGTAATTGCCTTTACTGATGCAAATATGTACGCGGCTTCAATGGCGCAATGCAAAAGTTAAAAGCGACAGTTCCTGATCGAAGGGTCTGACTTCCTGGCACCTGCCTGGGTTGTCGTTGCTGTGCGCTTGAGCAAGGCACTTAAAGACGTGCACGGCGCACTTAAAGGGGCCAAGTAATCTCCACGTCCGTGCGGCCCGCTTCTGATAAAGATTGCACTTCGGGATATGAAACACGCACTCAAAATGCATGTGCCAATGCGTATTGTATCGTATTTGTATACTGTGATTGTACCATGTACAGTACTGTACGATGTTCCTATCAAATGTAGCCCATAAAACACTTTCCAAGTACTTTATACAAGTATTGTCATTTGTGATACTGGTCCATATTACACAAACCGCAAGCAAGGTCAATCCAAATTACACACTACATTCACGAAACTAACGTCAAAATTTTCCTACCTCAGCCAGTCAGGTAAAGTTTGATGCTAAGATCAATGCTGCAGCAAATGCCAGAAGAGTTCTAACTAAAGCACGAAAAACCTGGCATTAAAATAAAACGAGGGCTTGGTCCAGATCAAAGTCATTATAACCAGTCACGACTTTGGTCCAGATTACACACTACACTAGCCCAAATTACACGGATCAACCCCAAGTGAAGTGAATATACACTGAACACACTGAATTGAAAATATTTTCACTGTTCAGGACTTTTGAGCAACTTGCGCTTCCGCTGAATAACAGAGTTTCCCTTGAAATTTTTCACTGTATTGAATATATTTCTTACCATTCAGGATTTTTTAGCAACTTTGCGCTTACCCTGAAAAGCAGAGCTTACCCTGGAATTTTTCACTGTATTGAATAGACTTTTTACATTCAGGATTTTTGAGCAACTTGCGCTTGCCCTGAAAAACAGAGTGCCCTGAATTCACTGTATTGAATATATATTTTTTACAGTGACTTGCGGTGAGGTTCGTGGCTGGGGCCGCGCTGAATTCACTGTCTCTCAGAGTGCCCTGAATTCACTGTCTCTTTCAAAGCCAAATTTGCAAGTATGTGAATTGAATGGAGTAGCATAAATTCACCACTCAACTGGCTGCTGGCAGAATGACTACTGAATATGCTTTCTATCCCATATCCTAATTTGTTACACACACATAGGTACACAGTCGATTCTAGATTTGAAAAAATATATAATATAGGAGAGTCAAACTAAAGTAACTTATTACCTACTTGTTTAACGGCTTTACTGAAAACTTGAAACAGCTTATAACTTATGCATACGTTTAAAATGCATACAGTGATGCAATCGAGAAGCAGACCATCAGTATGGTTGGCAGCTGCAGAGAGTTTCATTGAATGCAAAGTAAAAGCTCGACTGCGCGCAGTGCTGCAGATCACCAGTCCGCAACAACACGCACCAACTCACTTCATCCTCCTCCACCTAAAATTAAATCGAACTGGAGGTCCAACGGACTGGCGAAGGAAGTACAAAACACGATCGATACGAAGCACAAAAAGCTACCGACTCACTACAAGGATACGATGCGGCCACAACAAGCAATCATAAGCAACACGGAGCAGTAGATGTCTCTAAATGCCTAGCTAATCTTTCATCTTTCGCAGCAACAGTATGTAAAAGTTCCACATAGTTGCCACGATTAGAGGTCGAACTCTCATCGTTACTACGAAATGGTAATTGCTGTTTGGCTAGGAAGCAATTTACATTAATGAGGTCTTTCAAAATCTCTCGGTTTTCCCTTACCTCAGCATTGTGAACGCTGATATTTAGTCTCCGCTATTCGTTCAAAGCTAAAGTCTCCTTGTGCTTTCAAGAGTTGTTATAGCAATTTGGTTTTGAACGTGATTTGTTGACCTTGCATGTCTGCTGAGGCTTCTTGATAGATATTTCATGTCACAAAATCATGCTGTAGTCCACATACTTTCATAGCAATTTTCCCAAACGCGGTTTGTAGATCACGCCAGTGATGCCGCATCAGTACGATAGAACTGCCTAAGTATGTCGTAACTATTACTACGTTTACATGTCAAGCGACGGTCCGCCAAAACAAGACAGCCCGTTCTGACGTCATTGTACCGTTCGGTTTACATGTCTGAAGTCATTCACGTGTGGCAGACGCGTCGGTAAACAGCCACTGTGCAGGCTAGTGAACAAGGGTTGCATGGAGTTGGAAAGCATCTACACTGATATACAGATTT
>Ga0210059_1006039_pt1 | contig 19451 bp, 13 predicted proteins | sample Ectturendosymbi2_FD_188042 | JGI IMG/M metagenome (GOLD analysis project Ga0210059, IMG submission 188042) | Ecteinascidia turbinata endosymbiont from Florida, USA - Sample 2 (SPAdes) (version 2) | ecosystem: Host-associated > Tunicates > Ascidians > Unclassified | place: Key West, Florida... | reverse complement strand
GTCTATTTGGAGAAGTGGTTCGAAGTTCAGGGCTTTACGGATTTCTCAGCTGCGCACTTTGTCGCGAAGTGTCACACCGTAAACACTCTACAAAAATCCCGTATCTGCCACTTGTACTTGAAATAGCACTCTTTTAGTCATTACCCAAGATTCATGACCATGGCTGAGGATCGGAACAAAGACCGATTTGAAAACTGACAGCTTTGCGGTGTTTGAAAGCTCCCGTGGGACGCAGAACTGCGTTTGCTTTACCAATCTACATCAACCTCCTTGTTCTGCCTTCCGTCACTCGTGAATACCACGCCAGGGTAATTGAACTTCTCCACCTACTTCAGTGTATTGCCGCTTACTTGCAGCGCGCACTTCCTTGGGCTTCTGAGCCATAATACATCGGTTATTTGGTTTTGGTTGTTACCTACGCTAGGTCGCATGCTGAAAATCGATCAAGTACATGTTGAAATCCTTTTCAGAAGATGCTAGCAGCACCAAATCGTCCGCAAAAAGCAAACTGTTGATACTGGAGCTTACAACAGTGACACTCTCGTCGACTCAGCTGTCACTGTCTATCCAATTCATATTAGACTATGGGTTCTTAACCTGGGGCTGGTAAATTTTATCTGAAGGGTTAATAGGCTTCGCAGACATTTTGATTACTACTGCGATAATTAAGATCTCATTTTGAATATTTGTTGCAATGTTTCTTCTTTAGGGGTCCGTAACTTTTATTATGATTTAACTCTGCCAACACGAACACGAACACAAACTTCTGAGCAGGAATACAGTGACTGACCACAAAATAACTGGCGGCCGTCAACACGAATACATGAACAATTTCAGCTCAATATAATATCCCATACTTCTTCCTTTTCAATAATCTTTAACGACACCGACAACAAATATGTCCTTACCAAAAAGAGAGCAAAGGAAACGTACGCAACAGTTCATAAGGCTTAACTTACCTGACAGAATAGCCTCAAGATTGCTATCAACGTGTGGGGAAAACTGTGTAGGATTGTGGTTAGAATTGTGAGAGTCACCAGGACCTGCAAAAAAATTCATTGCAGCAAACGCTTTTGTGATAATTACTCTCTCTTTGCTAAAGAAATGATCATTAGTGTAAGAGTCTTACATTCTGATGCATGTCACTATATTGTAAAGAAATTAGCAACATTCATCTGAACATGAACATTACATTACTGCAAAGAAAACTGCTGTCTCCAACGTAGGGATGACAGATATCTGTCTCCAACTTAGGTATGAAAGATACTGTAGGCATTGTCAGATAAAGCCTTAAAGTGAAAACTAACCCATTGGCAATTGGCATGAGTAACACAGCTAAGAGTGAGGGTGATTTGCTTGATTATGGTATGTCACCAAAACAGTGGTTCCCAACACAGATTTTGTGGAGTGTTTTTTGGGGGCAGTGAATTCTTTTCAATGTCACAGTACATGAGTCATTTATAGAATAACTTTGCACAGTTGAATGACATGTTTATATACAAATAATAATGATAAATCACATTTGCTGTAAAGGAATTGAAGTCACTGTTTTGAAAACATCTGGGTCATGTTAATTGCCATATAAATCATGCTATAAAATTGCAACATACTTTAAATCATATAGTTTTTCTTAGGTCTGCAGCAGGGCTTCTCAAACTATGGTCGTGAAACATATTGGCATATTGACAAATCAGACATAAAAATTATTGTAAACTTTACAAGGAAATCAAAGGTAGGCTTGTAGTGAATCTATTTTTAGTTTCTCTATTTCAAGTTTTTTTGTGTATTTTTGGAGGCAATGCTTGCTTCATGCTCTCAGTTGTTTACTAGGATGTCTTCCTGAGCTATCAGATGATAATAATCAACAAAAGTACAAGTTATGCGTTGTTAGGTCATGATTGTTTTAACCTAATGACCAATATTGACCTTATTGCATTCACTCTGACATGAAGGCATGCTTCTGTTTAGAACTCTAGGTGTAACTTTTGCCTAGAACTATTCAATATGCTCTCAAAGCAGTTAGCCTAGCCCATAGAAAAAGCTTTCAGTTTATAGAACACAGTTTAGAAGCACTTAGGACTTTGATTAAGGAAAAGTTGGATCCACAAAATATACACAATTGAAATTTCAGGAAGTCACACATCTTCTATGCCCAGGATGAATTTGCAGAGTTATTAAATGACAAAAGTTTGCAACTGGAAGTTTCAAAAGAGAGTTTATGTCATTTTTGGATAAGAACAAGAAATAAATGCCCAGTTAGTTCTGATCTAACCATTCATAAACTCCTAGACTTTTGCACAACATATCTGTGTGAAGCGGTATTCTCAAAATTGATATCATCAAGTCCAAAAACTGATGCTTTTTGAAAAATTCTACAAATTTCCTTCTTCCTGCATTGTTTGCGTTAATCTACGAATGGATGATCTGTGTAAAAATTTTCAAGCGCATCAGTCCCAATGGTTGTACTCAATCACTTCTATAAACTGAATTTCTTTTTCGTTAATTTTTTCACCAATTCCCACTTCGTATTAGTTTTATTACTGTATAGTTACTTTCGTGGAATGTGTGCATTTGCTATCCATCAAGGGATCGCATAGAAAAACGTTTATTAAAATGGGGTCGCAAAACAAAAAAGTTTGAGAAGTCCTGGTCTACAGGATATTTGATTCAAAAACTGGAATGTTTGGAGTAGGAGCACTGTAGCCTTGAAATGGAGCACTGCATGCATTACAATTATGACCACATGTATATATATACCATGACTCTACCCAAAGGTCGAAATCTTTTAATCACTTGATGAAGATAATCACTGGATAATGTGGCCATTTGATGTTAGATAATGTACCGTAATTGTTTAACAAGCAACATTCTTGGCTGAAGAAGCATGACCTTAAATGCTATTCTTCAAATCACTCAATTTAACAACACTTTTACCGATGATGAAAATCTGTGCCATGGAAAATCTCCTCATGGAGTGATACATACAACATACATAGACCTTTCAGCCTTGCAGGGTAGATACAGCAGTAATACCAGTAATCAAGTTGGGCAGATTAAAATAGTAAAGATCACCTGTTCGAAAAGAAGACATAGCTGGTTGGCTAAATTTCTTACTTCCCAGCACACTGACCACTTCTACTTGGTACAAAGTATCAGATAAAAGACCAGTTATGTTGTACAAGGTGTGATTTCCAACTGTAGAAACATAGCACCATTCCATTGTCACATTTCCCGTAGGATTTGAAACACTCTGCAAAGAAAGAAAAGGAACAAACACACTTTTACATATACAGTAGAAAAAAAGCAATTACATGTGCAGAATTTACACATTAGTTGTAGGCAGTCACACAGCAGGTAACAAATTAAACTTGCACCACACACATCATATGATTTCATTCCATTGGTTTAACACTCTCATGCACAACTACTGTCTTCAAAATTAGCCACTTTAAAAATTAACACTAAAATATGTAGAGAAAAGCAGTCTAACAGTTAGAAAATTTAGCAGCTGTGTTTTCAGAACAACCACGTTAAACCAACATGCAATCGTTTTATAAAAGTTTTTTTGAAAAGGTGATGCATCAAGAACTGCCATCTGTCAAGCCCTTGACATCAACGCATCACTCATGTCAAGACTAACGAGTAACTTGAAAAAATGCTTGGAAGTTGGGTCTATTTGAATACATCAAGTCAGAACCTTGCAAACAACAGTATACCAATAGGCTACTACTTTAACACACAACAAAGCAAATAATAAATCCACTTGTAAGCACGGGCAGTACAATGTAAAGTTCTCAATAAAATGTCAGCATCCTTTTTCACCAAATGAAGATGATACCCAACAAGTTAAGCACTTACTTCTCGATATCTAACAATGTATGAATTAACTGTATGATGTGTGTCTGGTGATCTCCATTTCAATACATATGATGTAGCCTTCATTGTATTCGGTGCACTATTAATTACCACTGGGTCATCTGACTTCTGTTAAGTACAAAAATAGTGCAATGAAAATGTGGATTACCAATCAGATATTGCAAGTTGCAAGCAAGAAGATGCATTAAAGGTTGTCTTAACATTTCTAATCACGTTATTGACAATAGAGAATAGCTTCTATTAGATTTGTTGATGGACCATCATTACTATTTGCGCCAGACCACATTTACTTTTCATTCATTGTTTTCTCACTTTCTAGCAGCTGAAGGGAGCCTGCTGCATACAGACCAATTGATACACAAAGGCAAATCAACAACATTGCAATATGCAGTATATGTGCAATGCTACACGCAATGGAAAGCAAATGAACTTGGCAGATTGAAGTGAAACCAAACACTGGGTACAAATCGGGAACAAAATACGGCATAAATACATTTTGTAAAAAACAAAACAACACACTGAAAATGCTGTGATGAAACTAAAAGCAATTTTATCTTCCTATCCATGAAACTGTTGATTCCGGTGCTACTGAATCAATAGTGACAGGATTTAAGTTTTTGAAGACCCCAAACAAACCTCCAGGAACAAATTTGGTAAATCACTGAGTTGACATAGCAAAATGGCCAGATGATGTGTTGACATAACAAATGGAGTAAAACACAAATTTTATCTCAATTTTGGAGTTCTATGTCAAAAATGGCTTTATTTATACCTAAACAGTTATGTGCTAGAAATATTTCTTTCTAGAATTGGTATCAGGTGGAGATGGGGAAAATACTGGCATGAATTTCTAGCCAAGATTAGAAAAGTTATTTACATCCTAGAATTGCTTATTATCAGACATTTTTCTGCACAAAACATGCAAGACAATAAGTTCCAAGTGAATCATTATTGCCCCCAGGATTCATTGTAGTTCTTGAACTTTTTTGCAAAGAGATGAAATAAATTTTTATTTATACATTAATACTTTGAGAGCCAGCGTATGATATATTCGTACCTAGATTTCAGCCAAAAACCAGCAGTTTTCAGTTGCCTTACCAACGCCATAGCTCCTTCGCCAATTGCACTAGAGAGCTGTTCAAGGGCTCAAATAGATTGGCCAGTCTTCTAGTCTGCACTCGAAAATAATTTTTTGGTTGGGGGTTGCAGATTTTTTGTGAGTGACATCATAAGTGAAGCAGTTTTGGGACGATTTTGGTTCATGTTGCCTGGCAGTGTTGTTCCGGATCCAGATTTTTGTAGTCCGATCCGGCAAGATTATGAGAATTTTTTGGATCCGGAGCCAGATTGGGTATCATTTTTGCTCAAGCCGGATCCGGATTATCCAAAACGTTTTGAACACTTTTTAATTTTTACACGTTTTGTTTTTTTCCTGTGAAAGATTTTTTGGTAACATTGAGAGATCTGATGCTGCACGATGTAATTTATGTTGTTCTATAATTTATTACGGATGGTTGACTTCACAGTTCACACTGCAGTCGAGAGGTGACGTGAGTCGCGCCGACCTTAGTCTCCGACCCGCTATGCCTATTGCCTTGTCAGGCACGTAAGTACAGTTGGTGTGCTTTTCGCACCAAGCAAGAAACCAACATTCCAAAAGCTGTCTAATGTGTCTATGTGTATTCAGTCAGTTGTTGGTTGAGATTGGGTTGGCCAACACTAATTAGTGTAATGGATTCTTCAATGATACAAGCGCTTGTTAAAAGTGACAAAGTTTTTTTTTTTGAAAGTAGACATGCTACGGTATAAGTGCAGTATGGGATGAATTTCATCTTGTAAGTGAAAGTCCAAAGACAGTGAAAGTCCACATTCTACGGGACATGTGAAATGCGTGTCATGCAATTCACTGCTATAAAACATGATTTGGCAAGAAGTGGAACAACTCATTTACAGCAGCAGAGCAAAAGATGTAAGGCTAAATCCAAGACAGCATATTACCAATCATCATCATCAGCGAGCTCTTTGCAGCAGCATAGGCTTGGTTCATTTTTTAACCTAAATGTAAGATCCCTGCTCAGCTAAAAGAAAATATGTGTGTTGCTGGACTGCACTTGGTTTCATTGCGCATGACATTTAGACCCCTGCAAGGTCTGCATGCAATCAAAGGAAAAGGCTTGCAATCACTTTTAAGTACTTGCATTGAAATTGGTGCCAAATGTGGCAATGTCACTGTTGATACTATTCTGCCATCAAGGTCAACCACAAAAAGGAAACTTGATGACAAGTGCAAAATGGTGAAAGCTAATTTAGCAAAAGAAATGCACAAACCATTGTTACTTATGGATTAGAACTGAGTAGCCACACAGTTTTAGTAGAAGAAAACTCAATATTTCCTCTCTTTGACATTTCTTATAATAATGAGAAGTGTAATTTGTTTCTTTAACTGAAATGTGAGTTTTACAAAATTAGATGAAACTCATATAATTATCCAACTTATCACATTAATTCTACCAGTGATATGTCTTGCTTTCTTACCTTCCTTTCAGTGTATGCAGTCTAGCCTAAAATAAGCGCACAAGTAAGACTTTGTTTACAATGCATAATGTCTTTCCTGATTGTAAAAGTTATCTAAAATCAAATTGAATTGAAAGTGTTACACAAATGTACAAATCCCTAACTACAATTTGTTCAAACTGATTCCTCAAGCAAAAGTTAGTTTTATAAGCCTCAAAGTGAAAATTTGGAAACACAACTCATGTGGGATGTTGTGCAAATTAAAACACTATGCCTATACTTCATTGCTAGTGCTCAAATCTCTTTGCTCTTTTACATTCCTATTTAACGTAACCAGAAACTACCTGGAAAAGAACCCAAGAACCAAAACTTTACTCTAATTCAGTGTTTCTCAAACTTTTTTATTCCATCGCCCCCTTTTCACTCTCAACACGTTGTTTTTGCCCGCCAAGCCTGATAAGCAAACACAGGGTAGTAGATTTAAATAATTTTATTTAAAGAAAGTATTAAATAGCTGAACCAAGCCACTAAAAACCTGAACTAAGCCATTGTATTACGATGCTAATATTATGTTCAGAATTCTTGTGAAAATAATCCAGGCCTGCGGAGTCGGAGTGCCAGAGCTGGGCATTTTGCCTGGGGCCGGAGATCAAATTAAATATTAGAAGGAGCTGGATCCAGAGTTCAGTTGAAAATTTAGGACCGGAGCCGGAGTTATGGCCATTTGAGAGGTAGCTCCGGCTCCAGGTCCTTTCCGAGATACTAACTGTTTTGCCAAATAAACTTATGTGTGCTCTTTATAGCACACTAAACGCAATTGTTATGAGTTACGACACCAGACTGCAATAATGCATCTGCAAGCCCTTGATGTTTCTTCGGTTTAACTATTGCTAAGGCTGTGACAATGTGACATCGTAGCTAACAAGCGTGGCGTTACTTGTTGAACAATGGTTCTCAAACACTGTTCTAAGTGCCAAATGCAACTCCCAAGCATCCCTTGTGTGGCTTTTAGTAATCCTTCTGTAACAGATTCTATTTGAATAAGAGCTGATGCCTACTTCTTAGGTGAAATATATACTCTGTAAGAGCTTAGTGTCTGAATCTTTGCTGGGAAAGGATCCCTTTCGATGGGCAATGTCTTTCAGTAACACCTCTAAATTTTGTGTGACAAACTTCATTAATACAATAAAACAAAACGTGTCAATTGTCTTGTGGTAAAATTTTTTTGTGCGGCTGTGTAAAAATTTGTAGGTTTGGATTTGGCTCCCTTCAGCGAAATGGTTGAGAACCACTGTTGTAGAAGAAAAACGTTAACTACCACAACATCTTTTCTAGTCAGATTATCAAACCAGGTCTGCAGTAGTGTAGCGATCTAAAAGTAGGAATTTTTATTAGAAGCCACAAGGCTTACTGTCACGTTTTACTAGATTACTGGCGAAGTTCACTAGGAAACATTACGTTTACAAGCAGTAGCATAACATAAAAATTATAGAAATTAGTAGCAAACTGGCATTGCTTTGCATAGCAGTACATTATCAGGATGGTATAAAAATAAATGTAAACAAATGTGGACTTTTCTTGAAGTTTTCATCTGTGGAAAATATCTATATTTTCAGCATGGTAGCCAGTCTTATTTCTCCTAAGCTTAGCGTGTTAAATTGTGCTTTACTTTGCAGTTCCACACTGCTTATCATGAGTGCAAAAGATAAGAAATCAGAACTTTTCAGGAGAAATCAAATGCAAATTTCTTGCTTGAAGTCATACTATTTCTTTGAACAAAGGGCTTTCGAACACATCTTCACATTGCAAATATGTGCGTGTTTGAAAGGAAACATGAGAGTCGACTATGTGGTTTGCGCTCTTTGTATTGTTTGCCTGGGCAGCGCTGTTAGCTGAAATCGTCAATACTGCAACAGGCAAAGCATACGAGTGCAAAACACTAGGTCAATTGGGACTGGTCTATGTTTAAATGCTCGGACACGAATGTAGTTTTCCAAACAGCAATTTTCTTGACTCTGTCGTAAGAAATACCAAAACGTCCTCAGGAATTGAAGGCAAAACCAGCAACTGCCTTTCCAGAAATTGTATGTCATTTCAGCCTCATGGTGACAGCGCTGCTTGTAAAAAACTACCAGATTAAATTACTCAAAATGTTTGGTATATTCTCCTGGTTTTGTGTACTTGATTTCATAAATTTTCCATTCAACTTGAGGCATGCCAAGACAATTAAAATATTAATGTGTGAAAACGAATAGAAGCTGGAGCCTGAGTCATGAAAAAATAGACCTCCGGAGCTGGAGCCACACTCATAAAAACCTAGAGCTCCGGAGCTGGAGCCATGTTCATGAAAAGAAGAGCTCTGGAGCTGGAGCTGTGACATTTTTACGACGGCTCCGCAGCCCTAAAATAATCCGCACTGTAGAGGGCACACAGACCATCCAGAGAAAAAATTCAACAGACAAATTGCTTCAGCAACAACCTCCAACGATTATCATAGTAAATTAAAATTTGCAAGGAATTAACAAGTCATATTAGTAGGATACTGAAGTTAACTCAATTATCAATTAGTGGTTGAACATTTTCGCCCCCTTGGTGTTTTTTTGCCCCTCTATCGCCCCCTTTGTTTTTTCGCTCCCTTGACCAACAAAAGCGCCCCCAAGGGCACGATTCCGCCCACTTTGAGAAACACTGCTCTGATTAGATTTGCAGAAGAAAGCTGTAAGAACCCTTAAATATGACAAAATTAAAACAACTATGCTTTATTATAAGCACAAAGTTTTAAAAATTACCAACTTTTTTAAATTGTCAGTTGCCAAATTCTTGTGTATACACATTTGATAGTTAACCACCTAAAAACTTTGATTACTATTTTTCTAGTACTTGCGTCAGTCCACAAATGTCAAACAGGGCTTTCTCTTGCAAACATATCATTTACCCAGAATGAAAATGCATCTTGATCAACTTTCTTCAAAGTACATTGGTCCCAAGATTTGGTCTGATATTTCTGAAGATATGAAATTTGACTTGCTTTGTTCATTTTCAAAAACAATACCCAAATGCCCTGTTATCTTGCCAAAAGTTCTGTTGATTTTCATTTCATATGCTTGTCAATTATCTGTGCTATTGTTTTGAGTAATTTATTGGCTTTTATATATTTTACCTCTCAGTTGCATATCTGTTACCTCACCAGTTGCTTATTCCACCCCATCTTGTATATAGGCATGCTTATGTTGTTGTGTTTATTTGCCTTACCTGACTTTGTTTACATGCATTTTTATGCTTTCATTATTTCTTTCATTAAATGTTAAATGTCTTCAATTCAAAATTGATTTGTGCTTGCATTAGGTGTAGTTGTGCACTTGACCCATACAATCTTTTGCCAACACTTTGTGATACAAATACCACATCGATTTGTTAAACCTCAAACTTTTTGTGTTTTTTATATTTTCATCAGCATGCAATTAATTTCTGCTCTGTGATGTTATTCTTTTTCCTTTTGCTGTATTATTTGTGTTATTTCAAATTTGAGTCGCAAAAATGCATGAATAAACCATTTAGTAGCAACAGTGTTAGTAGGTTAGTTCTTTGCTTTGCTGTTTTCTTCACCCAAACACTGAGAAATACACCACAGTATTTGATAAGTTCTGCAACATATGTTTTTTTCTCATGCAGCCTCTGTTAGGTTGCTTGGCTAAGAATATATGTTATGTTTGTTTTTCTTTGCAAAGTTTTTTTGACTTGTAGTCACTGTTGGGCTGTTTCTTTTCTGATGGTTTGTTTCACTTCTCTTTATTTTGTTATTTTAAGGTTTCCATATGGTAGATTAATGATTGTGAATATTTGCATTATGTTGGATTTAACAAAGCTTGAACATTTCTCATAAAGAGGAAGGTAGGTTGCTACAAGTTGCCAATTGTGAAAGAATTTGTCTTTATTCAGAGTTTACTGCTAGGGGGGATCTTTTTTTCTGAGATTAGTTTTTATGGGGTGGATTCAATTTAGTACAAAATTCAGAGGGTAACATGGGCTTGATTGGTTTTGTTTGTGTTTTTGAGGGTAAAGGTCAGTCTCATGCTTTGGGGAATAAAGGTCTGTGTCATCAAAGTATAAACCTAAAACACCCCTATAAGCAGGGCTGCTAGCAAGGGTCAATAGGTCAGATCCTGATCTGAAAATTTTGCTCAAAACATAATCTGACATAGATCTGAAACCACCATCATACCAGATTCCCTGGTTGTGGGCCTGCCTAGTGCCTATATACTATTACTAAATTCAACAAATATAGCAAAAAATTGTTATTGTGATTGGAATCTGGCATGATGATGGTTTCGGATCTGGATTTTATTGTTTTCAGCAAAATTTTCGGATCAGGATCGGATTCAGATACCACTGAAATTTTTCGGATCGAAACAGATATCAAATTTCAATATCCGCACAACACTGTTGCCTGGCCTAGGACCCAACCGCTAGGCCAAAGTATTTCACTGAAGTTTTTATTAGAAACTAGGCTCGAGTCCGAGTCTTTTGAGGCTTTGATCAACTTCCTAGCATTTCTGGTTCCAAAGTTATGATCCAAAATAAAAAAATTAATTAATTATCTAATTAGTCAAATATTTTTATTACTTTAGATCATACCTTTTGATCCCGAAACCCCAACAGGTCATCCAAAGTATCAAAGGACTCGGATTGTAGCCTAGTTTCCAATAAAAACTTAAGCAAAATACTACCATCTAACAGTTTGGGCCCAGGGCCAGGTGAAGTGGACCAAGGTGGCCTAAAACTAAAAGTCCTCTACTTGTGACATTTCTCACAAAAAATCTGCACTCCCCAGCCAAAAAATTTTTTTTCGAGTGCAAGCTACAAGACTTGCCGCGTCTTTTGAGCCTTTGACCGGGTCGGCAGCGCTTACCAGACCGGAGAAATTCCTGCACAAAGCCACGTCTGTTTCGGTGTTTTTTTCTCGAAAATCCCCGATTTCGGCTGGACACCAAAGTGTTTAACAAGTCAAGAGAAGTCTTCCTTGTGCCTCATGGTTTTGTTTCTTATTCTCCTTTAAGTAAATCACATTATATACTTTGAAGCATTGTGTACTTTGTTATATTTTTTACCATAAAATGAAATCCTAATTTTTTGGTGGCCTGTCCATGATATTCCACATTGATATCTATGTTTCCTAAACTGTGATGCTTGGTTAAGCACAAAAACACAGCTTTTTGACACATTGTCATTGCCTGTGTGTAACACACCTGACCGAACTGAATCATTTATTAAGGTGTATGTATATATGATTCAGTTAAGTCAGGTGTACTAAAAGTTATTTTCTTCATTGCAGCTATGTTTTCTACTTTTATATAGTGACACGTCTAATGTTTTTTAGCTTACTGCTATGCTGAAAAGAAATGCAATTATATAACTAAGAACATTGACTAATGACATCAGTGAAACTAATGTTAACAATGATTTCAGGATCAGAAAAATATAGGCTCAAGTCAGTATTAATGTAAAAACGTTTCACTTTCTGTTAGAATACACTGGTTTCTGATGAATATCAAATTTCTGTAATTTCAGTAACACTTTGAGAGCCAGCCTACGATATATTCGTACTTCGATTTCGGCCTAAAACACAGCAGTTTTTGATTGCTTTACCAACGACCTAGCTCTTCCGCCGATTGCACTAGAGAGCTGTTCAAGGACTCAAACGGATCGGCCAGTCTAGTAGATTGCATTCGAAAAAAATTGGGGGGTTGGGGGGTGCAGATTTTTTGTGAGTGACATCATAAGTGAAGTAGTTTTGGGGTCATTTTGGCTCATGTTGCCTGGCCTAGGGCCCAACTGCTAGGCTAAAGTGTTTTGCTGAAGTTTTCATTGGAAACTAGGCTCGAGTCCAAGTCTTTTGAGCCTTTGATCAACTTTCTAGCGTTTCTGGTTCAAAAGTTATGATATAAAATAAACAAATTAATTAATTAGCTAATTAGTCACATATTTTTACTCACTTACATTATAATTTTTGAACCCGAAACCCCAGCAGGTCATGCAAAGTATCAAAAGACTCGGATTGTAGCCTAGTTCCAGTAAAAACTTCAGCGAAATACTAACACCTAACGTTTGGTGCCCAGGGCCAGGCAAAGTGGGCCAAGGTGGCCTAAAAGTCCTCCACTTATGACGCCACTCACAAAAAAACCGCACTCCCCAAGAAAAAAAATTTTTGAGTGCAAACTAGAAGACTTGCTGCGTCTTTTGACGCTTCGACCAGGTCCGTAACCCGTACAAAAGCGAAGATATTCCCGTGCAAAGCCACGTGCGCTTAGGCAGGTTTTTTCCCAAAAATCCCCGAAAGCAGCCGGATGCCAAAGTGTTAAACTTATATTTCAAGTAAAAATTGCAAGACAACCTTACTTTCTGAACAGTTTCATATAGTAAGAAAACAAATGAAAACATGCATAACATACCACAAATGAAAAGACAAACATTGAAGATAGATTAGCATGATACTTTGAAGCTGCTTCTTTTGGGCAAGTCAAAGATGCTCCTAAAAAGCAATATTAAATATATATACACATGACATATAAAAAACCTTCACCAGAATTGAAAATGATACACGCAAATTTTGTTTGAAAAAAGATACTGATGATGATGCTTTTTATACAGAAACAATTGATCTCAAGTGAATACACCATGCATAAATTAACAACTGTAGTCCTGTTCAGTATATGTAGCTAGCATCCACTACCTTTGGGGACAGATGTGTAACCTTTGCATTCTGAACATGCAAAGCTGATAAAGATTTATCTGTTGAACCAACTTTGTTGTTTACATCGATGTATTCAGATTAATTTTTATAATAAATTTACCTCTAGGAAAATTTTTTGCTAATTTTGTGATTAGTGCAGGCCATTTCCATTGTTTTTTAGTAGAGATAGGCTGGCTGATATAATCGGACTGATATTTGGGTTTCACTGATATATCAGTATCAGCCAAAACAATCGGCCTCAGTAGGTGTTGACAAACCACTGTTATATTCCTCACGCATCCAGACAACTTGAGCAAGAAGGCATAATGAGCCAAGTCAAGGCAGTTGTCTTGCAACAAAGCTGTGTGTTTTCATAAACAAGCAGACATGCACCATGAACCACACGTTGCAGTCAAAACAAAAGCACGATCATTAATCAGATTAATTAAAAATCATAGCAAATATTGAAATTGCTGCAATTTGAAAAATTTTAGCTCATAAATCCTGATTTTTAAAGTTATTGAAAAAACGTAAGGCATAGAATATATCATATTTTTGATAATGAAGCAGAAAACAAGATTTAAAAATTTTGGAAATATTGGATATCGGTATTGGCTATCAGTCCATGAATGGCCAATATATCAGTATCACCCCCACAAAAGCCATATCAGTCAATCTTTATTTTTTACTACATCAGTTATTCTTTTGCTTTTAACTTCCCAGGTCTCTTTTATCATACAATCATTTTCAGAAATACATTAAGAACAATTACTTTGGGCTTTAAGATCCATTTTTAGTAAAATAATCATTATCTTTTCGTGGGTCTCAATTTGTCCACCACTATAGTCAAAAATCTGAGCTGATACAGATCATCAACAAATTGAAAACAAGTTGCAGGTAAAATTTATAAAAATGCCCTTTCTGAAAACACTTTCAAAGCTATAAGTCAAAAATGTAATCATTAGTTATATTTTCAAACACTGTATTGTTCCAACCACTCTGCTGGCATTGCAATGAAACGCGCGGTTTACCACGAACGGAATGTGCACGAAGAACAACACCATATATATGTGGCGCGAACAAGCAGTAACAGGGTTATCTCATCGGGTGAACTCTATTGTTGCTTGCTGCCAGTGTGAAGCTTTGCGCACATGCCGCTCGGGCTTTCCGATCGCAACAAAATGGTGCTGTGACCAGGATGTGAAGGTCCTACCAGGTTCAGCCTTCACATAAAGAACATGCAATCTGCGCGATTCGTTGAAAAAAGGAGGGGATGTTGCTGCAATCACTTCACTACTGGTGTTGTGCTGAAATGCGTGGTTCACCACCAACGGAATGTGCATGATGAACAACACCATATATATGTGGCGCAAACAAGCAGTAATAGAGTGATCTCGTCAAGTGAACTCTATTGTTGCTTGCTGCCACAGTGCGAAGCTTTGCGCACATGCCGCTCGGGCTTTCCGATCGCAACAGTATAAAAGGTAATAACGGCAGGAATTTTGAATTTATAGTATTTGAGCCAAGCTTTAGCTGAGAGCAAAACATTTCACAAATTAACAAAAGAGCTAAAGTTGACACAAATTTAATTTTTGGACAACTTACACCTTCGGTGCTGGTGTATGATATATTTGTACTTCTTATTTGCACCACTTTTCTTGTGTCACTTTGTACCACTGTAACTCACCAACAGATTGAACTAAAAAGCTGTTCAAACCCTATGAAGATGTGTGAAGTTTTCTAGTTTAGATTTTTAGAAAATGAAAAGTTTTAAATTTTTTTTGGGGGGTGATGTCAAAAGTGGGGTAGGATTAAGCCTTTTTGGCAAAGGTCGCCGGGCCCTAGTGTGCCAACGTCAACAGCCTGAATTCATATTATAACGTAGTTTCTAATAAAAACTTGAGTCAAAAAACTGGCTCTTGGCATTGGCGCCCAGTAACCTAGGCCAAAAATGCCTAAACCTACCCCACTTATGACGTCACCCACATAAAACCCAAAACTTTCCAATTTCTTAAATCCTAATGAGAAGACTTGCTGCATATTTTCATGATTTGAACAGCTTTCTAGCTGAATCACCTAGTGAATTATGGCATTGCAAAGTGACGTGAAAATAGTGGTTCAGGTATGATTTCAAAGTACGAGTATATCATACACCAGCTCCCAACATGTTATTCTAAACTACAAAACTTCCCACATCTTTAGAGGATTTGAACAGCTCTCTAGTTCAATCTATTGGCGAGTTACGTTGGTGCAAAGTGATGCAACAAAAGTGGCGCAAATAGCAAGCACAAATATATTGTACAATGGTGCTGAAGGTTTTAACCTAGGTATTACCTGATTAAATATTTTGTTATTGATAAATTGCATCTATGTTGCAATGATAGAATTATCACTGTAGCAGCAATTCTTTTATAGTAAAATGTGAAAAAGCATCATTTATGAGACTATAGATTTGATGCAAAAAAATATTTTTAAAACTCCAAATTTGATCTAAACCATATAACAGGTTGAAGGTTCTGATTTATCTTTTTTACAATCATAAAAACAAACAACCAATCGAAAGTTTAATGTTTAACACCTTGGCTGCCAACTACGACTATATCGTACCTAGAAGTCAGGCTAAAATCAAGCATATTTCAGTTGTTTTACTAACTGCATAGCTCCTCCGCTGATTGCGGCAGAGCTGTTCAAATCCTCGAGATATTTGGCAAGTCTTCTAGTCTGCAATGGAAAAAAATTTTTTGGTTTAAGTTTTTTGTGAGTGATGTCATAAGTAAGGTAGGTTTTTGGCCATTTTGGCTCATGTTACCTGGCTTAGGGCCAAACTGTTAGACGGAAGTATTTCGCTGAAATTTTCATTGGAAACTAGACTAAAATCCGAGTCTTTTGGGCCTTTGATCAACTTTCTAGCATTTGTGGATCAAAAGTTATGATCTAAAATAAACAAATTGATTAAATATGTAATGATGAAATTATTCAATTATTTTGTTTACTTTAAATCATAACTTTTGAACCAAAACCCCAGAAAGTCATCCAAGGTATCAAAAGACTTGGGTTTTTGCCTAGTTTCCAATAAAAACTTCAGCGAAATACTATCATCTAGCACAGGGGTCTCCAAACTATGACCCACAGGCCAAATCCAGCCTGCGAAGCCATTTTATCTGGCCCACGAAGCTATTTTGTCAATAATGAAAAAATAATATATATATACGAAAAACTCTTGTGATTTGGTAGAATGTAACATATCCCGATCAATCACATTACGTAAGATGTCCGGCCCTCGAACTGTAGTGTAATAACTTATGTGGCCCTCAGACACAAAAGTTTAGAGACCCCTGATCTAGCAGTTTGGGCCCAGGGCCAGATGAAGTAGGCCAAAGTGGCTTAAAAGTACTCCACTTATGACATCACTCACAAAAAATCTGAAACCCAAAACCAAAACATTTTTTTTCATTGCATACTACAAGACTTGCCGAGTCTTTTAAGTGTTCGAACAGCTCTCTAATGCTTTCAGCGCCGGCGTTAACACTTTGAGAACCGGGGTACAATATATTCATACTTTGAAATCGGCCTAAAACCAGCAGTTGTCAGTTGCTTTACCAACGCCCTAGCTCCTCCGCCGATTGCGCTAGAGAGCTGTTCAAGGGCTCAAACGAATCGGCCAGTCTTCTAGACTGCACTCGAAAAAAATTTTTTGGTTGGGGGTTGCAGATTTTTTGTGAGTGATGTCATAAGTGAAGTAGTTTTTGGGTCATTTTGGCTCATGTTGCCTGGCCTAAGGCCCAACTGTTAGGCCAACATATTTCACTGAAGTTTTCATTAGCAACTAGGCTCGAGTCCAAGTCTTTTGAGCCTTTGATTGACTTTCTAGTGTTTCTGGTTCAAAAGTTACGATCTTAAATAAACAAATAAATTATCTAATTAACTAATTAGTCAAATATTTTTATTAACTTAGATCATAACTATTGAACCCGAAACCCCAGCAGGTCATCCAAAGTATCAAAAGACTCGGATTGTAGCCTAGTTTCTAGTGAAAACTTCAGCGAAATACTATCATCTAACGGTTGGCGCCCAGGGCCAGGTGAAGTTGGCCAAGGTGGAAAAAAAAGTCCTCCACTTACGACGTCACTCATAAAAAACCCGCAACCCCAACCAAAATAATTTTTTTCAAGCGCAAACTATAAAGCTTGCTGCGTCTTTTGACACTTCAACCAAGTCCATAACCCGAACAGGAGCGGAGATATTCCCGCGCAAAGCCACGTGCGATCCAGCTGTTTTTTTGGAAACCGCTTGAAGTAACCCGGGTGCCAAAGTGTTTAGGCCAATATACACTGAGGAGTTGCAAGGAGTAGCCGTGCATAATTCGTTGTTTGTTTTGTTGCGTCAGGTAATTCTGTGCCCATGCACAGCAACTTGTAGGCACAATAAAACAAACAAAGAATCGTGCACGGCTACTCCTGGCAACTCCTCAGAGTAGATTGGCCTTTATGCCCACGCAAAGCCACGCGTGAACTGGCTGTTTTCATGCGAACCGCTTGAATTAACCCAGTAGTGAACGTGTTATGATTTTTTTTATTTAGTTGAACCTGCAATTTAATTGTTGGCAATAAAATCAGCTGAACACTAAAAAGATTCTTTTTTAATAAGTTTTCAGGGCTGAGGATGCATGCATTGATGCGATATCAGTTTCCTAATAAAAATTTGGCTAGTTCATTTCACTGCATCATCTTTGCAATGAGTAATTAGTTGAATGTAGGTATGTGCACAACTGCATCACTGCAAAGTTATGAAAGCCAAGTGCAATCAGATGATTTCTGTAAACCTTGCAGCAAACCTAGAGCTTTTAATTGTGAGAACACTGAAGTTGCAATTTGTCAGCATGTGCTTTGCCAAAGTGCATGCTATCTATTGAAACACAGCTAATACTAAGGGAAGAACATGAGGAGATTCTACTCAAAAAAGAAAACTTCAAATACCGTATAGCAAAGTGTTGGAAGCCTTGTTTTATTGCAAGGCTGATTTACATTTATTGCATACATTGCAATAATACATCTACAAACAGCACTGTTTATGCAAGCATTAAGTTTCTTGAAGCATTTCAAAAGCTTACCATGCAAATTAAAACCTAAAATCCTCATCAGAATTAAAAAAATTATCATGAGTGCATGAGTACAATGAGTACAATAGTAAATTGCTATTCAAGCATTCAAATCCGTTGTCAAATTGCACCTATTCAATAGTAAATCAAAATTCTTACAGCTTCAGCTACAAGGTATACTTGTAAAAAACGATTCATGCTACTTGCAAAAAGAAATTTCATCAAGGTAACAATCAATCTTGACTAGAAAACCAGCAGATCATGAACTACAACATACCTTGGTAAATCAATGCACTAATGCTGTAAATAAGCATTACAGCATAGTGCCACATTCTTCAAGATTTTCTAATAAGCTTCAGGAGCATTAAGATGGCCAAGCCTTAAAACACTAATGTAAGCATTTCTATAAAAAAGAGTATTTGGTATAGATCATAACCGGTATTTATAATACATGGATGTCAATCACAAGCAGCAAAATTTATTTGTGGATACTACTCTTACATCTCTATTTTTTCCATGCCACACTACAGTACCTTTGCACAATATTACAGTTGTATATATCTCCAGAACAATTATATTTCTCTATAAAAAGTTTTACATGTTAGTTTATGTCTTCTTGTATGTTATGACAAGAGCTCGACCAATGCATTGATATGCCAATGTATATTGAGTAATATGGCATAGTTACCAATGTATCATATTGGCAAAATTCCACTACTATATACCAGCAATATTTGCTCATAAAAGCTGCTACATTATTGTTCTGCACAGGGTGTTTGCAAACACAAATTGCTTCTTCATCTCTGACTGATTAATGCTAATTTTCTGTCCTGTTCCTTACAGCATGCGCCGTGCAGCTCTCCGACTACATTAAATAGTATACAGACTGCTGCACAATCGTCCTGATAAACCATAAACTGCTCTATCATGCAACATTCACTCACAGATTTTTAAGTGGTAAGCAGATGACTGCCTTAAAACAAATCGGAGTGGTGGTTGAGATTGACAGTTCTAGTGACGCAGGTTTGCATAGTATTCAATGTTGTATGGTTCTTCATCACAATGAAGTGATGGTGTTATTGCTGTTTGCAATGAGTTTTTTTGTTTTGTTTTTGTTTTTTGTGGCGCTTTGCAGCTCGTGGGCTATGTAGCGCCAGGACAGATTACGGAATCTCAGATTATGGAATACAGAGTACGGAAAGGTCTGTCAAACCGGTTTTCCTGTTTGTTGTA
>Ga0210059_1006038_pt1 | contig 19453 bp, 13 predicted proteins | sample Ectturendosymbi2_FD_188042 | JGI IMG/M metagenome (GOLD analysis project Ga0210059, IMG submission 188042) | Ecteinascidia turbinata endosymbiont from Florida, USA - Sample 2 (SPAdes) (version 2) | ecosystem: Host-associated > Tunicates > Ascidians > Unclassified | place: Key West, Florida... | reverse complement strand
AGAGTGTGACGGTTTCGTTTCGATGCTTCCACTGATTAGTCTGATTACGTGCCGCGCAGAATTGCATTGCTTGATTACGTGCTGCGTGGAATTGCATTGCTTTGCTTGGTCGTTTGTATCGCACGTCGATGTCAGATGGTTGCTAGTTTCGTACCAGGCGTTTGTTGTATTGCGCTGCAGATGTTGATGTGTTCTTAGCTGAATAAAGCCTAGTGAAAGGTCTCCTTCGTCGCTAGGTTCTGTTGTGACAATTGCCAAGCAAAAGAAAGCATCAGAGCAAGTTGAGCTTAGCAGCTGAAAATGTGACAAAATTTTGGTGGTACATGTGAGCCCATGAAGTTCCCAAAGGGTACCTATGAAGAAAAAGTTTGAGGATAACTCGTCAATGTTCATTCAAGCCTCAGTGGGTGTAGCGCAGAGGTGGGACCGGACCCGTAGTGCCGGAGTCGACTACGGAAGGATTCTGCGTTTTTCTTTCGGACCCGAAGTCAAAAATTTGGGAAAAACCGGAACCGGATCCGGAGTCACTTTTCAATTTCGGCAGTGACAGGAATCTGTGTGGTCATTTCTTAAGTAAAAATATGGGTAAATTACGGTTGGATCGATGATTGCAGCCGGTGTCAAGCGAAATTTCTGGCCTCTGCGAAATTTCTGACCTGTTCTTGTTTTTCAGTTATTTTGCTTCTCAAAATAAAAAAATAAAGTCTGGAAATTACTTTTGTAATGTGGGTTGTGTAAATTAAAACATTTTGGATAGATGTCAGGTACCCACAACAAGCTATAGCAAGGGAATAACTTTAACCATTGAAAATTTTTGGACTTAGTCGTTGATCTCAAAAATTTTCTTTTTGTCAACCTAACCCAAACCCTAACCCGACACACTTACCTAAACACGAATTCCCAAGCCCTAATAATCAGCTTTATCAGCGTATTTGGTATGTAGAATATTACTCTGTGCATGCGTACATGGTATGAAGTCAGAAATTTGCAAGTCAGAAATTTCGCTTGACACCGGAGTCTGAACAGGAGTCGGATTCCCAAATTTGAAAAATTTCCGGACTCGGATCCGGACCAAGCGCGTAGCCAGAGGGATGGCGATGGGGGCAATTGCCCCCACAATTCCGAAAGTTGTTTTTCAGGTTACTCAAGCTTTTGACGTCTAAGCCGAAGTAATACTTCAGTGCAAATCAACGAAACTGTTAGGAACCTTTCCTACTTCAGCCTTTAGTCCACGGGCCACAAACAGACGGCCTGCCGGCGACATGTGGCCCGCGAGGATATTTTGTGCGGCCCACGATGAGGCTTTTTGGGAATAGGATTAAAATTTTAAGTTATTTAGTTTATTCACCGGTGTTTGAAAGTGTTCGGCCATCCAGAGAACAAGTTTCTTTTGAAAGAACTTACAGACGGCTAGAAATAATTTGCGTATAACCCACGACACATTTTGCAGGAAATCAGATGTGAAAGCTGTTTCTATTATGTTAGGATCTTCAGATACCGCCATTGTTGCGTCAGTGTCATAATGCGGCCCTGGGGTTATTTTATGAGTCCTCATTTGACTCTAGGAGCAATTTGAGTTTGAGACCCCTGCTTTAGTCGAACTTGATCAAAGCATTGTCGTATACCCATTGCCCGTGATTAATCAACTGTTGTGTACATGAGTGTCGGAAGGATTTTTTGCAGGGGAGGCATTAGTGGATTTTTCCAGGGTAAGCTAAGGGTTTTTCTAGGGGAGGCCAAAAATGGTGAAATTCCATTTTTCCCACTCGAAACTAAGAAAACAACCTTTTTTGCTAAGAATTTAATAGGAAAATGTCAAATTTCAAACTCTAGATAAGAGCAAAGGACCTTTTCTGCCCCCTTTCGATGCCCATGGTTGTGTATAGTGTAAATACTGGAGAATTCATATTATGGCTGACGTTTACCTGAGGTTTAAGCTCCGTGTGGAAGTTGGTGCTAATGAAATACAAACTTCTACCTAAGCTCTTGTGATCACTAACTGAAAGCACTGTAAAACAAGAAGTCGCGCTTTTCGCAGCTGTTTCTGACGCACCAGCTTGCTGAATCCAACCTAATGGTGAAATAAACTTCATTTCAAGACCATGGCAAAAATTCCCCTCTGATAAATCTGGCGTGCTACCATAGGCGTACGAGGCGGGGAGGCTTCCGCCCACCAGCTTGAAAATTTTCAGGGAAAACTCTGTATTCAGGGCATGCGTAACTTGCTCAAAAATCCTGAATGATAAAAAATATGTATTCAATACAGTGAAAAATTTCAGGGTAACTCTTTTTGTCAGGGCAAGCGCAAGTTGCTAAAAAATCCTGAATGATGAAAAATATATATTCCATTCATTGAATTCAGGGCACACTCTATTTTTCAGGGCAACGAAAGTTACTCTAAAATCCTGAACGGTGAAAAAATTTTCAATACATTGTATTCAGTGTATCTTCGCTTGGGGGTGAACCGTGTAATTTGGGCAAATTATTTGTTTTTAGGGCAAATTGTTATGTTCAGGGAGATTTTTTTCCACGCCCCAGTACAACGCCTTTCCGTACGCCTACGCGTGCTACAAATATTGTATAACTTACCCTTGTCTGCAGCATCAGCCGCAGCCTTGAATGATCATCGTCGATTTTTATTTTTGTACAGTTTTAAAACTAAATGCGTGAATATGGCGGTGATACATGTTTTATATGCCTTGAATCTCAAACTTTGGCTAAGAAGCAATCCGGTAAAGTCTTTTTTGTTACGCAATGAGGCCACAGACACTGTTTCGCAACAATAACATTCAGTCTAGGTATTTATTTGTTATGATTAAGCATGTACTGTGACGGTTCAACCACAATCACGTGGTGGAGCATTAACGTTTTCATCAACGATTTTCCATTATCTTGCCGGCAAGTAAAAAATCAGTCTTGTCAAGTAATCATAGTCCAACCTGTACGTCGTCTTAAAGTGTTACAACTTGTCATCTGATTTTGGTTGTCACCCTATACTAAGTAAATTTGAAATCATTCAACTGCAACGGGAAGACTCAGCAGCAAATCTAACGTAGAAAGATGCTTTTTATTTTGTAAGTACTGAGGCCATTGACACTGCCATTACTTACAGATAGCTTGCAAACTGTTGATAATTATCAACAAGCGCATATGACTAAAATGAAAAAAATAGAATTTTTTACCAGTCAGTAGGATGTTGTTATTTAAACACTCATGGATTTAAAAAAGACTTCAACCGGTTACGTTAGAATGGTAGATCAGCGGTTCCCAAACTTTTTTGAGCACGACCCAAATCTGAGCTTTGTGAACACGCCTCAAACAACATATGGAAAAATAATTATGTCATGAGTGATTATGGCAGTAAGTTGCTAAGTTCGTTCTTAATGTCAGCAATCTACTCTTTTCTCAAGTACCTAAGATACACACATATAAGCAGTGCCGTATCAGCCCAACTCTGGGCCCCCTCTAATGGTAGTTTATGAAAAAGTCATGTTATGCTACATCTCGAGGGCGAATGGCCTTCGAAACAAAATAACCTAATTGCAGACATGATTTTGACAGAACCAGGCTCGCAGCCAGGTTTTAAGGTTTGGGGGGAAAAATACATTTTTAGGGGGAAATATTTTTATCATATGTTTAACCCTTTCAGTCTCGCGAAAGCTCCAAATCTTGCAGAGATTTGCAATCCTATAACTCGCCAGGCGATTGAGCTAGAGAGCTATCCAAACCATCCATGGATTCAGCAAGTCTTGTAGTCAAAATCGAAAAAAAACGTTTTTCGTTTTCGGTGGGGGATTTCTGGAGGTGACGTCACAAAGAGGGCATGTTTTGGAAATTTTGGCCACCTTTTCCCGGCCCTGGGCCCCAACCTACTGACCCACTCTTTTGGCTCAAAGTCTTGTTGAAAACTAGGTAAAAATTAAAAAAAAGATCTATAGAGTCCTGGATTTTCTAGCATATCTGTAGCCAAAATTATGGATCAAAAACCCAGTTTTTGGCCTAATTCAAAACTTTTCAGAAAAGGCATAATTTACCCTTTCAGGGCAAACTTTGGGCAGCCATAACTCGGCAGCAGATTGAGCTAGAGAGCTGTTCAAACCCCGTAGTGGCGTTGTGTATTTTTGAATAAAAAAATTTTTTAAAAATAGAGGATTTTGGGCCAATGGGATCATGACAGGGGCATGTTTTTGGTTAATTATATCACGTCATCATCCGATCCCACGCGCCAATATTTTGGCTTGCAGTATTTTTGGATTCTAGGCCATAATACATGTTTTTATAGCCCTTGATTGAGTTTCTAGCGTTTCTGGTTCAAAAGTTAGGCCAACAACCGCTAATTGGTAAGGGGCTTTCCTCAATACTGTTTGGGGATTTCTCAAATTAATTTTAAGTTTTTTTGGCCCTAATCTTGGAACTAGGAACGCTAAAAACCCCATTCGGACCCTTCAAAGTCCCGAATAGTAACCAAAAAACAGCTAAACTCAAAAAAATTTTATGTCATTTAAGTGGCTCCTGCGGGTCTTAAAGGGAGGTCGGGCAAAAATGCTGACGTCAGCAAAAAATAACATAAACATCCTATAATTATATAAGCATTAAAAAACCAGACATCCTAAACTGAAACGTTTTTTTTAAAATGCAAACTACATACCTTCACGAGTCTTTAGAGGGTTTGAACAGCTCTCTAGCTCAATCTGACGGCGAGTTATTGCCTGCGGTGAAATGCCCCCAAGAGTGACTTTTGAAGGAGCAAAATTTTGGTCATATTTTGGTTTATGAGTCATAATTTTCGCTCCCGATATGCTAGAAAGTCAATCAAAAGCTCTATAGACGCGGATTTTGACTTAGTTTTCAACTAAACTTTGAGTCCAAAAATGGCCCATTGCGACGGCAGCCAGGGCCAGGCAAAGATGACCAAAATAACGCAAAAACACCTCTACTTGTGACGTTCCCCCCAGAAAAGCTCAAACCCAAAACGAAAAATTCTTTTTTGATTTTGACTACAAAACTTGCTGAATCCGTAGAGGGCTTGAACAGCTCTCTAGCTCATTCGCCTGGCGAGTTATAGGATTGCAAAGCTCTGCAAGAAAAGTGGCTCACCCGGGACTGAAAGGGTTAAATAAATTTTTCTGAGCACAACAAAATTTTGGGGCACAAAAAAGATTTGAGGGTACCTGTCCTAACCCCACCTTGTCTGCAGGCCTGGGCAGAACCGCCGCCAGAAACTTTTCCATTGGGGGCCTTCATGTTTGTGCAGGGGGGCTAGACATTCTGAAAATTTATTTTTAATTCACAACATGAACAGCATTTACAGATTGTGCAAATTAATTGTAAATATTTTCCCGAAAATACCCACAATAGGCTCGAAGTTTCCAACTAACATTTTTTGAACGATCTTAACAAAAGGAATTGGGTCGTAAATCATTGTCATTTAAATGAAAGCGATTATATGGAGATATCGTTTTGCGTCGCAGCAAGCGCTACACGGGGAAAGCCTTCTACGATAGAGCAGCAATAGAGATCACATGCCATGATCACTCTATGCTGCTTAGGTCTGCCCGGTATTATATACTTTTCAACTAGCTTCGATATTTATTTGTGGTGACTATCGCATCATTTCGCCATGTGATGGTACTTGTACCGTTACAATCGTAATGAAATGCAGATGGAAAAAAGAATCTGCAGGAAAGCAGAATCAATCCTATCGTTCAGTTAGGAAAACATTAGCAGCAAACATGAGGCCTGCCAAAGCATGTGGGCCGAGATGAACGTTTTCTTTCATTAGCTAAATTCATAATCTTTTCCATGAGTTTCAGTGAAATATGTTTATAAAGCGTGCGCATTGGGCTTTTTACTGGCCGAAATACGCATGCATAAACCTTGCTTATGTCTGGACTGTTGATCATGGTGCATGGAACATGTTTACATTAATAACATTATCTCAAATCGCCTATAAATGTTAAGAAATATAGACTAAGGCCTGGGTGGACGCAACGGTTAATATCCTTAATCCACTAACTGCACTACTCTGTTTTGGGACAACCCCCAAAATAGACTCTTCTAGCTACAAAATTAACTCCATGTGGCTGTCTGAACAGCAGGCTGCGCAAATGTGTAACTTTGGTCGTAAGCACCAAAGGTATCTTGCTGCTATGCAGTACAAATAAGAGAAGACTACCTGGGCTAGACATAGAGACCTACATTTCTCTACAACAATCACTGCACAAAATACGTTGATCAAGTGGAAGTCTGACTTCTGGACGTATACAACTAGGCACGTAGGCAGGGCCAAATAAATGAACGTGAGGCCCCTCAAGGCAAAGCAGGCACGTAAACAGCGTGGGACATCAGGTGGGGCGAAGAGTTTTCTGAGAAGGGCCCACAGTTTTTAAACTATGTCCAACACAATTTTCCAAGGAGGGCGAAAAAAATTGGAGCAACGTCGTGACCGCGAGGCCCCGACACGTTTAGCGCAAATGCGCTGTTCGCTACTTTGCCAGCAGAGGCAGGTTGTGAAACTTACTAGCGAATTGTTGTACTCTTGGTCTTTATTACGTACCAATAACACGGCAATAAATCTTCAAATGTTCACTTCAGTGTGCTGTAGTAGGAGTTTTGCCACATGTTAAAGGGCTCCCAATGAGGTTTTTTTCCACCCAGATCTGCTTTTTAGTCGACCTGGGTATCTAGGTTAAATTTTGAAAAACCGCGTGAAATCTGTGTTTTTTGAAGTGATAAACTCATCAGCAACTTCAATGCGTTCTATATTGTAAAGATAACTTTACATTACAGTGTTTACGTGCGCACATCAGGTGAGAAAGTACGCATATCGTATGAAGCAGAACGTGTTCAATCGGTTTCATATTCTCATATAAGATCATTGTCAGCAGGGTTATATACAGTGGTCTTTTCAAGGTAAGGCAAGCGAGGCACTTGCCTCGAGCCCCATTTGCAACTGTATTGTGTAAAGCAACTTCCTTTCAAAGGGGCACAACAGCAGTTGTAATGTATATGTACTAAGTAGGCTACTTTCCTTTCAAAGAGGCCCCAAACACCAGTTGCAATGTGTAAACACCTTGCTTTCTAAGGGCCCAAAGTAACTGTAATGCAAGTACTTTCTTTCAATGGGACCCTTAACTTCACTGATTTCTAGTGCTTTCCATATTTCAATTTGGGGATCGAAGCTTTTTCTGGGGGTTAAGTGGTGATGTGACTGAATTTTGGGCCCCTGTGACAGCGTGGGCCCCCCAATTGGGGGGTATGGAGTGCAGCTGATACGGCTCTGCATATAAGCAGTGGTAACGTTGAAAACACACAACCCCAGTTTAGATCACCTCGGCACGACCCATTTTTTTACCCTTCGCGACCCTGCGACCCTTGTTCGGGTTTCTACTGTTGCGATCGGAAATCCCCAGCGGCAGATGCACAAAGCTTCGCACAGTGGCAGCAAGCAACAATAGAGATCACCCGAGGAAATCACTCTCGTCGTCACCGTTAGCAAGCACAATCAGCTGTTCACCAGGTTAACAAGCATATTATTAGAGGTCACTCACCAAGATCACTCCACCGGGATCACTCTATTATTGCTTGTTCGCGCCACACACATATATTTTTGTTCTTCGCGTACATCCCGTTCGTGGTGAATCACACAATCATCGCAACGCCACCAGAGAGGTTGGAACACTACCCATACTTTGGGAACCACTGGGCTGGATCAACTTACCAACCGCTGTGTTATGCTGCGGTGACAAGCATTTATCAACTTGCTGCAGAGTCGTGGTGATAATTGATTGTGGGTTCGTTTTCACAAAACCACAACCATTTTCACACTTTGTGTAGACTGAGAGGGCCAAAGTAAAACATATGCAAGTTTGTTTAGAGGACATGTGTAACTTTCGCATTTCATAGCGTTTAAATGATGTAAAATCCAAACATTTTTCAAACGCGTTGAGGGCCTCTAGCCTTCGTTATCAGTTGCATATATTGTGACGTAGTGTCACAATAGAGATGAATTTATTGGAGTTTGTTAACAGTTTTATTCCTAAAAGTGTTGCAATTATGCAAACCGATTTGTGCAGTGCGGACTCAGAGATGTTGTTTACAACGCTGCGAACGTGTGTGAATCACAGCTTCGTGACAGGAAAAACAGTGCGCTTGATGAAACCTCTTGTGACGTCTTTCTGGAAGCGATACCCGCATGCAGCTTTGCAGGTCTTAAAAACACTTGCTACGTAAATCACGCTCTCTTTCAGTAACGCACGTTTCGAATAAGGGAGTCTCTGCAGATCTTCTGCCTTCGAGTCGCCGTAACTTTTATTCTGGTAACAATTTGATTCTAAACTGTGAAGTGATCAAAACAGAAAGTTCTGATTGGTGGTAATAGTTTGCGGGGCCACTTGGCCTTGTACCGTTGACAATAAAACACGATGCAAAAATAGAAAGCTTCTTCAGAATGAAGTCAGCAGCAAAACAAGAACAGTTACATCCCAAAAATGTGTGTGGATCCTTGCCCCGTGGGGTCCACAACACATACGTCAACTAGTCGCTCAAGAATTGGATAAGATTCACGTCTTATATGCGCGCAGGTTTTGTAGACCAACTTTGGGAGTCATTGTCTTAAAGCAAAGTCGATACTCGGCTTTGATTGAACGTGTGTTGGTATACATCAGCAAATGTGTAAATATAAAAAAAAAACGCAACCATAATGGCGGCAACGATGACTTCTTGCTCAACTGCAATATTGGCTGCAAAAGGCATAGTGCAGATCTTGCACTTATAGCACCGAGATTTTGACAAGCGCTTTCGCAAGAAAATTTTACGAGCAAAAACAAACTTTTAAAACTTGTCTATTCAACGAAGGCAGACTTCTATTTGCCATCTTAAATCTGAACATAATTATTCAGAAAAATGCACAAGAAAAATGCACCTTTTACTGATGATGCTTTAAATCAAGGGGCACTAAATATTCACATGTTGAGACTTGGTTGTTTGCCCGCCCCTATCAAAATTTCTGGCTACGCGCCTGATCCGGGCCAGGATTCTAAAATTTTAGAACAGGAGCTGAGTCGGAGTCTGAAAAAGTGACTCCGCCACCTCTGTAGTGTAGCGGTCAAGCGTAAAGTGGCGCTAATATGGCTCCTCTCCTGCTAGTGCTTAGCGTTTGCATTATTCATGCTTCACTCACTGGAGGTGTGCACTGTGTAGGCGTGCTGCAGCCACTGCAGTACACCACAAGTGAGTTGAGCTTATTTGGCAAAAATTAAGAATTTCAAAGACGAGAAAGAAACCATAGCAATTGCAAAAACGCCAGGCACCGAAAAAAACCGGAAGGTTATCGAGGGACATGATGATTTTGCTCAACGTTACAACGTAAGAAAAAGAATTATGCCGCAGGCTACTGCTACTGTAGTAGGCCTATAAAACACTTACTACCATTTGATATAGTGTGCAGTTGATACAATGCAAGGACATGGGCTGTACGTAAGCTCAGGCTGTAGCTTTGTTTTATTTCACATTAATCAATTCAAGGGGAACTGGCTTGTTTTTTATTATTTATTTATGTATTTTTTTTATTTTGGCAGTGTTTATTTAGCCGCCAAAATCAAATGCCAGCAGCAACAGGCTTGGCAGAAATGAAGTAGAAAAGAGAAACCCTAAAGCCAACCGTAGAACCTTAACCCCTAACACTAAACCCTAACGATAACCTGTCACCCTAATGCTAACCCCTAACACTTCACTAACTGTAACCCCTAACACTAACCCCTAATTGTAACCCCAACACTAACCCCTGACCTTAATGCTAACCTCTAACCTAGGGGTGGGCAAATAGCAGGCCGCAGGCCAAATATGGCCTGCCACAGCATTTCAAGTGGCCCGCGGAAGCATTCATGAAAATCTTCAAATTTGAAATTTCCTCCAACTTACCAGAGTAAATGTTAGTGCTGACCTGAAGCTAGCTTAATTGAGACTTGCTTCTATTTCCCTAAGGAGGTACGGCCCTCCGCTAAATGTGAGATTCCCAAAATGGCCCGTGAGCCAAATTATTTGCTTACCCCTGCTTTAACTCCTAAGCTTAACGTTAACCCTAATGCTAACCCCTACCGAACGCTAACCGTAACGCAAACACTAAGTGAAGCCTAAACGTAACGCCTAAGGGAAAAAATTAGAAAGTTATAAAAAAAGTAAAAAAAAGTGAAGTCGCCAAGGTGAGAGTCGAACCGAAAAGCAATGGCATGTACTAGACTTGAAGCATAACCACTACGCTACGAGCAGCGTGCCGATTGCATGACAAACTAACCTTTTCATTCAAATTGTATCATGCCACGATACTGAATGTTCGACTGGCAGCATAATAATAGCTTCAGCTGATGAGTTACCGCCAGAATCTTGGCGGTGAAATAGACACTACCTTTTATTTTTGATGCGGACTCATGCATGCATGCATGTCCATATCACAAGGGTAATCAAATAACACAATACCATAAAAAAGGTTAGTCATAGCATATTACACATACAGTGTAGGTGTTAGCCAGAGATTAAGCTATCATAAAAAGGTGTGGGAACGTACCCAAAAAACTAGCCATTTCAAAATAGCTTCAAAAACTAATTTAAAAGCAAAACAAGGAAAAGGGCCCACCCTGACCCTACTACACCTATGGTGTTAGCACACAACAGTGCACCAAATATAACATGGATGATTAACTCGTGGTCATACACAGGGATCTAGTTGTAGGAAAGAAATGAAGCCGCTTAAACACTAGATTTTGAGGTAAATGGCTAACAGCAAAAAATAAAAAAGAAATCAAATGGGTATTCAGTGGCACACAAACAGGCATGTCACTGTCAGTTGTTTTGATAAAGGTTTTAAATGGTTTGCAAGAAATTTAGCATGAAGTTCAAGTTGACAGCCAATTGCATTTACTGAATTTTAGAGCAGGAATTGACAGTTGGTGTTCAACTAGTTACATGTCATATGTTCACTCTTTATATGTTTGCCTTCCACACGTCATGTACATGTTGGGGGTGATACAGGAATAGAACACAAGAAATTCACAGAAATCCTGAGGTGCCGGGAACCACAAGGAAGGTTTTGGTTGCTATGCAAAAGCAACAATATCAAGACACATTCATTGAAACAATCCTTTAACAATTATTTCAGTTGAGTTGGTCATCGTCATACAGGAGCATTAAATAGTTGAGGAAAGATGAAGATTTGTAAAAACTAAAAAGCATTGGACATTTGAAGTGATCAGATAAAAAAGTTCAATGAAAATGATCAACATTGCAAAAGTGATAAAGATTGTTTCTAAATAATAAGGCATCAAACGTCCTGAGACAATGGTTAATATGATATGGGCGAACACTTACATTCCTAGTAGTTTATAATGCATAATTTGATAAGTGTTGCTGCATGCAACGCATAAGCGCTTCATACTAGCCTTTGTGTACTTGCTCCACAATTGGCAAGCATACATTGGCATGCATAGGAATAGGCCCACAATGGTGTTTTTTACTACAGGTGAGCATTGGGCGAAAGTGCTTATGAGCTTGCTTGCAGCACTATGCTGTGATTTCACTTGTCTCATCATCATCCTTCAGTGAGGCATGTAGCAATATGCCAAGGTATTTCACTTGGTCAGAAAATTGTAAACATACGCCATTCTAAAACATTTGATTCTATGGAGCAGGTTGTTCATAGTTTTGGGGGCTAAAAAGAACACCAATTGTTTTTTTACAATTAAAAGCGATTTTATGTACAGCAGCATAGTCAGCATAAATACTCATATTGGCCTATGTGAAAGTTTGATCTCCTTTCAGCCATCTTCAGTGCATTAACCAGTGTTCCTGCCTGTCACTGGCCTTTCTTCAATGAATAGCCATCGCCTTCTGAATGTCTGCGTTTTCTGTGAGCTTTATTGTCTTCAGTATGTTTTTTTATGCTTTCTGTAAAGCCTCTGCGCAGTATTGTTTTGTTCCCCTTTTCAAAATTTCAGCTATCCTGACTAACCTCATTTTGTTTGTTAAAAAAAAGTGAAACACTTCTGCTTTTAGTGCTTTAAATTCAAGCATTGCTTGTGTTCAACTTCCTCTTCTATTTGGCACTGACTGTTGATAAGCAATAAAAATCAAGCAAAAAATCAAATATTCAAAAGATGCTGGAGGCTACTAATAATACTGGGGCTGAACATGTATATCATCAGCAAGCATTAGATGATTCACAACCATATTTCCCACAGTGCATTCCACTCATCAGATTTAACCCAGATGATCTGTGAGTTCACTAAGGTAAACAGCAAATATGGACTCAGAACTTCCTCTTGTGTTCCCTCATTATTTACAGTAAAGGGGCATGAAAAGTTAATGCCCCATTTTACCTGAATGGTCTGTTGCCTATACCAACTCATCAATAGTCGTACTATGCACATACGTACATTGTGCTCAATTCGTTTAGTGAACAGCAGGTTGTGGTTAGTTCTGTCAAGTTCTTTAGATGCATCTAAGAATACTGAAAACGCTGGTGTATCCTTGCGTATGTAATACCACACACTATGTTTAAGTAAAAAAATGCATGTGTCAGTGGCATGTTGTGACTTGAAACCAAACTGGTTGTATGTTGTAGCCAAAAATGATGAGATGTAAGACAAAATGTAACATTCAAACAATTTTCTTGTTTTTACAAATAGGTACAATGACAGTTCATATATGCCTGTGGAGTTTTTCCATGGATTAAACACACATTGAATAGACTACTCAGGTAAAGAAAATGTGCTCAGCAAAAATGCCATCTTTACCAGCTGCACGATTTAAGGGTAGTTTGTGAAGTAGATTTAATCTTATCATCTGTTGCACATCAAGTCACCAATTGCTTCAAAAATTTCTTGTGAGTTTACATTTTGTTTCAAAAATTGCCATTTTCACTGTTTTTTGATTTGTTTAGTAGTGTTGCGAAGTGGTTTTTCCACATATCAGTGACTGCCGCATTTCCAGTTGCACTTCCCACTATGGATAAAAGATGATTTCCTGCTTTTTCTGATGTTTTGCCAGAACTTTTTCAGAGAGATCCTGTGAAGCTCCCACAATGACATCTGCTTAGTGCTTCTCTTTGGACTTTCGACAGGATCTTGATGCATTTTTGAATTTTTTTCACTTTCATTTTTTGTTCACTGCAAAGAAAATATATTAGATGTGCAGAAAATGGGTTTGTGTATAATACCTTGCAAAGGCATGTCGCATTGTCAAATTATTTTGGTGGTAAAAAGTTCAAAATATTGGATTGATATAGGCATTGGATTAAGTAGCCTATATCTTGCTAATTAAACCTTTTTTACGAGATGAACTCTTCATGGAAATGTGAGGTCATTTTATGTGATCATCATCACTCTACAGGATTACATAATTACAACTTGTTATAGGGATAAGAAGTGCAGTTGATTTGGTGCTTTGCATTTAACTCTATGAACCTGACAAATCAGCAATGATGTAAAATTACGTTAAATGTTATAAGAACTAGCTGACAGTGTGTCACACTAGCACTTGTGTTTGAAATAATTAGTGTATGGTGTGCAAAAGGTTGGCTACCCTTGGATTAGATAATAATCCAAGGACAAAGACTATACAAAAATACAAAAGATTACTTAGTAAAGAGAGGAATATACAGTAGTTGGCAGTGTCAGAAATGTCTATTCATGTTTACCTGAATTAAGTATATATGCATGTATGAAATGAAAGACAATTCGTTCCCAGTGTTATTGCCTGTGTTGATTCATCATAAATGCATATGAGATATGATCTTAGCACAATTGGCTACAGCTTAGTTTTTGAAAATAGTAGGTTTAGGAATTGGACTGAAGTTAATATCCAAGAGATATTGGAGTTTTTTGCATCACTCTGTTTGCTTTGATCTCACTAGTTTATTTTGCATCCTAAAGACAAGATATGCCATCAAGATGCAGGAGCAAGAGGTAGCAGCTGTGGCTATCGTTGGATCACTGCTCTAACAAACCTACAAAGAAACGTGGAAAATACAACAAATATAATTGAAACACAACTGTGAAAGCAAAAGAGAATTTCAAATAAAAATAACGGTATTTAAAGAAAACAAGAACTAAACTTTATTGTTCAGTTAAGCAGCTAAATTATTTACTAGGAAAGTGAAGGCTTTATTATAGTAAAAATTTCCAAAAATTCATAGAAAACATAAGTATACACTGAAACACAACTGTGAAAATAAAAGAGAATCTCAAATAAGGACAATGACATTTAAGGAATGTAATCCTGGGAAATCCCTACGAGATTAATTAATTAACAGTCAGTTTTTGTCAATAACTTGCCAACCACTAATGTTAAATGGGAAATCAAGGGCTCTAAACATGCAGACTTTCACCTACTATATTTTAAAAGAAGAAACAGGCAAGCGGCTGCTTGATTTAAAAAAAAAAATTTTTTAATCAAAGCTAGGAGACTTTCCGCTTCTTAGTTCTAAAAAGCTTTCTAGCTTTGTTGGATAATATCCAATAACTTTTTGTTACATTCTTTGAACAGTTCTATAAATCGAATGAACAGCTACACATTATTTGTAGATAGAGTATAATGTTTTGTTGTAATTTGTTGCTACTGTTGAGAGAACTTGGCAGATGCTTTCTCACTTGTGTGTATCTAGTTTGTCTATTGTGATGCATTGATAACAAGTTGATAACAACATACTTTAGAGATCTTTCATAGTGGCTTATTGTTTAAACAGAAAGGCTTGCTAATTGCAATGTGTTCTTTCCAAAATTTCACTATGATAACTTTTAAAATACCATGATAATATCTTCATTTCTAGACAAAATAAGGCAAAAAGTTCATTTAGGACAGAAACTTTATGATTCTGCTTCTTTTGACACCAATTTAAGGTCTCTAATGCAATCCATTACAAAGTTATAGCATTTTCACTAAATTTGACTTCGTGTGACTTTTAGCCTTGTGTTGATTGAACACTAAAGGGAGCAACTGAAAAATTTCAATGGAATTGGGAGTTTTGGACCATTTGCCAACTTTTTGGAGGGGCCACTTTCAATTACAAAAAAATAATGCTTTTTCACCCCACCTTATTGGATATCACGTTATGGCTACAAAAGTCCGAGCCACTGTGGGTTTGCTGTCTAGGGTTGAAACACCACTACCAGAGTTGCCATAGGCTTTGGGTAAATGATAGAATAATGGGCGAGGCCACATATAAATGATGAGGTACTGCATTGACATTTTTCGATAATGTGGTGGTTAATAAAAACTGAATGTCATTTTATGCCCTTCATGGAAAATTTCAAGAAAGTCAATTAGATTTAAGATTAAACAGATACAAGTTTACATGAAGTAATCCAATGCTACTAGTAAATACAGACAAGGATATACTTTCACAGCAAAATAGATTCCATTCCCTTTAAAGAAAATTTTACCATTGAAAAAAAGTTTATGTACATAATGTGTTACTTTCATGCATAAGCCATGTACTTTTGGGATACACAGCTATGAATAATTTGGCTCTTGTACAATGCACAAGAAACAAACTGTCCATACAAGATAATGGTTTAATTTATTTATAAAAGCTATAGTATTGTAATATGTATAATTTGACGTGATAAACTTACCTATTTATGTTGCAGTGTAGATTTACTAAAAACTGTTTTTAATTTTTGTGGAGTTATTGGGATAATTTACATATTTGCATATTTCAGGCATGTGCTGTATAAACTTGTCCAATAATAATGAATAAACAACGAAAAACTTCGTTTGGCCCAAAACGAGAGTCTGCGCAAGGATCCTTAGCTGTTCGAGCAACTCCATTGATGAGATCAAGCTTAGCCAAAAGGAGTACTTTGTCTGCTTGTAAATCAAGCCAACGTCCATCGTACCTTGTTGGATCTGATGCACATACAATAAAAGATGCTAGACCTCTGGGTGAAAAGTCATATATGAAACGTTTGATTTTGGAGTTAATGAACTTGCTTGCTGATTTGCACTATCCTGTTTCACTTAGTATTAGGATGATGAACCCTCCCACAAATAAAGACTTCCAACGAATTTTCGAGTATTTGGTGAATCACATTCTTGGAAGCTACAAAATGTTAGGTAGACCAGATGAAGAAATGTTAAGGGTGGCAAAAGATCTTGGTTATCCTTTTAATATATCGAAAAGTACATTGAATAATGTTGGTACAATGAATGCTTGGCCTCAAGCTCTTGGCTTGTTGTCATGGCTCTGTGAACTAGTGAGATACAAAGTGGAGTTACACAATGCACAGAACTTGGGATTTGATGATGATCCTCGAAAAAATGTCAAACTGACTTTTTTGTATGAAGTGTATAAGGAATTCATGATTGGTAATGATGGCCCCTATGATGACATATATGAATGGCTGAAGCAACAATTGAGCGAGTTAGACAAAAATGTAGCATTGGAAGTAAAGGAATTAGAGATGAAAAATTCCCACCTGTCTCAGGAATGCGGAAAAAAACTAGAAGAAAAGGAAAACTGCTGCCATCTATCAGATGAATTATCTACTCAAACAAATAATATTAATAAAATGCTAGAATATTTTCAGCAAATTGAGGATTATCTGAAAAAAATGAAGGAGAAGTCTGAACAAAGTAAACTAGCCACTGAAAAGAGGAAGCAAGAGATTGAAGATGTAAAAGAACAAATCATTAAACTGAAAACCACTATAGAAATGCAAAAGATGAAGCCATCTGATGTTGAAAAGTTAAATTTAGAAAAAAAACAACTACAGGATACCATGCGCTCAGAAAAAGATAGGGCACAGAGTTTAAAAAACAGTTTCTGGGAAGGGGAAGTGAATTTCGGAAAAGTGGTTTTATCAGTTGATGAAATGGTGCACAAACATAATGATGAAATTCGCAAGTTGCAAGAAGCCTTGTCTCATGGATACGATGATATGAAGGCTGACTTAAATGATGTTGTGCCCTCCAAGGATAACTGTTATTTGGTGACAGGATACAGTGGTGTGGAAGTAAATAATGAGAGGCTAGTTCTCAACATTAAGCCTTTTTTGACATCACTAAATAACAAACTTTTGGCAATGCAAAGAACTCTTGACACTGAACTTCACAATATTAGCAAAAGAATCTTGCAAGATAAAGAAATAGTTCAGGACATTGAAGCAAAAAAGGAACTTCTTCAACAGCAATGCTGCAAAACTGAAAATGATTCTGAAAATTATCTAAAAGAGCAAAAGAGACTAGAGATGGACTTAAAATCAGACCTTGAAAGTAAAAGTCAAGAGCTTGATGACCTCAAAATGCTTCGCTCAGAGTCACTTGAAGAAATGCAAGAGCGATTGTGGAAGAAAATAGAGCATGTTAAACTTACCAAGCAAGCTTACAAGGAAACAGAAGCTGAATCTGTTGCTTGTCTGATTCAAATGGCCAAGCATTTGAAAAATGTTCAAGAGCACTCACAAAAGGTGATGGATAATTTTGATGAGCAGATCAAAGCATCGCACTCTAAGTTCATTGAAAAGATCAAAGCCTTATCAGCTGCAGAAAATGAAATGTCTAAATCTTGGTCCGAAACCGTGCTGTAAATTGCATTTGCATATTATTGCTATATACAAAGTTTGAGAAAAATTGCAAAAGTTATGATGCAGCTGAAGGTCATATGGAATTGTGGCTTTATTCTTTATTCATAAATGTATGATTTGTTTGTTAACATGTTCAGTGCCAGTGTACGAGATATTTTACTTCAAAATCATGTGTGAGCCACTATTTTCACACCACTTTGCAACTCCATAACTCGCCAGGTAATTGAGTTAGAGAGCTGTTCAAACCCTCAGCTCAGAAGATGCGTCAAGTCTTCTAGTTTAGATGTTCAAAAATAGGAAACTTTTGGATTTGTTTTTTTTTGTGGATGACGTCATAATAAGGGTGTAGGCTTAGGCATTTTTGGCCCAGGTTACTGGGCCCTGAGAAAAATGCCAAGAGCCAATTTTTTGACGTAAGTTTCAAACTTCAAAAATTTGGCGTTGGTGCCCAGGGCCTGGTAACCTGGGCCAAAAATACCTAAGCCTACCCCACTTATGATGTCACCCAAAAAATCCGAAACTTTCCAATATAAAAAATCTAAACCCTTGTCTTAAGAGGGTTTGAACAGCTCTCTAGCTCAAGCACATGGTGAGTTATGGTGGTGCAAAGTGATGGTAAAAAGTGGCTCATGCAGGTCTTAAGGTAAATCCACGGGGCGCCAAAGGTGTTAAGTTGTTAAGTGGTAATACACAGTAAACACTTACCCTGAAACAATCATGAAGCATGCATATGATATAACAGTGGTAAAATCAAAAAGTTATTCCATACACTGCATCACAAAATTGGCCAACAGGTTGTGTATCTTCTGTGAGCGTATGAAACACTTTCTCATGAATAGGTTTTTACTTAAAAATCATTAGCATATTTCATTGTGGTAATTGCTACTTAATAATTTCTTTTGCTTGAAGTTTGTACTTTGTTTTCAATTATGTTAAGCTAATTAAACTTGTCACATTCATTTTATTCCTAACAGTATTTTTGTGGAACTGTTACAACATTGCAATAGGAAAATAGTTTGTTCATCAATTGGTTGCACGTCATGCTTTCAGTGCACAGTAAAATGTGACAAGAGCAATTGTATGCACAACAAATTACTTAAATGAGCTGCAATGAAATTTGCTGAAACCAAGGGGTTTCTTGAAACGAAGCTAGGTTCACATTCAAGCATATTTTTTTACATGTCTGCCTTGGCTTGATTTTTTCACAATATCCAGAAACTGCTGAGAACCTTTTAAACAATAAATACCATGGTAGTTTAGTGCTTTGCAGTCTGTCACATCAAGTCACAATGCTGATCCAACCCATGAGTCAAGTAACTTGAAAACCACTGTTCTGACTGTTGTATGATGTGCTGGATTTGCTCATAATATGGTTTGAAATGGCTGTGATTGTTCTCAATGTAATTGCTGGTCTATATTTTTGCTGTTAACATAACCATGCATCCATTGTAATTTGGTTTTAAAAATGGTTTCAGAGTTTAACGATAAAGCAGTTTACAGTTGCAGATAATGTGCAGTTTTGTAAAATTCATAATCCATTTGCTCATTTTGCAGTAAAAAATTTCCTTTTCGTGTAATTATTGCATGGTTTGTTTTGCCAAGGTTAATGAATTGTTCATCAATTTTGAAGACTTTTAAGGCTGTATTTGGTAATTGGATTCTGTTGATTTTAGGCCTTTAGTTTGATCGTGCTAAGTCTTAACCTAGCGCGTCAAAATAAATGTTTTTCAAACAATGTTGTGACACATTTGCTTGCGTTTGCTCCAGCATGCTCCAGTGGTTTCTAAATCTAATGTGTTCCCCGAAACATCGTGATATTTTTAACATTTTGGCATCCGGCTGCTTTCGGGGATTTTTGAAAAAAAAACATCTAAACG
>Ga0210059_1006037_pt1 | contig 19454 bp, 6 predicted proteins | sample Ectturendosymbi2_FD_188042 | JGI IMG/M metagenome (GOLD analysis project Ga0210059, IMG submission 188042) | Ecteinascidia turbinata endosymbiont from Florida, USA - Sample 2 (SPAdes) (version 2) | ecosystem: Host-associated > Tunicates > Ascidians > Unclassified | place: Key West, Florida... | reverse complement strand
CGTCGAATGCGGCGGTTGAACGTGGACTGTTTCTTCACTCTGCAAACGCCTCAGTGCAGACACCGTCGCTGTGCCGATATAAAAAATGCCTTAATAAACTTATTAAACATTCAAAGCTCGCGTTGTTTGAAACAGTGTCGGAGTGCGGAAGGTCAGGATCGCGTAATCTTGGTTAAATGCGACACCGTCAGCCGCCTCGGACAGAAAACGTCTTTCCTGAAACTTGAGAGACTCAGACAAATGCAGAAAATGAATGTGTCTGTACGTCAGCCGGTCAGAAGATTCATCCTCAACCTCACCGCGATACCGTAATCGCCATCTAAGAATAATCTCAATCAGTTTATTGTCATTGTTCATTGGTGTCCCACTAATTTATAGCGCTGGCCGGATGCGTATTCTCTGAATAACGACCTAGGCCGTAGCTACATTGAGGCAAATAAGGCACTCTTGCCTCGGTAAACTTTATGAAAATCTGCCGCAAAACATCTTTGTAATGTTAAATCCAATCGTTGTAGTGCGCGGCTATTTAAAACAGATCAGCAGCTACCCTGTGTCGCAACCACCGTCCACTGCACACGACTGGACTTGTTATTTCAAACGTTTGCGCTGTAGATCGGCAACTTGATTAGGGAACTGATTACAATCAATTTAGTGTGATTTAACAGTCAAGCCGGGAATAAAATAATCAGAAATTCGGCAGTACGGTCAGGAAAATCAGAAAGTGAGCCAAGATGGTCCAGTCCAGACAGCAGCGGGCGACGGCAATGAGAAGGAATTAAAGAGATAAGCTTGTCTGCAGTCCAATGAGTTGCTGCAGATTTATTGACAGAAAATGGCTCAGAAACGAAAGACATTATTTTATTTTGGTTTCACAGCCAAGGATTTCAAATCAACTGTCAGAACTGAACCAGTGGGTACGACGAGTTGGAATAATCAGAATGTAGTGGCTAATGGAGCAAGTACGCCGCCATTTGATCTTGCTTGTGCAGATATGATGCAAAAACTATCTGATTATGACAAAGCGGAATGTTACAAAAATTTTTCTTGAGGTTGAAATCTCTCATACCCATACCAATCAGCTGATGCTGCTCTGAAGATGGCTGTGAAGTGTTTATAACGTAAAATACATGTTATTTGGTATGACTATGAGAGTTTTTAACGAAAAATTGGTATGGTTATGAGAGTTTTTGTCGTAAACTGCATGTTGAAAACTCTCACAGCCATATAGCCATGCCAATCAGCTAATGCTGCTGTGAGCGCTCCTCTGATTTAAGACACCTGAAAACTTGGCTCATGAACGCTATCTCATAAAACCGACTCAATGACCTGGCATCACTGTATGTAACTCGAGCTCTTGATGTGAACCAGAGGTGTACGGACTCCGATTTTTTTAGTCTGGATTCAATCCTGTTTGGAAAACTTTTAATCCGAATCCGCTCCGGATCCGGTGCCAACAATTCACAAGCAATCCGACTCCTGTTTGACTCCGCATAAATCTAAGTCAAGCAAACCAGTAACGTTTTTGCAGCAAACACAAAATCCGATCCGGCTCCGGAACTCGGCAGAATTGCACCAGACGCTCTGAATACGTCATTCCAAAGAGAGTAATACGTGAGGCAGCCACAGGTTTTACGCAGCCTTCGCAGATTAACACAGGTAATTTCGGGTAGTAGGGTGTCCCAAATTTTCTACACATGAGGAAATTGAGGTTTGGATGGTGTTCTAAATTGATACACATCAGGGAGTTTAGGGTTGTAGGGTGCTCCAAATTTCCTACACATCAGGAAATTCGGGATAGTAGGGTGGGCCAATTTTCTATTTATAGGCTTTCAGGGACATTTTTGTAACATATCCATGGCACCATTCCATTTGCCTCTGAAAATCAGGAAAGTCATGCAAACACAGGTTTCTGACATATTTCTAAGCAGGGTTGCGGAGCTAGAGTCGGAGGTTTTTGGGTGGAGTTGGATTCCTAACAACAGTCTTAGTCGTTTTTTTGTCCGACTCCGAATGTTCAATTGTTTCATTTTTTACATCACGCTCCTAAGTTGGGAATTCCTGTTGAATTGGTACAGTTTATTTTGAAACTTGTGTTGAAACAGAGATTCTTGTTGTGCACCACGATTTCCATTGACTTTAACAGCCAAACTTCATCACCTTTATGTTAAGGAGTCGCAGTCCGGAATTGGAATCGGAAATTTTGGAAAGGTCGGAGTTGGAGTCGGATAAAAGGTAAAACGAGGTGAAATGAAAATTTAAATAAAAAACATGAGATTCAGTGATATCACACCAAACACTGTTTCAACACAAACTTGGCTATTGTAACATTTAATATGAAAAGCTTATCACACTAAACGCGAAAAACGTCGCTTATATTTTTGAAACCTCTCCAAATGAAACACCTAAAGAGAGAAAAGTGGAGGACATGGCGTATTATATTCACACCGTCTGAAAAAGTGATGAACACGTCCCTGTGTTCCCCACCTAATTGCGCCCGTGTCTGTAAGTACCCTGGCCGAAATAAGCAAGTACCCTAATTCACTAACTCAACCACATAATTCAATTGATACTGGCTCATATAATCAAATCATAATCACAACAATTAGGTTGACATGGTCTGATTCTTACGCATCACACTTTAGTTCAGAATGTGCAAAGTCTAGGTTAAATCCTGAAAGTCATTGGTTGGTTAATGGTCTATTTTTCCTAACAGAAAGTTTTTGTGAAAATTGTTTAGTGTGACAAGTTTGTGATGCACCTTTGTGAACCCTTTCGTAGCGGTACACTCCATGCATATGTCGGTGCACCCTAGGGCAGTCCCGTCGCTACGGGGTCTTTGGTGGGCTTAGCCCCCCAGACAAAGCTCCAATCTCTCCCAAATTGAAATATGAAACATTACACACCAGTGGAATTTTTGTCAAATTTGAATGTCAAGCCCCCCTATTGACGACTTTCTGGCGACGGCTCTGCCCTGGAGTGCACCGTGTACACCGGTTGAAGAGCGCTGCTCTACACGACAACACAGAAGTTGATTTATTTTCATACATGCTTTCAGCAGAAAACCTTCATCACACGTCTATCCTATGCAGGTGCCGATCCAGGGGAGGCGATCGCTCCCCCTAAAACCTACAAAAGTAACTTTATTCACCATGAATTTGTACAATTCGGAAAACAGCATTCGCGATATAAAGTCATTTTGCCGTCCAATGTTTTGTCACAGCAGTGTTGTGAAGTAGGGGAAGGCACAGTAGGACTAGGGTCACAGTTATCTTTTTTGATTTATTCAAAAAGTTGAAAACGTTGAACTTTAAAGTTTCCATGGTGATTTAGTCTCATACCAGCCGTAGTACTAAAGTGAATTTTTCCTTGATAGGCAGCCGTTGTTACGAGTTACAGAGCAAGTTATGTTTTTGCTACCCAAAAGTAATTTATAAAATCGCGTTTAAATTTGGGTTTTGCCCACGTTAATCAACATCTTCTGTTCTAAGTTTTTGTGAGGTTGTAGTCAGGGCAGTGCTACATTATTTGATAATGCCAGATTTTAAATTCTTTTTAAGTTGAGTTGGTACTTCTCCATTTTATTTTTTGAAAATGCATGCGGCGCATCCGACAAAAAAATATGGGGCACACTCAACACCTTGCCACTAGGTCAGTCTAAACAAGGTAAAGCTTGAGAGGTTATATTGGAATGCAATACGAAATAATTCTAATCTATGAGCATTTTTAGGTTTATTATGTGATCAGAGGCACATTGTATTTGTATGGTAAGGCATGAATTTCAACACACTGCATTGGTTTCATTGAATGTTTGGTAATTGTACAAGCTTGTTTTGCCATGCCGTGATAGTGGGTGATTAGAATGTGAAAAAAGTGGAGAGGCAGTTAGCAAGTGACTATTTTACATGGGATATCACGTGAACATTATGCAACGCATGCAACCAACTTTTTATTGACCGGCCAAGTGTACCCCATGCTCATGTCGAGTGTGCCCCATGCATGGGGCATATTCGACAGAAAAAGTACCCTTTTTAAACTGATTGTAAATTTTTTTCTGAAAGGCATTGTTTTCATGTTTTGGCATGATATTGTGAATATCAGTCCAGTGTTTATGGTTGTTTTATTGTGTGACAAATTTTGAGCTTGTTTGGACTTGAAATAAAGTAGCAGTGGTTTAAAATGCAAAAAAGTGTCGATTGTACCCCACCTTCCCCTACACTTCATCTCTCTTACAGAGTTGAACCCGTAATGAGGCTTGACTGCCAAATATTACCGAAATCGCTCGTCCCCTAACCTTACTGACTGGATCCGACCCTGATCCTAAGACGGTTTTCTAGTCGGTAGAGAATGATGAGAGCGTGGACTGGAACAGAAATACTTTTAAACCCAAGTCTAATTGTAGACTTGTGTGCCCTTGTGCTTTGTTTATTCTAATGTTCACGAACAACTGGTTTCCTTTTTACATGATGGCTCTTTGTATTCTTTCTGTTTATTAGTTGAATCATATGAAACAATAAATCAACAATTCGTAGTATTTTCTGCCGCCACAGCAAAAGTCCTGAGTGACATGATCTGGTAATAACAGAGTCTACTCTCAGCCAAAATATACGGAGTTCAAGCGATTTAGAGCGCCTTTTATTTTCAATTGCTGATAGGCGAAGGAAATTGAAGCATAGCGGGCCAAATAGGTCACAACACGAGGCCAGCACTTGGATGTGCCTTGGTATACGTTGGAAAAGAGAAATGTTGGTACACAACATGCACCTATGGAAAACTGAAGAGCAGGGAGCTATTTGTTTAACATGTATCGCTAAGGAAATCTGATGCACTGTGATAACGCTACTTTTTGCTTTATTACAAAATAGACACGTTGGTGAACGAACACCAAAAAGAACAAAGATATGCTGACAACACACATTAAAGTACAGGGCAGTGAGCGTGAGAAGAATAAGATAATTTAACGACATTGTAGTATTGCAATTACACATTCCCTGACCAGCTGCAAACTGCGCTAAAGTGGGTGCGGTCCACGAATACATGCAAAAATCCCTTACGAAGCAGCTAGGTTCTGTAACATGGTTGGACGAGTAAAAAATAGCAGCAAATTTACTTGGTCTGCTAGGCCATGCCACATATCCAGAATGAAGATTCCAAACGCCAATTCCCGTCACATGTAACCGACTCAATGTCCTACATTTTTTGAATTACTTGGAACCACTGGTTCATTCCTGATAGTTTCCTGGTGCTCCTGGTCGAAGCAACAATGGTTACTTCTAAATTTTTTCCAAAAATCTTCGGTTTAAGTCAATGAGAATTTACTGTTAACTTCATCGTTCGAAAAGTATAGCCCCTAAACAGCTGCCTTACTTTCTATCAAAAATTTTATAAGCATTCACTTCGTTTGTGGCGGCGCGAACAGCGTGCAGCGTAACAAGCACATAAAAATACTGCCCATTTCTAACATTTATTTGCATCAAGACTACCCGTCTTAAACTATTCGGGATACATATATTTCGCTTATTAATACATATATTTCGCATTTTGGTTGATTTAACGGTTTGCTGGCATTTTAAGTAAAATTTGAAAGAGCCATAAATATAAAACTTTGGGACAGGAATCAGATGATCTTCTCAAATCGTAAATTAATTCCGTTATCGGGTCAGTCCAGTGTTTACGGTCGAGTAATAACTCAAAGCCGGAATGTTTTTATTACCCCACGTACTTTTCCGGTGTTGTCATGTCCGCAGAAACAGCAAATAACTTTAAAGTATATGCTACATTAAAAAAAGATTTATACAGCCAAGTAGTTTAAAGACATGTTTTAAGAAAGCTCGGCATGTTGAGAGAGAAAACTTCAACCATGAAGTATTTGCACCTCACTGCCCACAAACGTTGGTACCGTTGCAAAAGGTGAAACGCCAATTTAAAATCTAGCGAGACTCTGAGCGGGAGACTAAAGTGAAACATAGTCCAGACGTCTCTAAACATTGTTGTCCAAAGACCACATAAGCTGTTACCCAACAGTTCGAGGGCTGCACATGCACTCTCGGTACAAAATAAAAGAATGTCAAAACATGAATGTTTTTAATGATAAAATACACATTTAATTAAACGAAAGGTGAAATTGCTTCTCTGTTTTAGCATAGTGGGAAAAACTGGCGACAGGTGGGATGTACTTAATATTAACAAAGACCTCAGATTGCGACATCATATTAGTTAAGGTTAGGTCAGCCTGCAACGTAGTACACTTGGTCAATTGACATTCACGTGGCCGTTTTAACGCAATGTCATTTTTCGGGATATGCCACACACTACCAAATCAACAATTTTTTCGTAAATATATTATTTTTTCAGTATTGATGAAGTGTGTTTGTGGGCCTGATGAAATAGCTTCGAGGGCCCGATTTGCCCTCGGGCCAGTTTGCTGAGGGCCCGATTTGCCCTACCTTGTCGCTTGAAAAAGAGCAAAAAATGGTTCGAAAAAGCGCAAAGCGAGGGCAGCCATCGGAGCCATAACAAAATGTGAAAGTCAAGGTTTCCATGTCCTTCTATGAAATTACCTACGCTAATGTCGATCCAGCGCTGGATTGCATGAGAAAAGTCATAACGCAACAGAAACACGTAGTCGATTTGTCAACCAGGCCCGTAACCAGCTTGGGACACCAGAAGTGACGAAGAGTTTTCTGAGAGGGGCCAAATTTTTTGATCTTTGACCTATGCTCACCACATTTTCCAGAGGGGGGTGAAAAATTTTGTAGGGGGCTTCGCCCCCCTGGTTACGGGCCTGTTGTCAACTATTAGTTTCCCTCATGAACGACATGTAGCATTTGTGCGAGCCAATGTAACCGTAATAAGATTCTTTGTCTTGGGATCGTTGCATGCATGAAGGTAATTTGTTTTGTTTTCTGCGGAGCCTTTCAAACGTGGAAAAATGTTAATCGGTCATTTCTGTGCCGTTACAACAAATGTAAATGAGCAACGTTTAAATACCTGGCAGTTGTTGTGTTGCTGCGATATTACACACAAACCCCACGAAACCACACACCAACCACCACATAAAAGCACAGACGTGCCACACTCTTTCCAGCATACTCGTTTTTTCAAAGTATTTCCAAGAGGTAAAGTAACGAACTGGATGACTAGTTCCTAACAAATCAGTTTGCAGTTACAAAAGAATTTGTACATATTGCGCATTCGTTTTCTAAATACATTCCTGCAGCTCAACTGTTTCTATTTGAAAAACAAATTCTGTTCTCAATGCATTTCACATTGTTATAAAATATTGCCCCCAGAGTTTTAGCATAAACTCTGCAGTCAATTTGGTTTCAAATGTCAAAATTGACTCCAATTGCGAGCGTGTATGATCTCACTCGTGTTAAATGGGGGTAACTCTAAAACTAATAACATGCTCATTCTTCAAGATTTCCCACAATTTTCCATGAAACAACAAACGAAGGGAAAACGGAGTGAAATTGAACAAGTTTATGCAGCGTTTGCGCTGCGTAGATGACATCTTGACCGCAAGCTAACTAACATTCACTCATTTATTTAGTTTTGGAATGTAGTGTTTCACGTTTTTGCGCAAATAACTCAAGTACGGCTTATACTGAAGACTTCTTTGACTTGGAGAGCTGCTTCTGAGGTTCTGTAATTACACTAAAGACAACTGCGCTGCATGATACAGTTCATCAAACTTGTCAATTGCTACTGCAAATTTTTCAAGTAAAAATGTTGCATGCTGCACCTATGCGACAAAATAAATAAATAGCATTTTGGCTAAATGCTGATTTTCTGCAAAATGATGCTGACGTGGAGGTATGAAAAAGCATCTTATAGCAAAAAATGAAACGCAAACATGAGACATAAATAGGAAAGATGTGGGAGTATACGTATACGCGACGAATAAATATAGTCATACCCAGAAACACATCAAAGAATCAACAAAAGGTTTAACAGATTTCACAGGCTTCTGAAGAAAACGATAAATCTTTTCGGGTGACAAGTACGGGAGATGCAGCTGTCCACACAGCCCTAGAACGGGCTCATGTTCACTTCACTGGGTTCCCAGTTCCTGCCAGTGAGCGCCAGCGCATTTGACAGTGCAAGAAACTGGGCCGGTGTCAAGCACATAAGCCTACTATCACGCGGCGCCACATTCACGAGAGATCTTTGAGGTACGTAGTCGTAAAAGATCCGCGGCAAAACAGAAAACTCAGCACATTTTCGGCAAAATTAATGGTTAATAAGGTGGTTTCGGATGCGCCGAGAAATCAACGTGGGCTCTAAACATTTTCTCTTCCATGGAAACTTAACGTAACCTTCATTTTACGCAAATGTGATTAGAATTATAGGCTTCAATCAAGCAGGACTCATGTCTGCATATTCCGGGCTACGAGTGGAAGCAACTGTGCTGGCGAAGCAACTCACCACCCAACAAGATTTATCTGACGGACAACACAGTACTGGTGGCGGTTGAACCGCTGGCATTTGCATATGAGCAGGTTTTTTTAAGGAAAATGTTAGGTACCCGGTGTGGACCTATAAGGACCCGATTTCTCTGATTCTAGGGATCCGATTTTCTATGTTTCTAGAGACCCGATGTTAATTTTCTCCGATTCTAGGGACCCGAATCGGGTCCCTAAAACACCTTAAAAAACCCTGTTATGAGTACCTCATTGATCACATATGTGTTTCGACATCATGTACAAAACTTGCATATCTTTTGTCTTTCTTAATGTTACTCATATCGATTGCCTTTCCTTTTCAATGTCGTTTGTAGTCCTTTTCTTACGTCATCCCAGAAAGTATCGCGCCATCCCGATATCAGGGATTATTTCCTTCCGGCTTCATCGCAGAACTGCTAGGATCAAGTGCATCATCGAAAGGTTTTCGCCCATTTCCTCTCCTGTTGTGTTACACAAATGTAAAATGAAAAAAATCCGCGTTCCTGCAGCATGCGATAAACCGCTAAAGCTACCCACGATGTAGTCCGCGAGTGACCGGTTAGCTATAGACTTTAACGCACATCGTTTCTGCTCGAAAGAAATTAACAGAACCGTTGTTAAAGAACATTTTCAAGCGTTGTTCGGGAAAAAAATTCCAAAACTCCTTAAGCAGTATTCCCTGTTATAATTTCCAGGAGTAAAAGATATTGTTTTATGAAATCATCTTCGCACAAGTTGTTGCTATAAATCTGAGTATCCAAAATGTGGTTGCTTAGGGAAGACACAAAAAGCACTGAAATTTGTGATGAACGCTGTTGGAAAAATATATCCAGTTGCAACTCACGACTTTGGTCATTAAAATACTAATAAGCATTATAACGTGCCAAGTAACTGACATTTGCCAGGATTATCTACATAGTGAATTTTCGATTGTGCTGCTGCCGAGGTGTGGCTAGTCAGCAGTGCAGCCATTGCAGGTCCAGAGCTGTGAACCGATGCCCAGACCTTCCGATCGGATTACCACTTCACATCCGCCACGCCATGCTACTTTCAACGCAGTTCTCAAGCGTTGGAGATGCATGTGGGTAACGCAACGGCGTTGGATGTGACTACAAATTCGGATAACTTTCTTTTTTGTTCAACCATTGGGAATAACTACTTTCAATTTTTATACCAAATTTTCTTTGACCCCACACACCTTACATAAAAAGCTTTAGGGTGCCTGCTAGTCCAGCAAACCAACGAACCTAGATTTGCGAACAGAACAAAAGGGCTATGCCGGATTTTTGCTGTTAATTGCGTCTTAGTGCGAGCGATTTTACCAACGCTTCATAATTTCATAATCCTGGCATTAGTTAGACATTCGGGTTGTTGTTCTTGCCTTATCCCCGAAATACCGTTCAAGGCGAAGGCTTCAGCAGGCATTCAGAAAAAAGTTGGCAGATGCAGAAAAATCACTCGCTGCCGGCAGCATAGTGCAGGCAGCAACGTGGTACATAGTTTCATTTCTTTTCACTCAGACATGAAAATATTCGATAGGTCATACAGCTAGCTTCCAAAGGTAGCGAACACTTTTTCACCATTTGCTGCTGAACGATAGAATTTTAGTACGAGAAAATAACTAGGTGGGAACTCAGTTAAAAGGGTTCGAGTAAAACGTCTGGGTCTGTGACCAGTGGCGTACCTGACAGGGGGGCAAGGGAGCAAGCCGACCCCCTGGCAAGCTAAATGCTAAAAATGGGCCCCCTTTAGTTGACATTTCGTCATTTAGTATTATTTAGGTTGTTGTTTTTTTTGCATTTTTCGGGGTGTTTTCAGTTTTTTTAGCTGGTATAGACATCCACGACATCCAGAGCTTCACTATTATTTCGTAACTTTTTTCAGAGTTTTGGCTTGTGGGCCCCCTACGGTGACCAGTGGGCCCCCATCAGCTAAACTTTGCCACCCTTGGCTCAAAGCTCTGGTTACGCCACTGTCTGTGACGTACAACTATTGTTTTGTGAGCTGCTCTGCATTAATTGTAAAATAAAGCTTTCAAACTGCAATCGTATCGGAAAAAGCGAAATCTTGAATTTTTGCACCTGGGAGAACCGACACGCTACACATAAGCACGTCCTTGAAATGTTTTCCACTTTAGGCTTAAAAATTTTGTATCTGTCTCCAGATTTTAAACCTATAGTGTACCTAAACAAACACGAACACATCACTGTACATTACTGAAATAGCGCGGACAACAAACGAACTGCTTGTCATAAATTCAAAGATAATTACATACTTGCCTCGCAGTCAGAATGTAAGCAGCTTCAATATTTTACTTGTCCTTGATTTAATGTTAGCAGAAACGAGGAAGTGTTCGCCTTCATCGTTGCTGAAGTATTCCCAATCAGAACAAGGACTTGCGGTGATTTTATGTACCGGAACAAAGTTCTCCACTCCTTGCCACCTGGCAATATACAGTACCAACTGCAAATTTTCGTAAAAATCTTCACTATTTCTCTCGAAGACACAGCGACAAATAATTTAATCAGACACCAAATGTTGAAAGCTAAGACTCAGATTCTTTCCTTCTGAGAGCAAAAAACAAATAGCAAGATTGAAAGAGCAGGTAAGTTTTTTCGGGCACATAAACTCTCTAAACGAAAAATACGTGCATCATTTTGGTAAAAAATTCCTGGAAAGCGTTTTCAAATCAGGTCGCATTTTGCGAAACTACAAGTTAAGAAATAAACAAAACTGTCAACAAGAACCTGCGTAGTCTGACAAGTCATGGTAAAAAGCAGATTGGGCAAATGATTGATTACAAATAAGCCTCTTTCAACACAATTTGAAGACAAGTATGGTGGAAGATTTTGCGGAAGTTAAAACCATGCAGTAGCTCTCGTTAGCGCGTATGTTACTAAAAAAACTGATTTCATTGGCAAAGCTACAGAAAGTGTTGTTTTGTATTATTACGAAAAACGCAGTGTGACTGAGACAATCAGTCTCCTGACCAAGTATAGAGTGGCCGAATGGAGTAACCAGTGAAGGTGACATTCAGTTGTTAGTAGAATTTAAATCATTTACTCATTGGCAGCGGACTTGTACTTCTCAAGTATAATTTACAAGAGAATATGTAGGTAACGGAGTTTTGCGTTTGATTCCACGTTATCTTTTTGTGTGCACGTCAGCTCCGAGTGTTGTGTCATTGAAATATACCTACCCTGTGCTGTCAGTGACAAATAGAACTGTTTTCGGAGGATTTAGCCTACTAGTGACTTCGAGAAGTTCTACATAGGGGTGGAGGTGCCGCGCGACGTTTTAAGCTTGCATCCCCAGTGGCTAATCCCTGGACGATTACCTTGCTGTCCGGAGTTCCTCTACCGAGTAAATCCAAGTGTGGCGTTAAAACAAGAGGTTCGGTATCAAGTGAAGCGGTAGGCAACATCACGTTGTCACGAGCTTAGTTACCATACGATACCGACCTGTACGGAACTTAAAACCAAAAAAGCATTTAATCAAACACTTGTTGATTTAGCAGTGCAACCTGATTCATATGCAGTGGCAGGAAAAAAATATAAAATTATTTGCCGAAAGCAGTTGTACGTATGCGTCCATAAAAGCCCTTCAAGTCCCGTGCGCGCCAAAATCTTGGCGCAAGATAGCGGTCAACATTTTCTGCCGTAACTCGCCAGGCGATTGTGCTAGAGAGTTGGTCAAACCCTCAAATGATCCGGTTAGACTTGTACTTTAAATTTTAAAAAATTGGGAGGTTTGGACTTGCTTTTTTGTGTGTGACGTCTTAAATTGGGGTGGGTTTTAGCTTTTTTGACTCAGGTTCCCCGACCCAGGATCTCAACCCCAGGGGTAATTCTTTGTTTGTTTTCTTTTAAATAAAACTAGGCTAACCTCTGCATTTTTTGAGACCTTGAGTGGCCTGCTAGCGTTTGTGATTAGCAAGTCATGCCAAAAATGTGATAATTAGTTAATTAATTCCATAGGGAATTAATTTTCTTTGTTGTTTTAAGATCATAACTCCATAACCACAAACGCTAGAAGGTCAATCAAGGCTCTAAAGATGCGGATTTTAGCGTAGTTTTATTTAAAAAAAGAAACAAAACATTGAGTCTCGAGGTTAGGGCCCAGAGCCCGATAAGAGGGGTCAAAAAGGCCTAAGCCTATCCCACTTTTGATGTCATCCACAAAAAACGAAGACCGAAACTATCCAATTTTTTATAAATCTAATCTACAGGACTTCCTGCATCTTCAAAGGGTTTGAACACCTCTCTAGCTCAATCGGCTGGCAAGCTGCGGTTGAACAAAGATTTGCCTTATTCAGGCAAATCATACTTTTTACATTTTTGTCAAAATTTAGTTTTTTTGGATATGACTTTTGGCCCAATAGTGCCAGATAGTCAATCAAGGGCTCTAAGGACTGAGATTCTAGCCTAGTTCCCAAAAACATTTTGATTCAAAAATTTGGCCTATTGGGTCGCGTCCCAGGGCCCGATAAGGTGGTACAAAAGACCTATAACTACCCTCTTTGTGACGTCACCAACACACAAAAAAATCCAAAACCTACCAATTTTTTTTGATCGAATCTACTACAATTGCTGTATCCGTAGAGGGTTTGAGCAGCTCTCTAGCGCAATCGCCTGACGAGTTATGACTTGCTGAACTTGGCCAAATCGAGGAACCTGAAGGGTTTTAATTCGTGTGTAGTGTTTTGCTTGCTAAAAATGAGGTTCTATGCCCTAAATTCAAAAGAGAAAGGATTTCGTGCGCAAAAAGCGCACAGAAAAATATAAAGTTTTTGTGTCAATTCAGCAGTTAAATTTTAATCTACACGATTTCCAAAACTACTTCCAAGTCTTAGCGGGGAGGAATTGTAGCTCAGTGTAACTTAATGCAGCTTTTTTAACTTCAGTGTCTGTAGCCTGATGTAAATGGCTGAAACAGGGAAAAGAAGATAAAAGGTAAAAATAGGCAAGGTGCATTTAAAGGAAATGTTGAACCCATGTTACATTCAGTTTACGAGCCCGTTCCTCCGCGTAATGGTATCCAAATAAACGGTATCTGTTTTATTAAATTGTGACATTGACTTGTACGCCTTCCAAATTTTAAAGTGAATTACATTTCTGTTTTTTACGCCCTAGTCCTAACCAGTCTGTTGAAAAGAAGTACAAACTTTTAGATTTGACTTGCTAATTTAAGCGAGCGTATTTATTTATTTGTTTTATCTGCATAATCCGCAAGTCAGGGTTGAGTTTTTCAGCAAAGTTATGGAAATTATGATAAAAACGGTCTGGTCCCATAATCATGAATTTGTATTGGTAGCACAAACAGTCTTCTACTGCTTATGTCTAACCAATAAATGTCTCAGAAAATGCAATGAACTGCTAAGAATCGTATTGGTAACAAGCTGAAATTATCAGAATGCTTAGCTAAAACTTTGATTACGTCAGTTATTTTGATTTTTAATGCAATACTGCACTTTTTCGGTAATGAAATAACAAAACAGAAAATACAGCGAAAGATGCCTGTGTAATGTATAAGTTGCCCACAACCTCCAAATATTTTCATGCTGTTGTGTCACAAAGATGCTACCATGTGAGTTCCGTCGTCGTTTACATTTCAAACTTCTGAGATGTAAGGTTAGAGACCAACAGTTTAGTTGGAGTTGCTCGTTCAGTAAATTTCTATACGTACAGGCAGGACTTCGAAGGCTGTATTGTAGACCAGTGGTCCCAATCTTTTTGTAACCGTGGACCGGTCAACGCTTGACAATTTTATCGTGGTCCGGGAGCACATTATGATTTTTGTTATTTTTCAACAAGTGTTTGAAGTTACCAGTTTGAAACATCAGATAAGGCTGCTGCAGTAGAGTTTACAGCACCGCTCCACCTTCAACGCTCTCATTTTATGTTCCAGCGCTCTCACTCTATGCACGTAACAGTGCTTCCATGGGAAAAATCGGCCAATCACATGCCCAGATAACGAGTGGTGTCACCACCAGCATACATTTTATAATTTCGCGGCCCGGTACCAACTGAACCGCGGCCGGGTGCCGGCCCGCAGCCCGGGTTTGGGGATCACTCTTTTAGACTATAGCCTAGACGTCTGAGAAGCTAAGGCACAACAGCCAAACAGGATTTGCTTTTGAATCACTAAATTCTACAAAATAATCAATCTTGCTTTGTTTCGATTATCACCTGTAGATTGCCGTGACCAGATCGTTATTACCATCTGATGAACTTGCTGACATAAGATACGAATCTCGTCCCACAGTGAAGAACTCAATGTCCATAGCCCTGCAAATGGTGGTATGGAACGTGATAAACATCCTAAGTTATATTCCAGCTATGTAGCCTCGTGTATATCTTGCACAATTTTATGAAAATAGAAATGTGTTCATGCTTGTACAAGTATCCGTGTGGATGTATTATTAACTTAAGTCTTTGACACATTGCTTAGCAGTCTTGCAGACTTTCCACTTGGCCAATGGAGTTTGAAATGACAATGACACTGCTACCATTATTGAATCAATGCTTTGCGACCTAAAAGAACGCTTTCGTTTATATAAAACACCATACAGATTTTATCCCTTCAGCAATTTAAACACAAATACAGTGGAAACAAATACTATTTTGAAGACAAGGATGCTGATAAAATTCAAAGCTCGCAAGAACCTTCCCCATCTGAAACTTCAAACAAATGTGCGCACGATTGTTACAATTGTTGCGAAGCTGACGATAGCATGCAAGCTAAACTATTATAGTTTTTCTGATCTTATATTACACAGGACGCAGTTTCAGCTCAACACTGTTCTGGACTGAGTTTTGACAAGTATAGCAGAACAGCGTACTTTGCAGTTTATACAACTGACTGAGGCCGTTACGCCCCAGAATTTGCTTACTTTTAACAAACATCGGGCGTTATTTGAGACCAGGGTTTAGGTTTGTAAAAAACAACTTCACATCCTACGCTTTAAGGAAAATAAACCGCAACCTTGAAACATGTTAGCGCAATGAATCCTAACGCGCCAGAACGACATAATCTCCTAATGCGTACGTTGATAGCATGCGTTTACCCATGAGTTGGCAGGTTTTGCAGTTTGACAAACTGTCTGATGTCCTCCTGAAATTCGAAGACAAAAGAATCAACCAAATATGTGTACCGGTTTGGACTGTCATCGTAGTAGTTCGCTACAGCTAAGTAATGCCGACCGTCGATGATAAAATGCTCCCAGTCAATGGCACCGACAGTCTGAAAAAAGAGTAGTGGATCGCTGTATTGTTTTCTAACAGATGTCTGCAAACTGGAGTAGAAAAAATTGATCAACTTCAGTACAAAGTGATACTACATTGCCCACACTGTTAGTTTACTACCTTCTTCCTTGAGCAGAGCACACTCCTGAAAACGCACATTGAGATGCGTACGTCACTTTGGTATTAAACTCTGCGGTCTTAGTGGTAGCTCAAAACAACTGAGTCGCTAGCCCCACAAATCACCAAAGGCACCACAAGCAAGTTTTTTTATACAACAGAAATCACCATTAAAACAAGCTGAAATGCAACGAACATTCTGAACTGCATATATGCATTGCATTTCACGCATATTGCAGCAAGGGGGCGAACTGTTTCATGTAGCCTGTTCTTCAAAATCATTTTTTTCGGATTGTTTTGCTTACGAAACTGTGCACGACGTTTACTGATCTTACTGTCTCATGATAATAGCAAACGTCCATGGCCAACCACTATTTACTTCAATGTATTGGAACGGTACAAAACGTGACGATCTCCATTTGTAGATGACGCTGTCGAGATGGGTCATAACTCCATTGTAAGAGTTGGCAACGACGAGGTAGTGGTTGGAACCAATTTGAAAATGTTCGAAGTCGTAAGCGCCAATCGTGTCAATCGACTGAAACAAATATTACAGCGTCTACATTACGAGGCAGAGGTGTTGACATTATACTGCATGTTGACCTCGTCACAAACGCAGAATTGTTACAACTGCTGATTTTACATTTATTTTGACAAATGGCCGAAAGTGAACAAATCATTTTCCACACGTTACATGCAAATCTATTTGTTAAAGTCAGCACGTTACGTTTTCGATAAAACACATTAGCCATACCTGATATTTTACGAAACTTCGTTGGCTTGGTTCCCAAACCCATATCCAACTTTTTTCTGTGTGCCCAGTAACTACAAGCAAGTTTTAAGTTCACATTAAAAGTACAAGTTCACTGGTTCGATCCTGAAGAAGCACAATTTTTCACATCTCAAGACCAGTAAACGGCGAATTACAACGTAGGCGTAAGCTAGGCATGCACTGCGAAAAACGGACTTAAAACCATACAAAATGAGTCTAAAATGTAACGATAACAAAAAAACTACCTGTCAAACAATAAATGCAAACTGCAACAATAAAGAACACACTTGTAAATTACGAAGACCACATGCGGGCCCTGCAACAGTGTTAAATAAATACCAAACTCAATAAGATTTTGTTGATTTACTAAATTTTCATTTAAATTTCTTTTTTTGCATTTACGTGTACATGCAAATAAGAACGTCGCTGCTTACGTCCGGCGTAATTGGCACCGGCCAGGTAGTGTTTTCCTTCAATCGAAAAACTCGCCCAACTTCTCGCGGAAAATGTCTGGATGTACTGGTGCACAAGAAATTTCCGTCGCTTACGATCCCACCGGTAGATAGCGCTGCTTGCATCCGGCAAACTATCATTTGTTCCTTGGTTCGCGACGGCAAGAAAATGCTGAAAAGAAAACGTTATTTTGAAAACTACTTTGTCTTCGAAAAATTTCCACAATGACATATTGAACAAAAGTTTTCCGTTTTTTTATTTTCTGTTGTTTCAGCACAAATCTTAAAACACAAAAGCGAGTTCTTTCAATCTGGATTTTGTAGGAATTTTTAAGTTGCCGGCAAACGCCTGCAACGACGCAGACGCAGTACAGCTTCACAGTAAAAAGTGTTTGGACGTACCCGAAATTTTCAGTTCACCGCTAAGGCAGCTCTCAACTACTTACTTCTCCCTCAATCGTAAAGTGTTCCCAGTCGCGTGCAGTGTCTGTTGTTACACTTTGGTGAGGAATAAAGTTGTTTTTTGTTGCATTCCAGACGTAGATTGTCGAATCCATGTTCCTGCTTCGACCTTGGTTGGCGCTTGCCAAGAAAAGTCCTTCGCCAGGTATTCGGAATATCTCAATGTCCAGAGTCTTGCTTTTTGTAATCAGATTGTTGAAATCAACCACATAGTCGAGTTTTTCTTGAGCTGAAAGACAAAGCATGTCTCTTACAGTTATAGAAACCACGTTTTCATATTGTCAGTTTTTTCAGCTTTTTTCATGAGATACAGGACCAAATCAAATGTACGAAAAGTACAGAACGAATTCAATGCAGAAGTTGATTTTGGAGGATATACCAAGCACAAAATCAAGGGAATCTACGGCATGGTTACACTTCACCTAAAGTTAATGCGAAGTTCGTGGTAAACAATCTACTTAAAAGTCCTGCATTTTAGTTTCACCGCTTTAAGTCCAATATTTTACTCGATGCTAGCTTTTTCCATTTATTTCCTTCGCACAACTTCAGATGTTGGTCAGTGTTGGTGTACTTGAGCAGTCCTTTGTTCGACTCGTCGCATGTCAAAGGTTGGCGTTCGCCATCGTCAACGTACACCGCTGAGGAAGACCACCCTGTTGCCATAAAAACGTTTGCCAGGCAAAGTCAAGATTTTCTGAACCGGTAAGTTTCGGTGAGAACTTAAAGTTATGGTGTAAACGAACAAGGCCGTTTGAAGCAAAAAAGAATGATCTGCTCTGCTGATTCAGAACAACTAAACCCTGGTAGACCTGTGACAAGCTTAAGTTCTTGCTTGTATTAACTTCTTTTTCAAAATTTAAAACTTTTGCACAAATATAGTGGTATTACAATGAGAAAAATAGAGTCTTTGGAACGTTTTCATCATTGTGCTATTTTATATTTTCCATTCGAATGAAAAACACCGTTTGATGTTACATTACAAGTGTACGGCATTGCACGATCACAATACAAATCTACCTCGACCATAAACTTACCTCCGCTTAGTGTCGCTCTTCCTCCAGGCCAAGAAGGAAATAAAGGCGTTTGAGGTTTGCTACAGAGCGGAATTGACGCGTCGGCTCCAGGGGACAGTTGAACTTGTCTGATTAGACCCTGTCAGATGTTGCACAGAACTAAATTCTGATAGCATAGTTTTTTTGCTATTTATTGCTACACAGTTTTGTGCGCGGGAAAACGCGTTTCTTCCACAGCCAGATATTAGCTATCAAGATTGCAGTTCACGTTTGTATAGCGGTGCGAAGGCGGCAACAGGAAAATATTATCGATTCCCGCGCTGTAGATAAAACGACAGCCACTTCACTGCATCATCGTTTCACAGCGTGAGCTGAATGCCACGCGTCCCGCGGACAAGCGAAAAAGTTCATTCGTCTTTTAAATTAAACATTTGTAAAGGTAGGAGAAGCAGTTCATCTTTCATGACCTGCCACTTAACTGGATCAAGACAGGTGATTAAATCTTCCTCGGGTGGATATTTATGGTTCCGTCAACATAAAAATAGCAAGTGAGCAATGCCCTATTGCGTGTGCTTAATGTTTCGAAGGTCATGTTCACAAAAACAAATCATAGCAGGGAAACAGAAGAAACGTACATTGTCAATAAATTCCCTATACACAAGTAAAGATATGGTTGATTCTTTCGCAGAAAGCTGTTGCATCAGAGTGCTCGACGCATATCAGCAGAGCTTTTCACACATTTTTTCTTGCCATTATTCATTCAAACAACGGTTTTAATAGATGCGGTAACAGCTAAAGATGCTTGGTCTCACGTGTGTTGTGAAGGTTTTTTTGAAAAATGACACATGATTCTTGCTCTGATTGCAGGCAGTGGCGTGACTAGAGGTTTGAGCCAGGGAGGCAAACTTTGCTGAAGGGGGCCCATTGGCCACCGTTTGGGAAATGCAATAATT
>Ga0210059_1006036_pt1 | contig 19455 bp, 11 predicted proteins | sample Ectturendosymbi2_FD_188042 | JGI IMG/M metagenome (GOLD analysis project Ga0210059, IMG submission 188042) | Ecteinascidia turbinata endosymbiont from Florida, USA - Sample 2 (SPAdes) (version 2) | ecosystem: Host-associated > Tunicates > Ascidians > Unclassified | place: Key West, Florida... | reverse complement strand
GTATGCAGGCGACAGAGCTCTGTAGTAAAATAACTGTTTTTCAAGGAAGATAGAGATTTCAGACAAGCTGAAACTGATGAAAATTAAACTTTACTTCCAATATTACTGTATTTCGAAGTGATTTTGCGTGATGTAAGGCTTGGTAACGGTTATCGGGTGGTGGAAGTCAGAAATGTTTCATCAAAAAATGCAGGCTACGGACAAGGGAGGTTCACTGACGTTTTTCCTGGTTGAGTTAGGTAAGACAAATTTGCCTTGATGAGCATACGTTAGGAACTGGTATATTTGCAGTGCTTTCATTGACAATACTGTCATAACACTCATCTTGTCAAGCGTTAGCCTAATCTACTAGTACAGGCTTTACAGCAAGTTACAGTAACACGAAGTTAGTTAGTAGGCCTATTCATTCTATAAGACAAAATCGGCGATTATGCTTGGTTGCGCTGCTTTAAAGTGTGCAACACATTCAAGAAAATTTCCTTGAGTAGATCTTCATGTTTCAAAAAAGTGAAGTTTGGAAGAGACGCCTAATAATTTCCCAGAGAGATAAATGGACCCCTAAGATACTGTACTTTTTAGTGTACATACATAGGAAAAGGAAGCTCAAGCTGTGCAAAGTCAGTAAAGTTTTAGGTCATTTGCTAAGTGAACCAGTAATTTGTTTAATTCGTGCTTTGTGATTGATGGTTCTGAATGAGAAACATGCAAATTAATTTTTGATGTCCTTACTTGGCAGAATAATGGATACAAGATGTAAATTCAGAATGTCAAATCATTTTATTGAGAAATGCTGCATGTGAATTTTTTGCAGTATTATTTTAACCATCACAGTTTGGAGGAAAACAAAAATTGTAACAAGGTGCCATTCCAACCTTGGTTGGTGTTCCTTGTTCCAAAATTGTTGAAAATGTCAAGACCCACGCAATCAAGGGCCGGTGAAGTTCTTAATCCCCACAAACATGCATGTGCAAGTACATTGATTTTTAGAAAAATTTTAATTTGTAATTGTTTCATCACCTTTACTTAGTTTGGTGATATGTACCAGTCATATTTAAATTTTATATTTGCTGTCAGTAAACCTCAATGGCCATAGCCTACTTACTTTTCAGAAAGTTACCTGAAAAGTGTAGGCTGCTATGAACAATTATGAAAACGGTGTCAAGTTGGAGGAAGTTGCACATTGGAGAATGACAACCAAGATGAAATGTTTGTTCATTGCATCTCACCCAGTACTACCTTGGTCATGATTTTGATTTTTGTTTGAACAATTAGTGATGTGATTGCATCTGTTTGCAAAATGCATCTATTGATGTCACTTTTGTGAACACCTTTGTAAGACATCAACCACAATATGACCAAGACCATCAATTAATGTTTTTATGTGACAGTTGAAGTTGCTCCAGGAAAACATTGCTAATTTGGAAAGATCAATAAACAAAAGTGCTAATCCTGACCAGCTGGAAATGCTAGAGAGCCTATCACATCATGTTATGAGATGTTCAGATATAACTGTGAAGAGAGCATTGCAGATTCAAAGTGCAACTGGAGAAAGTTACAAGGGTAAGCTAGGTTTACAACAGTTAACAATGGTTTGGATGTGAAAGAAAGTTAATGAATTAAAAGATGTGTTGTACTGCTCATTACTGCTAGATGCGGTATATATATATACTGTATATACATTAGGTTTAATTCTTCGCCACTGCAACAACATAGGTTTTATTTCAAGCAGCATTGCATATGCAATCTAAATATTTTAAGATGAAACCCTAAACAGCAGCTGCGTGTTACACTCAATACTCAATGGTTATTTCACTATTCATTTTAATACTGTGAATGTAGTTGTACCTTTTAGGCAAAATGTCAACTTGTGCTGTGCTGTTACTCGGTCACAAAAGCCAACACCGCTGAAATATTAGGAAAAATTGTTTATGTAATCACCTTAGCCCCCCTGCCCTCACTACAGAAACAACCGAAACAGCTTTGATTATCAATTTCTTTTGTGAATTGGCAAACCGATTGTTTGATTTGATGAACAGCCAATTTTCTGGTAGTGTTGTGTTCAGTAGTTCAGCGACCTGCCTCAACCTGCTAAAATAAGTTAATTTTTTTCAGTGAACAGTGTAGGCTATGTAATTTTTTCAAAGTTATTTATGTGTTGTTTTTCAGGCCATATACGCATTCAAAGACATGGACAGGAGCAATAGGCCTATCACATGGAGCATGGATTCCTGTTCCTTCTTTGCCATACCTTGAATTTGTGCCATAATTAGGCCAAACTAATCGCTGCCCGCTATTTGAAACTAAGGATGCACATTCACGCGAAAGAATTGACATTGCAATTGCTTCAAAAAATCAATGTGGTAGTAAAACTGCTCCCTGAGTGAATATCAAGTAAACCAACAGAGTTGTCAAGTAATTGTCGGCTTTAGTCTTCTTATTTTAGTTATGTATAACTTTTTTGTGTAACTCAAATGCTTCGAAGGGATCTTTAATTATGGGTATATTGAGAAGCGCAGCTATGAAGAAGATTTTGACAGTGATAGTAGTTCTGGTAGCGTGCACAGTAACACTGAAATATGAAATGTTCATAACAATGACGTCGTCTTTAGTCCCACTGTTCTTTCCGTTTATTTTTTAACAGTTGAAAGTTGATGTAAAGCATGGGTAAAAACCTTAGCAAGATTTTTTCGAGGGGAGCCACGGCCTCTTCAGCCTCATTCTTGCTGCGCTACAGCAGGAGCTTTGATGTCCCTGTGCCAAAAATTTATTTCTTCTCAGCGAGTTCAATCGAAAAGAGCCGTGTTGCAAGAAGTAATGTTGATTGATTCTTATTCGTCTTCCTGCCCAGTGCTGGTGATGCGCTTGTGTACGTGCTGCGAGCCTGCGAATGGTTTTTGTATGATTTTATACCTTTTTGTTTGTGTTCGAGCGGCTTTTGCTTTTGTGTTTGTTAATACAAGTGAAAAAGCAAACACATGGGCAATTGGTTACTATGTACTATACCGTTTCACTGAGATTAATTGTTTTACCTGCTTCCACACTGCGTAAAATAGTAATTACTAAGGCATCGTTAGTTTATGATTGTTTTTGGCCCCTTCTTCTGATAGTGGCAGACTGAGAATGTTTCGATTTTAGACCAGACAGCATTTATGTTCAAAAGAGCATTAAGCGCAATACCACAAGTTTGGTTTCTCTGCAAGCCAACATTGTGGTAAACGGGTCACTAAGGCTTTTGATGTCTGACAGACTAACCTAAGACGCTCCTAGAAAAGCTTTTTCTCAATTGCATGGCAAACGAAACCCCATCCTGAGATTGTGCGATTTCGTCAAACTCTGCGGCAAATGTGCATCACCCAATTTATGCTGATTCCACGCACTTCCAGCTACGAAGAAGACGATGCCCCAAATCTACTGGATTTTGTTAAGGAAGCTACCATTATACTACAGGCCAACAACGACATTGAAGATCAAGAAAATTACTTTTTTGAAACAATTTTAATATATTTTTGGCCGTAAATCATTGCTACTGGAAATCCTGCTGACATTGCCTTTATATTATTATTCTATACCTTTCCTTTTTGCCACAACTAGGCCTACCGAATCGCTGTCCGCTATATGAAACTAAAAAACATATTAATGTGAAACAATTTGACATTGCAATTAATTTTGAAAATGTACATGAGAAAACTGCTGCACGAGCGAATATCACGTAGACCAAAAGGGTCGACGAGTAATTGTCAGTTTTATTCTTTACTAATTTTATTTATACAGTATTTGCTCGTTGTACACTCGAGTGTTCCGAAGGGATGGTAAATTTTACGTTTTTTTGAGGAAAGCAGCTATGGTGAAACTTTTCACAGTTGTAGTTTTGCTAGCATGCAAAGCAACGCTGAACATATTCGAGGAAAACGGCTTTGTCATGCTGAAATGTGTAATGTTGATAGCAGTCGCAAAGCGAATGTTTGATAAAAGGTAAGCCAAGAGATTTGATGATTGTGCTTCGAAAACGTGATTTATTTCTCATCGGTGAGTTCAATTGAAAAACGGTTATGTTACGAGAAATGATGTTAATTTATTCTTGGTCGTTTTCGGGCCGGTGCTGTCGACGCTTTTGTGTGTAGCTCTTGTGTGTACATACTGCGTGTGGTTTGATCAATATGATCGGCTGCCAATCCGTTCAAATGTTCAAATGGCTTCTGCTCTTGTATCGTTTCTGCGCTTTTTGTTAATACAAGCGAAAAAGCAAGAAACATTAAGGAAAGGTGGTTGGTTGCTATACTGTATAGCTTTTCAATGAGACTAATTGTGCTGCCTGCTTCCATACTGTGCAAACACATCGTAAAGATGCAAAAATTAGCAAAAATGACCACGACATCTTCCCTTTATGCTTGTTTTTAGCCCATTCCGCTCATAGCGGAAGACTGAAAAAGCTACAATTTTCAAGGAGACAGCATTGTACGGAAAAGAGGTTGAGTAGAGCAACGGAAAGTGTTTTCTCACAAATAAACTTGTTTTCAACAACACTTACAACTCCGTAATTCCGAATCGCCTGCTAAATATTTTTCTTCATTTGGATTCATCGAAAAATAGACCAAAAATGAAGATTAAGTACCGATCTCCCATGCATTTAGATAGGCAGAACGCTCAACTTGGGACCAAACATGGAGTCCATTGTCGCTTAACAATGGGACTTATGATCGGCACAACTTGTCTCTGGAGAACTTTGGTGTTAAGGCTTCCATATTTGATGTAATTGATAATTTCATTGTGGAATCCAACACATTTTTCAGAGGAGTAGGCAAAGTTCTCCAAGCAGGCACACATCTGTGAATAATACACGTGTGTACCTTTTGCTTTAGGAGTGCGTTCTTGAACATTTGTTGGAAGCCTGAACATGATTCCATCATTGCAGGAGCTCCAACAGCACAAATCCCACAAACATATTTCCACTGCCACTCTGCAGAATCAAAATAAGTTTTAACTTCTCCAGAACATCTGCACTTGTTGCAGTTTGCAGTTCCTTACTAAACATCTCCTCTTTAACGTCTACTGAAAGAATATATCTCATGAAAACAAGCCACTGAGCACATGAAGTAACATCTGTCGGCTCATCCACTTGAAAAGAAAACATAGGAGATGCTTTCATTTATCACCGGGTATTTCATATCTTTCGACATATCTGAAATGCGCCTCTGAATACAGTATCACTGGAAAGAGATATTCATCTCATTTTTGCCTCACTAGCTTCTCCAAGAAGTAGCTTCACTGTTTTCAAGAATCAGGTTTTCACAAGAGTTTTTCCAATCGTATGAGTTTCTTTTTGCTTGGCAATTTCAAGTGCAACTCCATATGATGCATGTGTTCTTGGTGAAATCTTCCGGCAAGATAGGTCTAATACGTTTCAAACTCGCTTCATGGCATCGGAAGAATTCTGAACTTTTTGTGGGGTGTTTGGGATGCTTTGTGTCTAAATGCTGGTTCAGTTTCGAAGGTTTCATAGACTTAGCACTGAGAGTCTTCATACCACTGCGATACGTTTCCTCCTGAATGTTGACTGCAACTTCACAACAATAAACTGCTAGTAGGTTATCTTACACAACAACTGGTTTAAAACTGTGAAAAAGTATTTGTGTGACATGTTGGAAAGCTTTGGCTCTAAATGCTCCATGAACTTCGAAGGTTTTACAAACACACCATCAGTACCGAGAACAAGGTTGGCACAAAACAAACTATGGCTTCACTGTGCTTTTTCAAACTATGGAGGTGAAACCAAATTTCAAATACTCTTCGAAATACTTTCGTGTTTTGTCCATGGTAAGAAAAAAATATAATTATCATAATACTATTGCAGGTAGAATATGTTCCTTGCTGGCTGCAAATTCACAATACTGAGCTGCTGGTATCAAAGACTACAACTGTTCAGATCAAGAACGGCCTAATACGTCAATTGACACTAGCAATGTACCGCTTGTGATTTACTTCATCTCGAACTTTGACAATAGACGTGCAAAACTGGATGAGAAAACTAACAGCTTGGAATGTACAACGGTGGTCTGACGAGACTTCGGATGCATACATTCCAATTATATTTTGCAACATATTGTGATATTTGAATTGGTTACTCCAACGCTATAAATTGCACGTAGTAACCTACGGTATACTTTACGCAATGAACAATCTGCTCTGAGAGGCACATTTATTGCGATGGCCAGATTTCATGAATTGAACATAAGTGTTACGACAAATATGACAAGAAAAACATATCGTTACATTGAAATCTTTGCATACTCTACAAAAACTTTGTGATCTCAGATTGAGAAACGCTGCTCTAGTAGAAATAGAAGCAAGTTTTGGTGCAAGTTAGCCTCAACACTAACATCTGCCGTGGTAATTTGGAGGAAATTTCAGACTTGATGATTTTTCCTGAATGCTTCCGCGGGCCACTGAAAACGCTGTGGCGGGTCACATGTGGCCCGCGGACCGCTAACTGCCCACTCCTGAGTTAAAGTAAACTGAAAACCAGTTGTTCCACTTACAGACTCGTTGCTGCAAACTACCAAGAAACTGCAAGATGTTTTTTTGTATCACAGACTTGAATTGAACAGATCAAACGTAAACAAGAGTGATTCAAATGGCTTAAAATTCATTTTCGGTTTTTGTTGTACGTTAACAGCACGCAGCATGCTACATTCTGAATAGAGAAGATAAATGTGTCAAACAAAAACTGAGGTTCAGGACCATGCTCATTAGCGCTCACAATACAACACTCACAATGGGTTATGATGTTGTTGAAATAATTGATTGCTGCACTGTCCCATCTATAAACATGCGGCCTGAAAAAGAAAAAAAACATGTAAACGTGATAATACGGCACGGATCACATTTAATTAATGCATTGAAACTAGGGTTGAGAAAAACCTTTCTTTTTTAAAAAAACCTACCTGTTTTTTTCAAAAAACGTTTTTTTTAGTTTCTTTTAAACAAATGGGTTTTTGTTCTTGTTCTAAGAAAAAAAACATTCTGAACTGTTTTTATTGCATCATGCAATGTCACCATTTTCAGAATTACACGGTAATAACTTGTTATATCTATTATGCATTCGAAATTGAGGGTAAAGTAATGTACCCCATCTTTGTTTTCGCAAAAAATTTTTCTTCGTGTTCACTCCTAAGTCGTACGGCTTGGCAAGCATGTGCACTGCATACAGAGAAAAGCCACTCGCACACAAACTCTGCACTTTCACGTCAAGTTTATGCGCATGTCCTTCAAGTTCAGCAGCTATAGAGTGTATTTTATCAACATATGGTTTGGTAGGGTCCAATATCAGAAAGAGTTTGGATGCAGAGAAGGCAGAAAAATTGGTTAAAATATAGCAATTTTACAGAGCTGAAGAAGATAACCAATAGAATTTACTCCAACTGTTCAAATTTTTCTCTTTTTTTCAAGTCCTTCAAATTTTTCGTTGCTGTTCGTTTTGTTTGATAAAAAAAAATTTTACAGTTAACCGTACAAGTGTCCTGCTTATTTTACTTTTAACTTCATAGCTGGTTAACTTCATTAGCAACTTAATGGGTAACAACTTAAGCTGGGTTAACAACAAACTTCACAGATTTTTCAAAGGAAAAGTAAAGAGTGTTTTCTGGTGGGTCAAAAAAAATGGGCAGGTTTTCTTGGATTGGGTCCAATTACATCAATCTGATTGAAACGAAACAATTTCGACAAACAAAGCGCTAAAAACAGGTTAAACGGTTCATATGCACCAAAACCCAGCCACCTAAACAAAGCGTATATATACTGTACAATTGTGAACACAGCATTATCAGTACGACAAACGTACAAGCATTCCTATCAGTGTAAGAAATTTAATAGAATGATATAAACTACGGCTTTATGCAAAATATGGTATGCTGTGGTTAACCCTTTCCTCCTGTATTTACCATAGCAACACTACCGCATAATAATAATTTTCACTGTGGAAAATGAGTTGGATTGTGCATTGACATAATTGTGATACAATAGTGTTCTATATAGTGTATAGCTATAGCTCTGAACAAGCACTTGGTGATGCAAATAGGTTCAGCGCGGTTTTGACAAGTTGGAAAGCTGTCTCTTACCAGGCGTCCTGAAAAGAACGGCAAGGCTGATGTAACTTACTTTATAAAGAACTAATTTCTAGGAAATGGTTTGGATCAAAGCTAGAGATAGACCGATATATCGGGCCGATATTAGGGTTTCACCGATACATCAGTATCGGCCAAAACGCCTCTTTTATCAGCCTCAGTAGGTGTTGACAAAAACGCTGTTACATTCCTCATGCATCCAGACAACTTGCGCAAGAAAGCACAATGAACCAAGTCGAGACAGTTATCTTCACAGCAACACTAGCACGGGCGTTTTCATTATAAACAAGCAGACAAGATGAACCATGAAGCACGCATCGGCCGTCGCAGCTGAAACAAAAGCATCATCCTTAATCAGACTAATTAAAAACCATAGGAAAATACTGAAATTGCTGTAATTTGAAAAATTTTAGCTCAATAAATCCTGATTATTAAGTTTTTGAAGAACAGGCAAGGCGCAGAATAGATAATATTTTTTATAATGAAGCAGAAAATAAGATATAAAAATTTTGGAAATATCGGTTATCAGCCCATGAATGGCCGATATACAAGTATCAGCCCATGAATGGCCGATATACAAGTATCAGCCCCAGAAAAGCCATATCAGTCGATCTCTAATCAAAGCGGGGTTTTGTTCATTTGATAATTTGTGGAAATGAACCAAAATCAAGATTTTCATTTCAGGTTGAAACTGGAATTGGCCGACAACAAAAGAAGAACTCGTGTCAAAATCGTAAATATTATAATACTTGGCTTTTTACGACTGCGATTTTGTTCCAAATGTATTGAAATGCTCTTAATCTAAGAAATAATCGATTTAGCCTATCGTATTTAAACTTCTGTGACGCTTTGTGACAAAGTACACAGCTCTGAAATTTGTAAAGCCCGGAATGTCGAGCCACTTCTCCGAACAGAGCAGGGTTTCTCAATCTGGGGTGCTAGCACCCCCAGGGGGAACTTAAATCAATTTCAGGGGGTGCTGGGGAAGGTCACATGGGTGGCGGTAAAAGGTATACGTTTGTCTTTACTTTATCCTTATACTGTAGCAACCAGGTGTTAGCCAATGGTAGGGGGTGCTGGACTGCTTAGGCGTGACCAAAAGGGGTGCTGAGATAGAAAAAGGTTAAGAAACGCTGGAATAGAGAGATCTCAGCTATGATGCTTTGGCCACGTGACCATAATGCCCCAGAAAAGATTGGCACGGCGAGTTCTGCTGGCTACATCCACGGGAAGGTGGTCTAGAGGTCGATCAAGGATCAGGTTGCGTGATATCCGCCCTTGCTTGGTCCCGTCTTGGTGTGGAGCCAACAGCACTATCTGAAATGGCTGAAAACCTTGAGGTATTTCGACTTCTGGGGTTGCTCACCTTGCAACCTCTTCAGGAAAAACGATGTAAAATCGAATGAAAATGAATCTATACTTTCCAGTATCAGATTTAAAGCGATAGCTATTTTATACGTGTTTTGATTTTAGTATGCCTTCTGCCTGGCTAGCATGATTTGCAGATGGCAGCAAACGATAAATCATAGCAAGTTAGCTCACGCGAGAGTAGAGCAGCGAATCTGGTTTGGACTTCAAATTATGCAATTTGAAAGGATTGTTGCAATCAATCTTTTAATAACAAGTTGGGAACAGATGGACCTTTACTTAATCTCTTGTCTTCCTACCTGCATGGTAGGAGCCAAATAGTAAGAATCAGTGACAGGTATTCAAACGCCTGCTATACAAATTGTGGAGTACCACAGGGCTCTGTTCTTGGTCCTTTATTGTTTCTAGTAGATATCAACAACATAGCCAAATCCATTGAATCCTCAATCTCATTGTTCGCTGACGACACAGCTGTATCTCCATCAGGTTTTCACTCACGATTTGCACACCTGGTCGAGCTGGTCAAATCTATGGAATGTAAGTTTAATCCAGCAAAAACCAACGTTTTAACCATTTCCAAACCTCATTTCTTTCACCTTGTTCTTACATTTAACAGTATTGACCTCAGTGAAACCGATTCACACAAATACTTAGGTGTTATATTTCAGCGAACCTTATCATGAAATCAACATATTTTGTTGATTAAACAAAAGACCACACCTAAGACTTCACCACATAAACCTGCTTTCACACCTTGTTCCAAGCAAGGTCCTCCACACTTTGTTTCGTGCGTTCTCCCAATCTTAGGCTATGGAAATATGATGTTCGCCAACTGCTCAACTTCGTATAGATTGCTCCTAGAGCACATACACACAAAAGCTGCCAATTTAGTACTAGGTTGTTTTCGTACATCACGTAATGACCCTGTCTTTTCTGATCTCAACTTCATTCCGCTTATATAAGAGAGAACTCCACACACTCTTGCTCTTTTATAAAATAAACACTGGTCTAACTCTCATGACCTCCACTCGTTTTTAGCGCTGACCCTAGGAGAAATTTCAGCCCACTCATTGTGTCATGCCAATAATATTTAGCTTCACCTCTCCAAATGTTCCCTAGTACATAATTCATTTTTTTCTGCTAAGCTCTTTAACTCTGGAACTCCCTACCACAATATATCAAATCATCTTCTGGTTTTGCAGCATTTAAAAACCGCATTACCCACTTTTATCACGGCATGAAACTCAATACTTGGCACTTACACGAGTCAAATCCATCCGCTACCTCATTACGCTGTATGTTTCGCCTTGGTCACAGCCTTTAAATCATTAATATGAAGTCCTTTCATCAATTCAGTATAATCATTAATATGAAGTCCTTTCGTCAGTGTTGCTTTGGGCGTACAATAACGCTGGAACACCTTCTCCTGCAGTGCAATTTGTCCTTGCACCATCGCAACTAACTTCTAAAGCTAAAAAAATACCTTGCTGAACAAAAAAAATCATAATCAGCCACAATACTCTACTCTCACTAATAAAACTTTAATCCATAATCTCCTGTTTGGCCATCCGGAAGTATCATTTAAACGAACAGTAGTTATCTTTGCAGCATGTCTCGATTTCTTAAGCACAGTGGACGCTATAAATTCCTTGTTTGATATCCTTGACTCGTCCTTGGTGCCTCCTGCTGTTGTATTAATTGCCGCCACTTGAATTTAAATAAATTTGTCGCGCTGCATGCGATCCAGCTAAAAGGATTGTAGTGTGTTGAATGGGTGTTAATCGATGGAGTCTCTCTTGGCAAGTGTTGGTGTTCTTTCGTCAGCTGCATGTTTCTTGTTGTCATGGGAGGCTATCAGTACGTTTCCATGTGAAGGTCGTCCGGAGGGAAGACAAGGATCCGTCTCTGTTGCTTATTGCAGCTAGATCTAATTGGTTTTGGGACAAGCATCAAACTTCCGATGCTAGTTGGTAGGTACAAGGTAGGGCTGTTTCCGCAAGGCATACCAACATGCCACAGTTTGGAATAGTGATAGTCAAGAGTCATTTCCACTCTCCCCAAAACCATGAAACTCTCAAACTGTGGTCCAACCACCAATAGCAGTATAACGTCATATCCAGGAGAGTCTTAGCATAAACTGTCAGTAGTTCATACACCCTTTTTTCCAAACATAAACCTAGTTTGTTCTGTTATGCACATTTCACTTCATGCACATCACAATCACCTTTTTTCATTCATTCATGTTTATTGGGCCACGGGCTGCTTTGGCAGTGAATTCTGCATTGGTGGCAGGTCAACGGGTTATGGTGGTGGGTTAATGTCAGAAATTATATTGTTTTCATTTTTCAAAAATTTAGTTCAACGTGTGCCATCAGCAGCAATGTAGGTAGTGTTGCGATATTACATTATCAGATTTGCTGTTAAATCTAGCAGGATTTTCTCACTGTTACTCAGCAAAAATTTTCAATCTTGCAGTTAGCTGATTTTCTAGTAGGAATTTATAAACCGTTTGCCAGGTTTAGCAGGTAATAAATTTCTGACAAAAATTTGTTGAAGCAGTTTTTGAAGACAAAACTTTTACACCCTCATCAAAAATCTTTCTATGATGCTTTAAATTGGGCAACACCAGAACCAGGCACAACCAGCTGCCTTCAATCATTTGGTATTTTTATTATGATGCAACGAAGCTGCTAAGCAGACACTTGCATCATAATAACAAGTAACTGGATGGTTTGGTGAAGCTCAAACGATGTGCTTCTGTGCTTAGTGGACATGTTAGGTTAAAACAGGGGTGGGCAAACTTTTTGTACAGAGGGCTACATTTCTAAAAAATGTTGCAGCCAAGGGCCGCACACTTTCATTACAAAGTAGGAAAATTCATTCAGTGCGTAAATAACCACATATTCATATAACAAACCATTTTTGTTATTTCACACTCGGTACGTTTAATGCAATTTTACAGTTATAGTTAGAACTGAAACAAACTATTTTCATAAAATTCTAAGTTTATAGGAAAATAGTAAAATGTTTCATAAAATTCTACATACGTAGGTGTTTCTGCAAGTTTCGGCAGGCTGCATGAACAGGTTTCGCGGGCCACATGCAGCCCGCGGGCTGTAGTTTGCCCACCCCTTGGTTGAAAGACTACATTGGTAGAATATGTTTTTATCAGACGACACATGATATTATCAAGTAGTTCAGTTACGTCAGTAAGTAGTAATGTCTGGTAAAAAACTCCCTGGTAAACAAAAACAATATTGTCAAATGTTTCGACATACATGATTGCAAGATTCAGAATTTAAAAGGTGGCTCAGTGCCTATTCTGCTGATCTAAGAAAAGCCTAATTGCAAAGTTTGCAATAATACAACCATAGCAAAACGTTATAAACTTAAAAGGCATGCTGGAACCAAAAAGGACCCAGTTAGGGCTAAGAAATTTTTGCATGCCCCCATATGCACGTAACAGAAAGTTTTCAGTTACGAAGACCAGATTTAGAAAGCTGTAGAGTTGAAGCTATGCTCAGTCTATTTATTGCTGAGCGCTGTTCTATAAACACATGTGACAATTTGAAAGATATTGTCATAAACTGTCATACAAAAAAAGAGGTAAGTTACAGTTACTTTGCTCAAAATGTCGAATGAAAGAAAAGTGTGGTGGCCAAAACCAATATTTTCTACACTTATCTATTGATATTGAGTGCAAGACCCAAACTTGATATGCATATTTACAAGCTTTTTTTAATCACCTCAAAATTAGCAGATTTTTTTATAGAATTTCACTACTTTTAGCAGATTTTAGCTGAAAATTAGTGACAAAATTTTAGCAGAATCTAGCAATTTTTTGTGACTGCATTTAGCAGATTTAGGTGACAACTATCTGGCAATGCTGAATGGAGGCAAATCGTCACATGAGTTTTATTGTACTATGGATTGTTACGACTGTAGTCAGTTTTATTAGATAGTCTTGGTGGAGCAGTGCATAAAATGTCAAACAAAAAAGCAATATCCCATGATGATAAAAGTATGACGTTGGTATTTCGTTCAATAACGAAAATAATACGAAAGTGGCAAAAATTGTACGAGATTCTGATATCCTGGCACAATCCTTGATGCAGCTGTTACGTCACATCTGACACAGCCCAATGATTCCTGCTTCTATTCAGTCATAAAAGATTTGTATGGCGGCTCCATATAGCTGAGGTTACACTTTAAACTGCCAAGAAAACTTGCAACTGTCGTTATAAAGTAACGAAGCAACAAAATATTCTGCTGACACTGACAAAAAGCGTCGTTTATATGTGAATTGTCATTATAGGCGAATTCTACTGCAAATTTCCATAGAAAAGAATCAATTGATTTCACGAAGAAAATACAGACTCAAAAAACTAAGAACCGTAAAATCACAAAATATAGAACCTACAGCTGAGCATGCAATCGCTAACAAAACATGAAAATTCGATTCAAATCTAGTGAGTGAAAACTTACTTGATTTCCACTTCATCTTTGATGTAATCAGTGAATAAAGATGCTGGTGCAACTTGATGTAAAGCAAACTTAGTCCCTTGGGTAGCAACTTCCCATACCCACGAGGGACTTGCAAACAACCTGAAATAAAAAATAGAAACTAGCAACAGGTAACACTTTCGTTCCATTGCAAATCTATATGGTTGCAGTATTGCTGCTAATTGCAAACAATTGATTGATGTGCACGAATTTACACCGGTGTTTACATAATGAACTGATATTTGAAGAGAACAGGGGCATATACTCTGGATGTGCTAGGTGCGTGGTACACACCCAATTTTTCCCTATCGTGTAATCAAGGAAAAATCGCAAAAAGGCTCAAAAGATAATTGACGTTTATTAGATTTTCTTAGCCAAATTCAAAACTGTCGCTTTTCAGCTTGCTAGAATTAGGTAACTTTTTTATGTATCACTAGTTTCACATTTCATTTCATGTGGCAACCCTGGGTGTGCACCAGTACAATTGCACACCTGTGCTTGTAGTATGAGCATCAACGTATATACCAAGACTCATTTCAGCAAAATTTCATTGATTGGCACTTCAACTGGATTGAACATAACAGCTCAAACAAGCTCGTATCTGTTCTGTCACCCCAGTAGTTGTATATTGAACAGCCACACATTCAAAAACAAAAGTTTCTTGCATACTTTATGCGCTTTCTCAATTTTCGTGTAGTTCAGCAAGTTTTGATATGGCAACCCTGAGTGTGCACCATTCCAGCCACACACCTTCTGGGCTCCACTGGTTGTGTTCCACAAGACACTCGTGCAGCTTAATATTATTGTAGTTGTGAACTGCGCTGTTGGAGCGTTGAGCACATTTTACTCTGCTGTTTAACAGCAAAGCCTGATATTTCTGCACTCTGTGAACTGCGCTGTTGTAGCGCTGAATATGTTTTACACCCCTGTTTTAACGGGCAGCTTGATATTTTTGCAGTTATGGAACTGCTGTCATACAGTTCAGTTAATTTTGCTCCAGTCTTCTAACTTGGAGTGCTGATATTTTATATTAGTGTTTCTCAATCGTAGTTCCAAGGTTCGCATGCGGACCCCAAGCACCCTTTCTGTGGCTCTCAGCAGTCTTTTAGCAAACCTCTAATATCTTGTGTAACAGACTTCGATCTGCAACAGAATAAAACGTGTCAATTGACTCTTGTTAAAAGATTTTAGTGCGGCTCCCTAACAATATCATAGGTCTGGATTTGGCTCCCTTCAGCAAAAAGGTTGAGAACCACAGGTTTATATAGTCAATACAATGGCACATATAATAGCACATTGTGCAATGCACAACAAACAGAGTGTGTGTAGAATTTCAGAATGTGCATATTTGTGCCTTGCCGAAACATTGGTTTGGAAACATGAAGATGACATCATATTGTGATGATACAAATAGTACACATCCAGTAACAATCACCACCATATACCACTGGATTGGAACCAATCTTAGAAAACAAAGCTAGCAATTTGCAAATTGAAAAAATTAAGTCGCAGGAACTGCACAGCAGATACAAACATAGGGTAATTAAGCATTCTGCCATTTTGTACAATTCTCTAAGTTTCTTAACACTTTCATTACCATCTGATATATATCTACGTCGAAGGAGTACTGCCCACTGTTCTCGCCAGACATAAATTTACATTTCAGCATTCAAAAGTTCCCACCAACGTGCATGTACGTTTTTTTCAAATTTCGTTGCTGGAAGCAGTACAAAAATGTGGTTCTAGACTGAATTTAGGTAACATTATAGGTCTTGGAGTGAGAACCCAAACTCTCTGCGGTTCATATGCTTTTTAAAAGCATGGTACATTTGAGTTGGTTCACCCAGGCAGGACCAGGACTGTAATTTGTGTGATGGAAGTGCTTTGATATGCTGCCAAATGCTGGGAAAGCATGAAATAAAGTGCTAGAAATGTTTCTATAAGTATGCTTAGGCAGTGCTGATAAAGTTTAATTGCTTATATAATGCCGGAGCTGTCCAAAAAAAGTGAAACTTTTGCAGAAAAATGACTCCAGTAGGCCCAGGCTTGTTTCAGTGGTATGCAGCCTAAAATCTTTTGGAAATGATTTGATATGTTGGCAATTAATTAGTATAAAAATGTTAGCCAGGTTTACCATTTTAGCCTAAAGCTGGAAAACACCTAGCAGTATCTACCTTCTGCAGAAGCAGCATTTGAATTTCCCGCCCAAACTGTGCAGAACAGTGGATATGGCAGGGAAACCACCTGGTAACAAAAGTTTTAATGATGGTTGTTCCAATAGAAACGTTTGCTATACCACTGGATAACTCTGACATGAACACTCTACGGAACTGTTCAAGGTCAGTCTGCTAGAAGCATGCATATTGAGAAAATGTAGGTTAAAAAACACTGTTACAGCAAGTTTTAACACAACTGTGAGACAAATGACCGAAATGTTTCAGTGACCAAAATTTCTTAGCAAAAAATGACCAAAATGTCTCAGCGAAAAAAAACAGGTTCTATGGCTAACCGCTGTGATATGGACCCTGTACACGCAAATAAAAGGTTTAACTGCTAAATAACCCTTGATTGAAGTTTGGCAATTCCAGTCTAATGCTTGATGTACTGCATGGTTGTATCAACACAATTATAACCATATTCATATATTTATGACAATCAACAAATACAGCTAGCCAAAACAACATTTCTATTACTTGTACTAACCTGTTCCCAGGTAATGTAACTGATTCCATTTCATCAACTAAAAAACAGCAAGATTTGCATCCATTGGGAGTAACAATGCAGGCTTCTATTCGGGCCCTATGCCATGATTTGTTGTTCTGCACCACACATTTCTAAACAAGAATACAGTAGTACAGTTTATTCAAAAGTTCACAGCATGTTATCAATGTTGTGATTTAATTCACCCTGCCACATAAGTATCATACCATTCCTTCTGAAGGATTGGTCAGAACTGATTTGAAAATTTGATCATTCCCATAGTAATCTTTCAGCTCCTTCTTAAGAGATAGGTATGATTCACTTTCAAATGAATCCACCCTTGTTCCCCAAAAACATGAAGGGCTTCTCACCTACAACAATCACAGCATTTTCATTAATACATTTGAACAAAAATCACCAGATAATCAGAACTTCAATAAAATATAAAATCCACACACATACATAAATTAGTTTTATTCCTGCCAGTAGATCATTTACCAAATTGGTATGGGCTGTAACATTGCAGCTTTTCAAATCAAGGATCAATCAAGAACATGATGACAATATCACAATATAATTTTGATGCAAAAAATGCTTGGAAATGCAGAACTTGGACTCAGCAATCTGAGAAGGGTTATCAATGACAAAAATATCCAAGTTACTATTCAACTTGTACACTTTTGTTGAAACAGTTCAGAGCAATTTCCAAGCAATATGTTGAAAACATAAATGATCAAATCATAAAGTATGGAAATGCAACAGAAAGTTTGTAAAATATAATCAATTGCCATTTACAGTCACAAACATTCTGGTTTTCATTGTAAAAAATACTCCTCACACCATATTACGTCCATTACACATCTGGAGAGGCGAATGGGGCAGTACAGTGTTTCTACTCTGGAAGACTTCATGAGCTAGTGATTGGAAACCAGAACATTACTTCACTCACACGGAAAGAGCAAGAACTGGTTGAGGAAGCCAATTAATATTTCCTAGTTGCTGTTGGCATCTTATTAACTAAGCGTCATGGTTCTAACACTGTAGAGCTGGTGTTGAACAAATACAATCTGCCCAGGCTGGGGTGTGTGTACTAGTCAGTCCTCAGCTGACAGGTTATGTGAATGAATAGATCCCACTGGAAGACGGCATGGGTTAAAGTTTAAAGACCACTCTCTGTGTTTTGAGGTGTCGAGCCCAACCTCAAGTAATTTGTGCTTGGAACTGTGTAGAAACCTAGTGATGCCCTGAGAAGGGTTGAGCTAGCAAATCCATGATCGCTTGGGACTTTAAGGCAAATGTTGGGAATGGGGTGTAGAAGGGTAGGAATGGGGTGTAGAAGGGTGTTATTGGTCATTATGGTGGGGCCAACCTAAATGACAAAAAGCTCATGTTGTAACTGTGTTGTCACAACACACTGCATTTTAATAACTCATTACACATCATGACACCTTCCAGCACAGAAAAATACACAAATACAGTACACCTAGCAGCCATTCGGGGCAACGATTATTGATTCATTTCAGCTGATTAGTTCCTATCAGTGTTGAACATTTGTTTCAAATGGGTGCAGAATTGTCAGTGGATTAGCAATTGGTCATCTACAAGTTCTGTCTGAAGAAAAAAAAGGTATGCATGAACATGCAGGATTAAGAGGTCTTACCAAACAAAGTTTGAGGCCCTGGTAGACAAGGATGTAAGAAATATCTTTGCAAACAACATTTTGTCCTTGTTCCAAGATCTCCCAGAATGTACAGCAGATGTAAAAGAGAAGTGGCATACAACAGCTGTAGCTTTATCTGCTGCTTTGGTATGTGGAATTTGTGGACAAAAGTTTATGTGGACGAAAACAACTTGGTACGGGCACAGATGGCAAAATAGTAACAGAGGTAAAAGATGCTATCCGAGTGAAGGAAGTAGCTTACAATGTCTGGCTTCAGAACAAAGTTGAACCTTTGCATTTGCAGTATGCTGAAGCATGAAAGTATATGACTCAAGTGGTACACAAGTTCAAGATGTAGTCTTGGGAGAGTTTTTGAGATGTTTAGATTTCAATTACAGACAAGTCAACAAAGTATTCTGTCACACAACAATGTCACTCAATGCAAGATGCAGGATCAAACAATTGCTTTTTGCAGACAACATAGTACTGCTTGAATCATCTGAACAGGGCACTCTTCAAAGTGCACTTGATTGGTTTTCAGCTGTGTGTGACCAAGTGAGAATGAAAATTGCCACTGAAAATAGTGAGGTATTGTGTCTCACCAGAAATCCAAGGCAGTGCATGCTGCAAGCAGCAAACACTGCAGCAGGTGGAGAAGTTCAAGTACCTTGGGTGGTACACATTAGTTACAAAAAGTAGAACAAGGAGGTTGATACACAGTTTGCTAAAGCAAGCACCATTCTGCGTGTGCTCTAGCACTTGGTGGTGACATACTTTTTAAACACCGCAAATATGTCAGTTTTGGAATCATTCTTTGTTCCAGTCCTCACCTATCGTCATGAATCTTGGGTAATGACTGAAAGAGTGATCTCAAATACAAGCAGCATAGGTGAGATTCTTGCAAAGATTTCACAGCATGGCACTTTGTGACGAAGTGCACAACTGTAAAATTTGTAAAACCTTGAATGCTGAGTCACTTCTCTGAATTGAGATACAGGGTGACCCAAAAAGATGCGTACCCATATTTTGTTCGATAAAAAACCCATTTTTTAACGAATGTCTTTTCTGTTGCAGGACGTGATAGGTGAATCTATGGATGATCGT
>Ga0210059_1006035_pt1 | contig 19455 bp, 11 predicted proteins | sample Ectturendosymbi2_FD_188042 | JGI IMG/M metagenome (GOLD analysis project Ga0210059, IMG submission 188042) | Ecteinascidia turbinata endosymbiont from Florida, USA - Sample 2 (SPAdes) (version 2) | ecosystem: Host-associated > Tunicates > Ascidians > Unclassified | place: Key West, Florida... | reverse complement strand
AATGGTGTCGTCAGCGTATTCGAGATCAGCAAGATGGAGGTTGCCGAAAGACACGGCCGGGATCTGTGCGCAAACCCGTGACATGAGGTGGTCAACAACGCAGTGAAAAGGTCTGAAGCAGCTACACATCCATGTCTAACGCCACTGTTGATGTTAAACCACTCCGAGAGTTTCCCGTTTATGCGGACGCAGCTTTGGGAGTCTCTTTAGAGCTTCTTGAACAGCCTTAGGATCTTGCCAGGCACACCAATGCATGCCAGAATTGCCCATAACGAGGCGTAGTCGACGGAGTCGAAAGCAGCTTTCAGATCGATGAAAGCAATGTACAAGTGGCGTCCCTTACGAAACTCTCGAGTCTTCTCAATGATGAGGCGAAGAGCAGATATCTGGTCGATCGTTGAGCGGTTTGACATGAAACCGGCTTGCTGTGGTCGCCTGTAGCGACGGATTGCTGGGAGCGAGCGACTGAGCCGGACAAGGGTAAAGATTTTGCCGGGAATGGAGAGAAGGGTTATACCTTCGTGATTGCTGCAGACCAGCTTGTCACCTTTTCTCTTCCAGAATGGCAATATGATTCCGCGTGTCCAGTCCTCGGGAGATTTTCAGAGTGCCAGACCTCATTGATGATGTGCGTCAGCCACCGAATGATATTATCGCCGTCGGCTTTAAGCATTTCAGATGTAATCTTGCAGATTCCCGAGGCTCGGTTATTTTTCAGCAGTTGCACAGCCTTTTTAAAATTTAGATGTCATTGCACGTAATAACCTTTCTTTAGTCATTTGCTGAAAATTTGAAATAGAGTTGGGAAAAAATTGCGAGACACTTCATTCTTTATTTTGTTGCTCCGTCACGCTTCATTCACTACAATGATTTAGACAGTCACGTCGCCACGGGGGGGGGGGCGCTTTGATGGGCTTAGACCCCCTAAACAAAGTACCAAGCCCCCCAAATCGAAATATGAAACACAATAAATAATTGGAGATTTTATCAAATTTTCAATATCAAGCCCCCCCCGGCAGAAACGTAAAGCTCCCCTAGCGAAGACTTCCTGGCGACGGTTCTGGATTTGGAGTACATTTGAAACGTGATCTCCATTTTTTTGTTTGTTTCTTACCCTCAACAACAAAAACATGACGACGTGCCAAAGCACTGTCGCGAATTGAATGTCATTAAATCATCTCGTTATCTTTATTATGATGCCTGAAAATACATTTTAAAAACTCTTGCGAGCTTTACAAACGTCTCAAACATTTGCAGATTCTTTGTGAACTTTTTAATCAACGGTGACAACGAAAACATTGCTTTGCACTTTAATCCCCGCTTCGATACACATGTGGTTGTGCGCAACAGTTTGAGAAACGGAGTGTGGGAAAATTAAGAACGGAACCTTGGATTTGGATTTCACTGGAATAGAAATGAAACGTGTGAAGTAAGCGTGTGGTCCATAGCAAAAATGTTCAATTACACAATAAGTGTAAGATTTTGTTGTGGAGAATTATAAAAATGAATGATGATACAAGAGTTCAATGTCTAAACATTCCTCTTTGCGTTTATAATTGACTCTCTGTTGCCGTTTTTTGACAAGTGATTCAAGCTACCCATATTCTGTGTTTGTGTATGTTTTAGTTGAAGTTTGCTATCGGAAGCAATGCCTTCCACATGTGGTGGAATGGAGAAGCTTTGCCAGACTTCCAGCACCGTTTCCCACCGGAGCAGCTTTATGGAATCAAAACGTACGGGCTAGGCGGTTACAGCATCAGTGCAAAAGCAATTTGATTGTAATGTCAAAAGTCTTTGTTGCATAAGCACGAAGCTATTACGTACAGAACTCCAACCTTTCGAGATTCAAGATTTGTGTTCGAACAGTTTTTTTAATATTCCAAAGATCGTTTTGATTTATAAAGATTGTACAAATGCGTGAATTAAAATGATTGAATGTCGGTGAACATACTTATTTCATGTTGTTGTTGACTCGAAAAAAAAATTTCTTATCGCTTTATGAATGTATTTCTGCGCTTTGAATCAGACGTTCTGTTGTGTAAAGCGCAATCTACACAATGTTCTGGCAATATTCCGTCGAGCGTTAGTCATTTCATATGCACAGCTTTTCGCAGCAACTCAAAACATATTGCGCATTTTTAAGGGCAATGCTTGTTCAGGGTTCCCACACGCTTTCAAAAACTTTTTTCCATTCTTTTTCAATACATTTTTAATACTACAGAAAATGAAAAGCTTTAATACCACCACTAATCTTCTTTTTTCCAAAATTATGTTCATGGAACACAATGGAAAAAGACATCTACAAAGGTGTCAACAACGTACAGAACAAACGTTGAATGAACAACTGGCTGTATTTGGAAGTTTCGTGCTTTTTCAATACTTTATGTACATTTTGGTTAAATTCAGTGCTGTTTCAAGGTCGTCAAAACCGATTGCACAATTCAATACTTTTTTAATAATTTTAATACCGCGTGGCAACCCTCCTTGTTGGCCATCAGTCACTGGCGCATGAAATTCCTCTCATATCTGAGTGGAAAGGTATAGTTTTTTGAGATATGAAAACTTCCTCGAAAGAATTCTACAAAATTTTCATAACTTTGTGACACAGTAAAATAGTTGAAATATGACGTTCCCTCTGAAATAAACGACGGGAAAACAACTTTCTTAGCGTTCTCTCTTTTTATACACCACTAGATTATATATATATATTACCGACATTCCAAATAGAGTTTAGATCAGACAAGTCAGCCTTGGAATCCTCTAATTGCAAAAGAAACAAAGATGTCGTAATAAACGTCAGTTTGATTTTCAGCTTTTGTGAGACGGGCTTATATTCTAATTATTACTTGTCACACTTGCGTTTGAGCTTTTTGGTTTGTTGTAATTACGTAACAATTCGCGTGCTTTCTCTGCTCTTAACCCTTGGCATAGTTTATCAGAATTTCACTTGTAAGGTTGTGGTTACAATTTTCAGGACTGTCGATGCGTAGAGTTACGTGCATTTTTCCTTTTAAAATAATTGGCTGATGTTGACGCATCCCTTGGCTGTCATACATATCAATTTCTGGCACTGAAACTGTCAATGAAAAACGGTATGACAGTCTACCCGACGTAGATGAAATAGAATGACTAACGATCATGTGGCAACATTTACAGAGACGTGCAATTACTTCTTGTAACGTCAGTAATTCGCCGACAGTATAATCGTTATATATGCATTTGTTTGTCATATGTGCTTGTGAAATATTTTGTATCGTTGTATCTCTATACAATATTACACATTCCTTGAATTCCATTCAGTTGGACTTGCCCAGAAATGCCTTTTCTTGTCTCATAAACTACACCAAGAAACCCAAACGAACATTCGGGAACTTCGTTACTTTTTGCGACATGTTTGCAAGTTTCAAAAATCTCCAAAATTTGTTTTGCAATTTCACCATTCGAATACTTTCGGTATTGACCTTATCCGTTGCTCAGGCACAAGCGCCAGAAAGAAAGTAACTACATTTACATAATCTTTATAAGCCAGGGCATGTGTTAAGTCAGTGGATCGCATAAATTTCGTGGATAACTGAAGTAAACTCTGAAGGCAGGGGCATGCCAAAAATACAGCAACGTTCTCAGTTGTACGGGGGACGCGTACAGTAGATGCAAAAACAGTTGAGCGTTTACATCGAGCAGGTATATTCATGAGCGTCCGCAGAAATATTACCAGCGGGGCAAAGTCGACATTTAGCTTATCCCTTTCAGGTTGCTGAGGATGCAGCGCAAATGGACGTTCACAAAATGATTTGCCCTTTCTACACCCCAAAGAAAATGCCCAATGTTACGGCAACATTTGCAAACAGTGTTACCTCTAAGAAAAGTTTGCACTGAGCAAATGTTTGTTTTAGTGAGCATGAATATTTTAAGTTAGGGTTGGCAGAGTTCTAAATTAACTACAAAGTTTGTGAATTATTAGAATAAGTATCAAATCTGATCAAAATACGAACAAAGTAGACATTTAATTCAAATAGGTTCTCTTTATTTTCGTGTTCCCTATGTTTTGGAATGTTGCAAGTGCCTGAGAATGAGATCTGACTGCGCAAATGGTCTGGTGCTGCTATCAGTAGTGCCATGTCGCTGGTGGTGCTGCGCATTTGCGCACCTTAGAGGGGACATTGGTTGCAAAATATGCGCTTTCTTGGCATCAATACTTCTTTTTCGCTCATGCTTCATTTCACACCGTATAAAACTACGTGACGTACTGCTATCAGCAGTCACTGTTTTGTTGCATTACCAAGATGTCTGCGTTCAACAGTCATATGCGGTAAAACTTCTATTGCCGCAACCAGGGTCCCCACAACCATTTTCTAGAATTTCCCTAAAGTTGAGCTTAAAATTCCCAAAATTTCATAAAAATTCCTTAGATTTTGCACAACTCAGTTAGTTTTAACAAGCAGTATGGTGTGTCACATTACATATTTACTATATAATGACTTAGGAACACTTGAAAAATAGAACGAAACAATCACACAAGCATAGGTAAATCACACCTCAAAAACCATATTTTCTGTAGATTATGGGACATTATCACACAGGTTTGCTATTGAATTTCTCCAAAGCAATGATAATTTTAAACTAACTACGTTTTGATTATGTAAAACCAGTACGTACCGGTAGGCTAACTACATTTCATACCATAGTTTAACTCCCAAAACTGACGTACTATTTAAGTTCTATTTTTCACTGAAGCATGATTAGGGTCCACTTTTGACGCATTCTTTAATGATAATAATTCCAGGTGGGCCTCACGCTTTTCTAATAAGGAAAAAATAATAGATAGCTTTGATGTAATTGTGCACTACTTCTTTTTCCTGTAACTACCAGTAAATCACAGCAGGATTTTCACATCAGATGGAAACGCGTGACAACAACTTTTCCCAGTTTTATCTCAAAAATGCAATTTCACTAAAAAATCCCTAGATTCCTCATCCCCTGATTTTTCCCCAAAAGACGTTGAAATTAGCAACCTAGGGACAAATTCCACAGAAGTGGGAACGCTGGCCGCAACTTGAAGTGAACCTGCCTTTGAAGATTTGTTGTCATGTTATTGTTACGCAATAAAGGCCAATGGTAGAACAATCCGTTCCCAAGTTCGCAACTTGCCTTTGGAGACAAAGGGGCGGACTTAGTCAACTGCAAGCTCTTCACGCATGATACCAGAACAGTAAACCTGGCTCTTGTGCAGTGTGAGTGTCACAACGGCTACTAAACTGTCATTGCAAGAATTAACTCAATTAATCGGAATTAAACTGCTGACTTCAGGTTTTCTAGAAATGTTTGCTTCTTTGTTTCAATTTCCAGGGGCGGGGGCAAATGCCCGTTTAGCCTCTCCTGCGGACGCCCATGAATATATTGAGATGAGATCGATGGATGGTTCACTGCATGGCTATGTTTAGGATGGCTTTAGTGTAGTTCGCATAATGGTAGCGCCGGTACTAAATATACAGAGAACTGTCGTTACATTCACTACCGTGTGCTGTCAGTGTCTACTCACTAGCCACTAGTCGCACACCACCACTACCAATCAGAGTAACTTACAGTAAAATTTGAAACAATCGCAGCACAATGCAAGCAATGATCATTTCCCAAATTTAGTCTTTGTACAGATGGCAATTGGAGCTCAATTGATGATGTACATTTGAGAAGAAATATTAGAGATATGCAAGTATTAAATTCCAATTTTAGTTGTTAGTAATTTCTGGTTTGATACCCAAAACACAGAATAAAGCAATAAATGGAATCCGGTCCCAATCCGCATAATTTTATCAGATCCTGCAGGTCTGCATCCTGTTCAGGGGTGGATATTAGGGGAAAAGAACGAGCAGTCGCCTCGAGACCTTTTTCAAAGATGCCTTGGAGCTATCCATTGAGAGTTTCGCACTTCGTCTTTGTATTGTTTCGTTGAAAAGCTTTTGAACCACTCTAGAGCCACATTTTAATAAGCTCGGAAGCACGTCTTGTGTTTTTCAAAATAAAGCAAAAATGATGTAGAAATATGCCAAGGGGGGCCCCTCAACAACTCTAATGTGTAGCCAAGGAACACTTCAAAAATGTGAAACAATCCACTTAGTCCCTCATCTACCTTTCGCAGTGGCGATATATTTTTGGGCCCATTTCTGAGAGTTTGCCTCCGGCCCCTAAATGCTAATATCCATCCCTGATCCTGTTCCTATGCACATCTCTACTGTGCGCGTGCATATATGTTGGGAGTGAACATACATAAACGAAGAGTTCTCGCAGGTTTAAACGTTGGTGTGCAGACAGATGCATTTTCTCTGAACAGAAATTCAAGTTCTACTGTATTTAAATCAAGTCTTAACTTTATGCTAGTTTTCAACCCGCTTGTTACATTGAGTTTCACGAGTGTTTTCATAATGAAAGTGCCTTAAAGGATTGGAAAAGAATATGGCTTCGTCATTTTTCCCTCATAAAATCACAGGCAATCGAAAGTTCTGCCACGGGAGCTACTGCCTTTGCGCTAAAGTTGGACGAAGTCGTATTTTTCTGACTTCTCATCCGCGATTCAACTCCAAGAGGATTTTCTCTGTTTCCACCAAATTTTTGAATTTTGAAGTTGACTTCGACTACGCTCGGCAAAACTCTACGTAGTACAGAAACATAAATGCAAGTTGACTGAAAATGCAAATTCTCCGTTGAGCCTACACGCAAGTAGAAGTCTTTGGGACTCCTTCTTGCCTATGCCGCTTTGCAATCACCGCTATTGTGCAGTATGCACAGCTCTACTCTGTGCATTGGCATTACATTGTATTGTGCCTGCAGTGCGGCGCACAAAGTACAACTTAACCCACTGTGAATGTACGGCCCTACCCAGTGGAGGCGAAGATCATGTAGCCTCCACCCTTTTAATGCTCTTTTGTCTTCGTGTAAAAAGTAAGTACAGGTTTTGTGGGATTTAGCAGTTATAGGAAATTTTCGAAATTTGGCGTAGACATGTTACATTATGTTTTGGGATGATTGACTATCATTTTTGGTTCAAGATGGCATTGTGTTTTACTCCCCACAACGTTTCAGGCCAGGAGCTTGTGCCACTAGATTTAGGTTCAACTACTGCTACGGACCTTTGAGCGATATCATTTGTTTATCATTTACAGTATCTGATCCCCTTCTAGCTCTAAGTGCGACGTTTTTTCTTTGAAGCTGGATATGAGATTCCACCAATGTAAGGTCTTGGATTTTATTAGAATATTATCGCTTAACGCGAAATAGCACGACATGCCTCGAAGTTTGTTGAAGTATGTTGTATCAAAGAAAAATTTGAAAGGCGTTAAGTCAAATTAATAAACAAAGTGTTTAGTAAATAAATTTTCTTTCAAGGTAGTGGAAAATTTTCTGTGTATTTTGTTTGAAAGAAAATTTTGGCCAGGACTTTTTCACTATTGTTGTTAATTTTCTAAAATTTCTTAAGGTCCAAAGTCCAAGAGAAAAGTTGCTGCACATTTCGCTCGCCCCTGCCTTGAGACTTCTTTACATAAGTTATCCCCGAAAGTTACCTGATCCTATGGCCTGGTGCTGATGCATGCTCGAGGTTATAAGATTGTGAAAATTGGGTTGCTTTTTCTGGCGTCTGTGCCTAAGCAACGATTAAGGTCATCACAGAGAGTTTTCGAATGATGAAAGTGCAAAGCAAATTAGGAGTTGTAAATGTTTGTAATTGTTTCGCAAAATGTAATGAGTTTCTCGAATGTTCGTTTGGGTTTTCTGAGTGTAGTTTTTGAGACATGGAAAAGCATGCTTGGCCAAGCAGGATCGAAGGGAATTCAAGGCATGTGTGATGTAGTTTAAAGACACAACGGTACAAGATCTTTCAAAATCAAACAAAACCAACTAATGCATACATAATGATTTTATTGTACACAAAATGCTGATGTCACAAGAAGTGATTTCATGTCTCTGTATATGTCGCCACATGATTGTTAGTCAATGTATTTTACCTCTTCCAGTAGATTGTCATATCATTCTTCATTGCTTTCGTTGTAGTTGTCAATTTCGGTGTCAATATTAGATATATTCGACAGCAAAGGGGTTGAAGCTGTCTCAACATCAGCGAATTGTTTTAATAGGAAATCCATTTCACGTAACTACTCATCACCATTCTTGAAAATTGTAAGCAAAACCTTGCGGGTGAAATGCCGATAACCCATGACAAGACCAGAGAAAGCAAGCGACTTGTAGTCTACAATAAACCAAACAAAAGCTCAAAAACAGTGTGACAGGTAACAACAGGAAAATAGGCTGATATCATATTACTGGTCTTACAAAAGCTGAAAATCAAGCTGTTGTTTATTATGGAACAATTCTTACTTTCGGAACTAGACTAGAGGAATATACTCTTCAAAATTTGATTATGAGCAAATTATGCATCTTGAATGGTTGGAGGCCTGTATGTTACAGCCATGTGCTTTCACAGCATAGACCTTTGACATTCCCATCAAATTGCTTTTGCACTGATGCTGTAACCGCCCAGCCCGTACGTTTTGATTCCAAAAAGCTGCTCAGGTGGGAAACAGTGCTGGAAGTCTGGCAAAGCTTCTCCATTCCACCACATGTGGAAGGCATTTCTTCCAATAGCAAACTTCAACTGAAACATACATGAACATATAATGCGGTAGCTTGCATCCCTTACCAGAAACCAGTGACGGAAAATCAGCAATGAACTCATACAGTAATGCTTAGACATTGAAAGCTTCGATTTATCGTTCATTTTCATAGTTCTGCTGTATACAGCAAACTCTTACGCTGATTGTGCAGTGGCATTCAGAATGGGTTGGCGAACGGGTCGACGACCAAGGGCATCTAAAGAGTGAAATTACAAAAAATAAAATGCTGCAATTAGATGCTTCCTCGTATTGTAAGTCTACTTACACATGCTGCATGGATTTAAGTTCTGGAAACTTGTTGTTATGTCAACCTTAGCTTTTACGTATTTCAAATGCCTGTAGTACTCAAATTCCCCAATACTAGACTTTGGTAGGGGGCGTACCATCAAGCAGTTATCCTGGGCATCGCCAGGCCTCTATACACCCCTGTTATTGTAGAACGGAATATTTATACTATGAACGACACGCTCACTTCACATTTTTCATTTCTTTTCCAGTGAAATCGAAATCCAAGGTTTCGTTTTTCATTTTCCCACACTCCATTTCTCAAACTGTTGCGCACACGTTCACTGAGACGGGGATTAAAGTGCAAGGCAATGTTTTCGTCAGCACCGTTGATTAAAAAGTTCACAGCGCATCTGAAAATGTTTGATGTGTTTGTAAAACTTGAAAGGTTTTTCCGAATGTTATTTTCAGGCATGCTAAGAAAAATATTGAGAAAATTTGCTGACGGTCAATTTAAGGCAATAGTCTGGCACGTCATCAAGTTATTGTTGTTGAGGTAGAAAGTAAACAGAAAAACAGAGACCACATTTTTAGGTGTACTTCAAACCGTTATGGTGAAGCAAAACGTGAAGGAGAAACAAAACGGAGGAATGCAAATGTCTCGCAATTTTTTCCCAACTCCAATTTTCAGCAAATGACTAAAGAAATATTATCACCAGCTGTGACATCCAAAGTTGAGAGGATTCCAAAAAATCTTATTTAATAAAATAAAAAGTCCAATATTTAATGTCCCACACCAAATATCTCCTTGGGGTACACCAACTGAAAATAGAAGGCCAGTCATTACAGCTCCCAACTGGAGATAACTCTAAGAAAACTGTTTCTGACAACAAGCAGGCTCAGCTTTCTAACTGATCGTAGCGCACGTTGTGTTAGGTTGTTTTTGTTTCTGCTCTGTTCATGATCAGCAGTTGTCGCATTGGAGAAGTTTTACAGTCAATGGGCTATGGACCCCCTTTTCGTTTATTAAATGGACCACATGCTTGAAAAGATTGAGAAGCCCTGTACATGTTATCTACGAATTTCTTTGATGTTTATTAACTGTTTAAGGCAGCTATGTCCAACCCGGCCAGCGGGCGGCATGCGGCCCAGTTTACGTTTTCGCTGTAGTACAATTAGCCTACGTATTGACGTCTGTCCTCATTTTGATAATCTTAAATTTGACATTTTTGATGCAGGTGGTTGTCAGTGCTTGATGCAGGTGGTCCTCAGTGCCTCTTGATCATGTCTGTGGTGCGTTCCGGGATATTTCCGTATGTGGCTGACACCTTGATGCAAAACCTGTACAATTTTTTTGATTTTTACTCATGTTCCACCGGCACTAAACTTGCCTATGAAATCACACCTACGGAGTGGTTATCGGTGACAAACAGTTGATACCATTGCAGTAGGATAGGAACGCTCTCCGTACTTTAGCTTAAACTAACTTCAGTTTACTCAGATCAAAGAAGTCATAAAATGTGCGGTTCTCATCAATATGCTATTCAATGCGCGGCCCTAGTTGAGTTATAGCTACATATTTTTGACTTAGTAAGCAATTTCGATGAACAAAGCTGGTTCAAAGTCATTCAGTCCGACTTCAGACGTTTGTCATAGTTTCGGCGAAGTATGTAATAATTTGTAAAGTGTGTTTGATGCATTTGGATTGGGTTACGAAAACAGACAAACACACATTTTTCTCGTATGACTTATTTTAAGTTCATTTTTTCCACAATTACAAGAAAGTTTGTAGATTCAAACGGCTTTATAGATATAAATGGCCAAAATGCCTGTCGTGCTAAATTTTAACGGTCGAATCAGTTGCGGGAAGCAACTCCAGGCGAAGAAAAATCAAATCCGTGTTTTACACTTCAGGCAAAGGTTATTATCGTTTCAAATTTTTAGAATACACTCATTTACTTGATCCTATAAGAAATTGCCTGTAGTCCTAAATTCTCAAACGTGGCCTTCTTGAAATGGTTTTGATTACAGAGTGTGGTTAAGCAATTGGTTGGAAAGTATGATAAGGTATTCACGGCAATCAATTAAAACTACCTTTTCTCCGGTCTATCACCATCGCAGGACAAATACTAATAACCTTTTCCATCGTTTCTAACCACGTTTTCTATGTGAAAATCAGACACTGTTGTTCAATTACAAATCACAAGCAGAGGCTGAATCTATGTTCACATCAAACGACTTAAAGATGAGAGCGAGAACATACTGGATAACTGTTTCGGGATCAAAAGCTGTTTCGAAATCTCAACCATCAGTTGCACGTACGTATTACCTGGTCATCTTCGATAGATTGAAAAATTAACCAGTAAAAAACGAGTAACTCACCTTTGCAGCAGAGGTTTCCCGATTACTCTGATGTAAGTGTTTAAAAGTGGTTCAGTTCTGTAGAACACTTCTAACGGCATCAGCTGAAAACAAATAAGTTTAAATTATGGTGCATTGCGATCAAAAGCATTCTGGTTTTAACCGAACTGACTTGGAAGCAAGTGTTTTTCAAATGGTGTGTATTGCATACTCTTTATCCAAATCATCAAGAAAAGAAGTGTGAGAAAGTGTTGATAACGAAAAATATCATACTGATTGTTTATATTTTTTAGACAATTCCAAGGTACGGAAATTTTCTGATGCAGGAGAATTATTGAAACGTAACACCAGGATTTGCTAATTTTTTTTAGATGCTCTTTTTCTCTCCAGATGTGAAAATCGTCCCAGAATTGCAAATACAACATTGAAAAGCTTATATATTACAAACAAGTCTACGTTAACGTGACAGTTAATCTATGGATAACATAACTAAATTTTATTAATACGTTTATGAAGGAAATTTTAGGAAATTTTTCAGCTTACCTCTCTTCTGCTCGCTGGCAACACTCTGCAAAAAACGTTGCAAGTAAACATAGCTCACAGCACAAGATTTAAAGACAGTAAAACTGCGTTTACATTGTCTAACTATCAGGGAGTCTACCGCATCGGAATGTTTATACTTTGTTTAGAAGAGATGGCACTTCAATAAAAAAATTGGCAATATTTGGCTATCCAAGTTCGGAACGCAGATATTTCGCAAAGGTTGGTTTATCGATTTCGTTTATCGATTCATGGTCACAAGCGTCTCCTTTCCCGGTAAAAACGAGTCCATGCGCTCTTCGCTCAAAATGAATCAAATATTTTCAAACCTTAACTTTACTCCCTGCTGTTGCATGGTGTTGTATTTTATGAAGTACAGTATCAGTCGGCATGACATTATGACATGCAACGTGACTGCGGAAGAAATCCCTTCTGTTCTAGTTACTTATGGCGGGTGTAGAAAATGTTCGTTTTTTATTCTCATGAATTGCACCCCTTTTTTCCTACAGCATGCGCCACTTTGTTATTGCAGCTACATTTCCAGAGTTGATCACCATAGACTTCATAATGCCTTTTCTTTAAAATCTAATGAATTTTGTGAAGTGCTTCTCATATGGAGCAGTGAAACAGATTCGACTCACGCAAATATCGAACATCTCTTTCGGGTCTTACTTTTTAATTAGGAATGTTTAGTCTCACCAACATGGCTCTTGAGAGGTAAAAATTTAGATCTACTGGTGCGTGACTGTGTGACCAGTTTGGAGTCCCCTATAAATTACAACTGATTAAGACCTACAGCTTCACTAGATTTTCAACGCTATGATTAGAAAATGATATGCTTCATTTGTTATTTGAAATTATAACCATTTGGCAATGTTACTAGCTAATTTCAAACTGGCTCAAACTGATCTCAAAAACAAACATAACACTGTTGCTTTGCGAATTTCACAACTCTACATCAAATTTAACATTAATAGTTGGCTATAGCAATCCTCCCTAGCAAAGCAACTTTAACAATTCTATAACCCTAATACAGTTATTGAAGGACATGAATTTAGCAAAAACTCCGTGCATTTTTACTGCTTGGTTTAATAATGAACATAGAAATGTGTGAGCATTTAATACATGACATGATAATGGAAAAAAATTAAAATCAAATTTGCCATTTGGAATTTTTAATGAGCCTAGGCCTACTTATATACTAACCAGTAGTAGCCATATACACAAATGTACATGTCAATCACAATTCACGCTTAATGCATGTCCAAACGGGAAATTAGAGAGTTCTTTGACATGGATACTACCACTTTTTTGGCAGTTTTCTTTGGTTTACTGGCCCGATACCATACTTGAATAATGGCCTCTATTAGCTTGGTCATGGTTGTGCAATCTAATCTTTGTAACCGAAAATTTGTTACTGATCACAAATTCTCAATGGGGTTAAGATCTGGCGAGTCTCCAGGCCAATCTAACTAGGAGTGTAGTGGGATGGAACGCGTTCCCACGCCTTTTTGCACTAGTAACGTTACTTGAAGATTAGTTTTTTCATATCAGTTTCTACGTGCAGCGCCTGGAGCAGCATAAATGAATGACAACGATGGGTGTAAGCAAGGAATCGATCAGCAAATTTTTAATAGGAAATCGATTTCACGTAAAATTACGCATCCTCAGTCCTTATTCAAATAGAAATGAATGACAAGTAATCTCGTGTATAGCACCATAGCATGATTGTGTAATTACTGTTTGTGACATCAACAATGGCATTTGCCTACTTCACGCTTCTGATTGCTTGCATTTATTCTAACTCTTGAAACTTCGTTTCAGAGGAATAATTCGTCTTGGAGTTTTCAGGCCGTTGCGGAGTAGTTTGCAGCTTGCCTGAGTGGATTGCGAGAACTAAAGGAGCTTTTTGGGTGTGGGGGCATCTGAGCGATGTTTGGTGTTAGAGTTCGGCTTTAAGCTAAATCAGGTGTCTTGTGGGATGAGAACGCTTGGGAACGACGTTCCCGCATCTCTTTTTTAGCACTACACCCCTGAATCTAGAACATTTAATTTGTGTTTCCTGAATATCATCTTCACTTTTTTTAAACGAAAGACATGGGACAAGATCCTGTTGGAATATTTCTCCAAAATCAGGAAATCCCCATCTCATATCTGGAATGACTTTTCTTTCAATTAGGCAGATGTATTTGTCTGATTTCATCATATCCTCAGTTAGCATAAGTGACACTGCAGAAAAGTTAAAACTGCCCAGAACATCTTGTTTTGGGGCTGTTTTATTGCCTCATTGAAAGGGCAGGACTTACTGCCCTTTTTGATGCTGACAAATCTGCTGTGCTTCTCTTGAACCATAGTTGCTATACAACCATAATCGCTGTACGATCCTGACAAATCTGCTATGCACTCTCTTGAACTATAATATAGTAATATCGTTTGAAAACAGAACAATTTCCAGTCTTTTGTAGTCCAATACTTATGATTTTTTGCCTATCCTAATCTTTTCTTCTTTATTTTTGAGTGAGAAGCTGATTTAGCGGTTTCTAGCCTTTCTGCCAGCCTTCAGTAGGCGGTGGCGACGCACTGTACTTGAGCTTATATGAATTTCAGCATGTATCAAATCCTTCTGTGAATCAAAACTCGTCTTCTAGGCATAATTTTTGAAATTTGCAATGGCTGTCTAAATATTCTGAAAGCATAACAATGCGACTCCGTTAGGTGTGATATCTATCATTAAATATCTCAAAAATTCCAAAACGTATGTCCATACGTGTACGGGAGTGCATATTTTGGGGGATGCAAACAAATTTTGCCCAAATTTGATCTTGTTTTTCCCAAATAACATTTAAACAGCAAGTCTTAATCTTAAGACTATAACATACCATTGTAAACAAATCAACGTGGCTGCATGCCTAATTACCAATTACCGGGATTCAAAGCCGTAGGCCCTAGTAATCAATATTAAGCACAGCAACATGTTAACAATGGTAATATTTATTGGTTGAAAAACGTTAACTAATTGCAATGAAATTCTCCCCAAACTTGCTGCTCATGTCGCCACATGTGGTAGGCGTTGTTCAGCATCTCAATTTTCAAGTTTTTATATACGTTCTGCGCTTATTCTTTGTTCATTTAACACGATAATCCTGATAGCTGAGATCTGTTCTTCTCTAGCATAGATATGTGCATTTATGTTAGCCACAATTGCAATCAATCTGGGAAAGCAGCAAGATATATCAGGACAGGGCCGCAACCAACTGATATTTTCGGGGGGGGCAAAATGATGTAACTTGTTGATGTACCTAACAAATATCTACGTTTTTTAAAATTTCGGGGGGGGGCAATTACCTGATTGCCCCCCTCTGGTTACGGGCCTGTATCAGGATATGTTACGATCTAAAGTATTACATTGCTGCAAATAGGTCAAGTCTCAAGTAAGGAGAGGGAAAGGAGGCAGTTTAATACACAGCATATAGCTTAGTCCTTCACACTAGGCAATCTTCACTGCAATGTGTTGTACTTAAAATACTACAACTTACTTAAACCTTTACAGTTTCTAAAGTCACATTATGAAAACCAAAATCTACTCCAGTTTAGACAGTTAAATGTGCACTGAACACAGCACGCTACAAAAAAATAGCAATATGGGACTGATACAGGCAAATACTGCAGCTTACATAATCAATTACCAAGGAATGTGTAAAAATGCACATTTCCAGTTCCAAATGACTCATAACCTCAACAGGAATATTTTATAAAAATAGCAGTGCTTCACATTCGCACTAAACTGCATTAGCATTAGTGAATCATGCAGTGCAATAAATAGTACAGTTGCTGCTGTTCATGAAAACTTCACTTCACAGCATTAAATTGAAACATAAAAATTTGACAGGATGCAACATATGAAATTCATTGCATGAAACAAACGGAAACTAGGAAAAACTAAACAGTATGAAATCACACATACATTACTACCACACAACATATTACCGCTGCAGTTACTTAGATAATTCTGTTCATGAATACCTCGCAATAACAGACACTTGAAAATGTCACATCAAGCAAGTTCGGAACATGAAAACTTCACAGAATCATATCACATCTACATCACATTACTACTACAAAACATTTTGCAGCTACAGCTACATTTCAGTTGCACACTTTACAGCATCAACAATTTGAGGTTTACAGAAATTAGGGAAAGTTGGAATGGTGGGTTACCACTACATGTTCCTAATTTTTAAATTTTCTAACTCTACTCAAATTTGAATGAGATTGTTTCAATTGCCTCAAATTTGATTTGGGTTGTTGTAATTTGCCCAAATATTTATAATATACCTCGTATGCCAATCTGAATGAAACTCTTCCAGTTTGCCCAGATGGTTCCAATTGTATCCAAGTTTGAATAAAGCTCTTTCAATTAACCAAATATGATTGATGCTGTTGGAATTTGCTCAAAAGTTTGTAATTGAATGCAAATTTAAATGAAGTTCTTGTATATTATCCAAATTGAAATGAAGCTGTTTGAAGTTTGCAAAACTGAATAAAGGTGTTTGAAGTTGCCCACAATTGAAGGAAGATGTTCCACTTCGCCCAAATTTGAATGGAGCTATTGCCTTTTGGCCAGAGTTGAGCTAGTCTGTTGCAATTTAGACCTACCCAAATTTTTCCAATTTATGGAAACATTTTTGATTTCATCCAAATTTGAATGAAGTTGTCCCAATTTACTCAAATTTCATTGAGATTGTCAAAATTTACCCAAATGATTTTAATTTCATTCAAATTTAAATTAAGCTCTTATAGTTCACCCAGACATTTCTAAATGTACTAAAATTTCAATGGAGCTATTCTATACAGGCCAGCTGTGAACAAGACTGTTTGAAGTTACCCACAATTGAATTAAACTGTTGTAAATTGCCAACATTTGATTTAATTGATGGACTTTACCGAAATGTTTCCTATTTATCCAACTGATTTTATTATCATCCAAATTAGAATGAAGCTTTTCTCATTTCCCCAGATTTAAATGAACCTGTTGGAATGTACCAAATGCTCCTAATTTATTCAAATGTTTCTAATTTTACGCAAAACTTGAATGAATTTTTTTAATGGGCCCAGATTTGGTGAAAGCTGTTGGAATTACCACATGATTGCAGTCCACTCAAGGACAGTCTATTTTGCCATCAAGGGCAAAAAAATGGCAAAATGGTCTCAGGTTATATTGCCGTTTTTACCATTATTTTGCCATTGATTTAGCCATTATTTTGCCTTAGTTGGGATAATAGACACTACCTCACTTGCACGTGAATGTAGCTGTATACTTTACCCAAATAATGAAATTTTTTGCCCGAATAATGGCCAATTTTTCAGCTTTGGGGATGCGACAGCATATATTTTTCGACTGTTCCGACATGTCAGGCAGTACTTAGTGGATTGTAGGGCTCCCGGTGATGTTGTTTTGAGCCCACCTGGATATACAAGTGTTTAATTATGAAAATCCCGTTAAATCTGCTTTTTTTGAAGATTTAAAATTTGGAAATTAGCTCAAGTAAATCTAATAAAATAATGAACATATCATCCGGTCATTACAGTGTCCGCATACGATCATCAGTTGAAAAAAGTGCTTATATCGGTGAAACAAAATGTGTTCAGTCGGCTTCACACCTTTACACCAGTATCAATAGCAAATACCGCAGGTTGCTTCATGCTTGCAGTTCAGTACAGTCAGCCAAGCAGTTGCGCGCAAGTAACATGAATAAATAACAAACGGCAAAATGAACAAGTGAAGGGTATATAAGTTCATTGTCTCGGACACCAGATGAAGAAATTGATGAAACAATTTGAGACTTAATACTTGAATTTCTTGGTTGCCGTATGCATGCAAATTAAAATCGATTTGCATTGGAGGAAGTTGTTGCCAGCTCAGGGATTTAAGATTCCGTTGCAGCTCAAGATCTCACAAAAGATCCAAGTTGAATAACAAGTGTGATCCTGTATTTTCAACATCTTGTGCCTGAGCAGATCAGTTGGAAGCTATCACGATAGTTTAAAGATGTGTCCTTTTCCAACAAACATACCCTGATTTCTGGCATTATCTGCGTAACATCAAAAACAGCTCAGATAACTCGGAGTTTGGAATAGTTTATGATTTAATGACCAGATTTATAGTTTTGCCACACCCTACTGCATCAGTAGAAATAATATTTTCACTTTTCAGTCATATTAAAACAAAACAAACTCGCTAAAACCGAAACTGGCAAAACAAGCATTGTCAAGAAAGCTGCAAAACGACTATTGTACACCCATGCCTGAATTAGTGAGAGATGTCGTTAATGGAGAATGTCATCAGGGTTACATAAAATGTTTTGAGCAACGGATAAATTATCCAAATGTCAATGTTCACGCTACAGACGAAAAGTTGGAAGAGGAACTATAATTAAATCTGTATCTTAATCATCGTTTCACCTCATGTATAGCCTATGCATTCATATGTCTTTTTGAAAATTAACATATCTGCTTCTTTGTAGGTTAATGATTCTTCTTTTCATGTAGAGTCCTGGTTGACTAGAAAATCATGAATGGGATTCCTGGTGCATTGGCCTAACAACAATACTACAGCAATTGAGTTCAGGGCTGGATATTAGGGGAGGAGAACGAGGCAGTCGCCAAGCGTATACCAGAAGAAATGACGATACATTGTATGGCGACTGAAACAAAAACTTTAGTCAATTAATTTGCAAAAGTTTGTGCAAATGAAATTGTAACCACAAAAAATAGTATGCGTAATTACCTTTCAATTTTGAACTTTGAGGTTCATGGACCCCTTTGCATCTCATGAGCCCTGTTGCGACCGCACCGGCTGTACCCTCCTCTTGTGGTGCTTGCTGAGCAAACCAATCGCGCATTTTGTACGGATAAAACTACATACACTATGCGTTTGCCTCCAAATTTTCCTGTTTACCCCGAATCAGCAGCTGCGTCATGTCGTCCTGCTTGCAACACGATAATCATTATCGTCAGTATCTTCAAATGCATTATTTTTTCTCCGGGGATGATTTCGCTGCAGTTTAGGAAAATCTCAAGTAAACAAATATGAGTGTGAAAAGCTCCAGCAGCTAACCACAATCTTCAAAAAGAAAGTAAAAGCTGTCAGAAGCTTAAAGATCCTTCGTTCCAAAAGCAAAAGCTTATAGATCTTTCGTTCCAAAATCATGATTTAAATTTTTTTGGGATGCGGCTAAACATCGTTTGTTAAGCTTATGCATCTCAATCAAGTTTTCTACATTTTGACGTTGTTTACTGTAGTATCGTTTGGGCAGACCTGATTACGATTACTGGAGTACTGGTAAAACGGTCCATGTGATATTGATAAGATTAACTGCATATTGCAGATCGCTGTCAGAGCGTTTGTTACTCGTTAAGCATTCACAATCAGGAAGCAATTAAGCATTGCAATGTTTACAGTCCATTCATCTAGGTTCAGGTGGAAAGTTCACTTTGCACTGCTGCGCCAGCAGCCATATATTCAGAACAGAAAAAGCACTCCAACATATAAACTTAACACACTTACGTATGCATTTTGCCTCTGACAGTTTGTTATTCAAGTAGTCATGGAAGGTAATATCCCTGCGGCAGAGTTAGTTGTTAAGCACTTCGCCACAGCCCATCT
>Ga0210059_1006034_pt1 | contig 19456 bp, 11 predicted proteins | sample Ectturendosymbi2_FD_188042 | JGI IMG/M metagenome (GOLD analysis project Ga0210059, IMG submission 188042) | Ecteinascidia turbinata endosymbiont from Florida, USA - Sample 2 (SPAdes) (version 2) | ecosystem: Host-associated > Tunicates > Ascidians > Unclassified | place: Key West, Florida... | reverse complement strand
TTGTTTCATATGTCGACTTTTGCGCAGGACTGAAGATGTGTAACACACGAAACTAGTTTCCTTACGCAATAAATTGCGATAGATTCGCTTGGTGTGGGTCACTGATGTGGCTTTACAAACTTTGCTGCATTTATTTTTTCCATTGCAAATAAAGAAAATATGATAATGGTGGACTAAATCTAAATTCTAGCTGAAATATATTTTTATAAATATTTTTGTAGTTGTGACTCATTTTAGTAGTCACCTTTGTAGTGGCTGAATGTATGATCCATAATTATAAGATGTTTTTAACCCTTTGGGTCATTTAACCAACAGTTTGAAATGATTTGTGTTGAAACAAAGTTTGGTGCTTTTCTTAGTTTGTGCATAAAACAATATTTATGAAAATACTGCTCATCTTCATTGTCCAGGGCTTCATCAAAGAATAAGGTAGTAATCTGTGGCTCTATAAGGGAGCTCTACATATTTTTTGGGCTTCAGTATCTTCCTGCTCTTTGCCTTAGTTATCTGTAGCAATTCTTGACTGCTCATATCTTTAACTTAAGCCATTCATTTGAACCTGTTGCACCAGAATCAGCACAGCAATGTGTACGTGGGAAAATTGATTTTGCAGTTATCATGGCATCTACAGTTCCAGGTTGAAACTGCAGATGCTGTGATGCAGACAACAAAATTTATTATCGCTTCTTTAAATCAGTGTGTGCTAATCCTAGTGCTACTAACTTGAAAGAGCAAGATTTAAGAAATCTACAATTAAGATGTTATTACAGTGACCTTATCAAATCGCCTATTTTTGTGCAGGAAGATGTTGTTAGCCTGAGCGCATGTTCATCCATGAAACATCTTGATCTGTCTCACAACAAACTTACCAGCATTGAAGAGATCACTACATCTTTCACGCATCTGAAATTTTTGCAACAGCTTGACATAACTGATAATCCTGCTTCTGAACTACCATTTAAGGAGTTGCTGGCAATTGTTAGCAAGGACACAACTGCAGTTGTACTTAATGGGACAAATATTGGGTCAATGCAAGAACAGGTGAGCTTAAAATCAGTCTTATCTGCTGATCATTCGTTGCAAGCAAATTCTTAACAAAGGGTCTGATGTATATATTCTCCATGTTGGTAGCCTTTGTTGCATCAGTTGCCAACAAAATAAATTTTCTTTCAGTTTGCACATTTGAAGGATGCTGAACCACCATCTTCTGAAAATCCATTAAGATTGGAAATAAAAGAAGCAGTTCGCAATGCCATGAAGTCCAGCTTAGATTTGCACAGAAAACAGCATCATCTTTATACACAATATTTACACAAAAAACTGCTGTATGACTATTAATATTGTTGTTGTAGTACTGTTGTAAGAAGGAAAATTTAATTTTAAAGTAGAGAATTTCTTACTTAAGGTCAATGGCGTCAGAAATGGACGAATTTCAAACTAAAATAGCAGTCGACACTGAGGCATGGTGCAGGTAAGGTTTTTGCAATTGCTTGTTATCACTTTAAGTTTTGCAGTGGTTTCCATGGTTGTTTTCAGAATGATTCGTGGAGTTTATCTAAATATGTGTGATTGGATTCGATATGCAAGTCTATTACGTATCCCTTCATGTTTCGCTACACTCACCAGGGTTGCGGAGTCGCAAGGAGTCGAAGGTTTTTGGGTGGAGTCAGATTCCTAAGAAGACTACAATCCGACTCCGGAAGTCCGATTGAATAATTTTTTACATCGCACTCATAAGTCAGGAATCCTAATTCGTGCCTGTTGAAATGGTACAATTTGTTTTGAAACTTTTATTGAAGCAAACGGAGAATTCTTGCTGTGTACCACGATTTCCATTTATTGCTAGTTGCTACAAAATTGTTGACAGCCAAACTTCATTCATATTATGCTAAGGGGTCAGATTCGGTAATTTTGGAAAGGTCGGAGTTGGATTCGGAATCGAACATTTTACCTCCGACTCCACAACCCTGACACTCAGGTGTACTTATTTGGTTTGTGTTAATATTGTACAGTGCTTACCTGAATATACAACTACTGTGGGCCATTCCGTCGTTGCCGGCAATGGGGCCAGTAAACAGGTAATCCGAGCTAACCCGAGTGCAAGATACATTCACGAACGCATAAATGAATTTATGTTCATATGTACTTAACGCATTAAACCACATTCACGAACGCATAAATGAATTTATGTTCATATGTACTTAACGCATTAAACCACATTCACGAACGCATAAATGAATTTATGTTCATATGTACTTAACGCATTAAACCACATTCACGAACGCATAAGTGCGTAAGGCAATTACGCCTGGGCATAGTCTTTTAAAGTGATGCGAAGGTTGTCCAGACTCAATCCCAAACACTTGGCTCTCCATGAAGGTGTATCGATGGCGGCGCAGGCCGAGACGACTAGACTTCACGAAGGGTTGCATCTCTCATGTCCGAACCGACTTGAGAGCGACTTTTCCGCTGTTTTCTTTACTACATACGCCAGGGAAGAAGGCTACAATACCAATTTACAAGGTTTTGCTAAGATCTAGGCTCAAATCAAAGTCCAGACTTACCAGCACCGAAGCGGACACCAAGGGCTGATCCTTACCATAAATGGCAGACACTGTATCAGTACTCAGTGGCTTCTCGTTTGGTTCATGCCACCCTTACTATACAATCGGAAGCTTACAGTGGTTCGTCAAGTTGAGCCTAAGTTATAGTTCCAGCCTCATGAGGCGTTTCACAATGTTCTGGGTGTTTACTTTATTGTTAAAAAGATACCGTGACACTTGTTTGAAATCTGTGACCCCTCCAAGGAGAAAACGCTACATTTCTGGGATTACATATCTCATTTGTAACATACTACTCATGATTAGGGATGTGCATTATAACATTTAGAGCAGGGGTGTGCAACAGGCGGCCCGCGGCCCACAACCCGGCCCGCCAAGCCATTTAGTGTGGCCCTTGCCAACACTCCCAATTTTTCCCCATCATGCATGAAAATCCTAATGTACGTGAAAAAACGCAAGTCCACATGGAAAAAACTAGATTTTTCGTGTGGCCCAGCTAGATGTCTGGAGTTGGTTATGTGGCCCACCGACAAAAAATGTTGCACATCCGCGATTTAGAGGCTCTGGGCTATTCCAGAATCTTTATTTCGAATCCGGAATATCGAATCCTCTTCCGGAATAACTTGTTAGCAGCGAAACGAGCTGATCGCGCAGAGGTTTAGAACGCCGATCAGCGATCACATGACCTGCTAATTAGCTCGTTACGTCACTACGCAGTGCCGTGAGTTTTTTGAGTGCTTTTTTCTTCTCTTACTCAGGAGCGCAAAGTGCCACCGCAAAATTTATCGAAATTATTTGTCAATTTTTTACATTTATTTACTTCAAATTTATTTCGAATCTAAATATTCGAAGAAACTCTGAATGTTGGATTCGAATCCGTAGGATTCGATGTTCCATTATATGCATCCCTACTCATGGTAAGATTGATCTTGTCTCGGATCTGTATAAACCATGTTTCTTGAGTATTTCGTTTGTAGCCGTGTTTACAGTGTAGTGATGTTGTTTTTTTCTCCGGCTATGTGGTACAGTTACTTGAGCACGCGCCATTCAAGCTAGTAAGCTGTGTTCGGTTCCCGGTCGGGTGACACCATAGACTTGAGAAAGGGTACTTGCGGCCTGTCCAGCTTCGGGCTAGGTGGGTGCAAGGGAACAGTTCACGCGAGGTGCTGGCACTGACTCGCCACCAGTGCAACATTCACTGCGAAAGTAAGTAGCCACTTTGCCCACGACAAGCAAGCGGAAATGGGCGCCACAGACCACTCGTGACTCCCCGAAGAAAACACAAAAAAAAACGATCATAACAAAATAAAACTGAACTGATGTTGCTTTGTGCAGCTACGTCGATACGCTTTCTCATGAAGAGCTGAAGGGGTTCTCGCTCAGTCAAATCCAAGTTCAGCTCTCAGGAAACGCTTGGTAAGCACTTGGTAAACAAATTATCTTTGTGTGTTTGGCCAAGAGTATCACGCCAATGTGTAACTTTTTAAGAATGTGTTGTTTCTAAATAAGTATTCGATTTCTGAATTGCCTGTGCAGTGCACTGTACAATTGGTATGCGTTGTGTTCAGGCATCTAAATGATGTTGGAACGTAATTGTGATGCTCACAGTCTCAACAACAATGACGTACTGTGGCGTATGTTTGTTTATAGATCCCATGAATAGTTATTTTCATATTGCCCCTCACGAAAATGTACGTGTTTACCTACCTAAGCTTCTGTTGCGGTAATATTTGTCAATGGCTTGATCTGCTGCACAAGCTTACATACAGACCGGATATGACGCGTAGGACTCGAATGCACGTAAGATTTTTAGCGGCTTCACTGAACTGAACTGAACTGAAATCCATTTTTCTACAGGACCACTGTGAAAGACTTGCCGTGAAGTCAAACACTTTGCATAAGTGTCCAGCTCAAGGTCATCTCATTTTTACCTACAGTTACAAGCATGTTTTTCTACCAACTGTTTGGCTACAAAACATTTCGTCGCGCAAATAATACTTTTAACTGCATCTATTATGAGGTCTGTTTTGTTGTTTTCACTGTATTTCAGGCACTGTGTTGATATTGGTGCTACCATTTGTTTCGCTTTTTGCAATAATTTGTACAAGCAAAGATCCACTGTAAAGAGTTAGGTCAGATCTGTGCTTCCATGTTTGATTTACAGATTTCAAAGTTTATTGCGTTTATCATCGGTACGCGGCTTGTTGCTTAATTGCCCATATCTGAAGCGTACACATATACAGTTTTGAAAGCGATAGAATGAAAAGTCAGGGAGTGCATTATAGTTTGTGACGCCATAAAAACATGTTGTTTCTTGTTGTGTTTTCGATGAATGGAGATTGTGTCGTCACGCTTAGATTGTCGTTGGTGTCCAGTACAGCTGCTGATGCTTTCTTGCAAAGCGTTCGTTTTGAAGCGATGAGGATGTTTCCAGTAAATATTGGGGTGTTACTTTTACCGGCATTTATTGAGGCGTTACCATCAAGTTCGTGAGCCAGCTTGGATTGCTCGACACCTGTTTATAAGCCATACGCCAACGAAGAAATTTCGTACTTCTGACGATTGACGCGTTATGACCTCGAAAGTGTTTGATGTTAAAAGTCGATATTTTTTTGCTTCCAATAGCGATCTTATGCATTTCTACATGTCTGTGAAATAATCAACCTTTGAAAAAAAGCTGTCCCGGTTCGTTTGAAGTAGTTTTAATAAGTCATCTCGTTATTTTCTGTTATTGTTCCATTCACTGCGCTTTTGTTACTTTGTTTGCTTCTTTGCCCGTTCCTTGCGAATGTTGTTGTTGTTGACTGTAGCAGTTCTCCTCGTAGAGTGTTCGCTCGTTTCACAATGTTCTACTTTTCTGCGAATATTCAACCTAAGTTACATCACTGAGTCTTGACTGCGTACTTATTTTATATTTGACCACTGCGCTGATATTTGTGATGAAGTAATTGTTTTGATAAAACCAAAGAGTGATCGAACCGGGTGATTGCCCTCCGTAACTTTTGCAAAACTAATTAATTTTGGACAAAATTTTGAAGTTTTTCTTGGTGTTGTTTACTTTCAGAAGCTTTGCCTCCCTGTAAGTTTGCCACCAAAAATACTGCTGTGTGCAGCTTGGGTGTAAATAGTTTGATTCTTAAGCAAAATGCACATACTTTTATTAGCAATGCTATCACGTTGAGAAGCAAGCTTTTTGATTGGCCGGCTGCGTCTTTTTTGTTTGCTTCGCCTGTGCTGATGTTTTCATGTAGAAGTTGTTCCTTTAACCGAGTAATGACTTAAAGCAAGTGTGTTGAAAACACGTGTTGTAGACTGTCTCGAAAACTTGGTGCGATTAAGCGAATGTCATTATTTGCTGTAAGCACTACAGCGCGTACACCGTTATACCTCATGATAACTGTGTTTAAGCCGTGGACGTCGTAAAGGTTCGTGTCGTCTGTGGCTGTCAAATGCGATTGATGGATTTCTTGACCGTTCATTTGCTGCGTTGAACTGATTTTACATCGGTGACTTGTTTCTTTTAATATCTTTGGATTCTTGCAGAATGATTTGACATTCATGGCATCCATTCAGAGGCAGATCACTTAAGACAAAATACGAATTTGTTACCTTGAAACTAGTTTTTTCTTCAGAAATTTTAAATGAACAGCAAACGATGAAACTAAATCACAACAATTTTATGCTGTTGTTAAATGGCGTAGTTAAAACAATTTTATGCTGTAGTTGCTGTAGTTAAAACAATTTAATGCTGTAGTTAAGTTGTTGCTGTTTGCCGGTTGCTAGTATCTCCTGTAAGGCACGCGTTAGTCACTGAAAATTGCCGAGATGGGATAATTGGCTCACAATCCCTGACAATTGACTCACAAAGCCCTAAGATGCTTTCAGCATGACCATCACATATTTCAAACTAACGCGTTTGTTTTAAAACATATAGTCAGTATCTATGATGCAACTCGAAATAAAAAGAAGCTGAAACGACTCGCGTCGGTCACGAGCAACAGACATGAAATTTGAAACGCAGTTTTTAGTTTTTGTCCACCGTCAGCTTCTTACGATATATAGTATTTTGTGTGCTTAGCTACTTCGCATTTATCATTACTGTTCGGGCGGTGTTTTTCTGTTAGTTTTAGCTGTTAGTTCAGTACTTTAGAGACTAATGAAGTTATCTTAATTGCGCAGAAAAGATGTTCTGATTGTGTAGCAGTAAATTATTATGCATTGCTGCAAAGTATTGCGACGTGCTTCATCTGCTGGTGGGAGGATTTTGGGCGAAGTGAAACGAACAGGTTAGTGTGCAAGGCCATGAGTGAGTTGCACTACCTGTAACAATACTGACATGAATAGCGAGATAAATAGATTAGGGCCGAAACTTGATGGTTTTCCAACGAACGAACTTGGTAACGAAAGGCGTCCCGTACTTGTTTCTTGTCCAGGTCAAGAAGCAAGTTGGCGCCTCCATGTTCGAACCTAAGGTCTTTCGGAAGCAAATGTAGTGTGTTGAAGAAAGTATTTGCGACATTGATGGGACTTTTCGGCGCCCCGGGAATTGTTCCCCCCCTTGCACCCCGCCTTACGCCCCTGGAGTGAGGGCAACCAACCTAGGATCTTACTTTGCAATGCGTGTGGCATTCGACATGGCTATTTTGTGTAATGATATTTTTCAAGGATAGATGCGTGTTTGAACATGATCCAACGTCCACTTACAAAAATTTGATGAAGATTTGTTGCGAAACTGCCGACCTCAGGTTTCGGTTGTTTGTCTTTCTACAACAGAATTGTGTAGATCTCCCCAGGAAAAAATTCTGGCCACGCCCTGTTTGTTCGTACTGTATTTTTGACACCGTTTTATTTTGAATTGTTTGCTTAGTTATATGCTGTTAGCGAAAAACTACCTTCAATGGATTGAGTATTTTCACAGATGGAAGTAAAAGAATGTGTACTTTGTGATATCTACACGAAATAGATGAAGCAAATTGTGGTTTTAGGCTTGGCGCTGTTCATTACAGCTGCTTATCCACTCACAAAAGTGAACTGTTATACAAGATTTGGTATTCGATACTGCGTGGATATAACATTCTGTCCACTAATTACAAGAATGATAATAAGAACAAAAAATGTAACTCGAAGTACAAGAAATGAATGTTCTAAATCTTATAAAACGTTCTTAAAAAGTTGAACAACGCCTGTGCAGGTGCGGTTTTCTGAAGCTACTGTTGTTCTTGCAGGCTCACTGATATGTGTTTGTTGCAATCATTCGGTCTCAATAGTTCCCCAGATATGCATTGTTGGAAGCGGACCTGCTGGATTCGGTGTTGCCCAAACGCTGTTGAAGGTGTGCTGAAATAACTTCGGTGGTGATGATGTTTCAACTGTAGTACTGTTTTTTCAACTGCCAGTAGGTACTATAGCGGATGCATTAGTGCACCCCAGTCCCTACAGTAGTGAACACAGTAAACCTGGAACCTACATTTAAAACGCTTTTATGAAAGCCTCTTTTGTGTTGGTAGCTTTTGAAATGCGAATTCGAATTGTCGTGACGTGCAGCAAGTTTGCTACCTGCTTTCGCCGACACGGCTCAGTGTTTTGCAGAACCACAACTCGTTGTTGGTGGATATGTACGAGAAATACCCTATTCCATTCGGCCTTATCCGTTACGGAGTTTCTCCAGACCATCAAGACGTGAAGGTAGGAATCGCTGTGGATGTCGTTATTTTAACGCCGTTTACTCCACACTTTGCCTTCTCGTAGCTTCGTGGGTGGCCAAAATTTTCTGACAGTTGCTCTTTATAGTTCATTGTGCGGTTTATCCGGTTGTTGATGTCAAATGGTTGCTTTGTCTAAACTTGCTTAAATTTTTCTTACCGGAAACCTTCCAACTTGCTTCCAAAAACACGAACTGATGTTCTCGCAATTTTGAAAAATGCGTGTATGCGTTCATGCATGGTCGCTCATGCATGCATCGCAGTCAGAGAAGTTACGAACTGAGCGGCCCCAACACCAAATTTTTAACGAAATACGACGAAAAAGAGAGGGGAAAAAAGTTTTTGCGCGAGAATATGACTCTCAGCTTTCTTTCTACTTCTTAGCATCATTCTAGAAAATGTAAGTCCAGTGCAAGTCTCATCAATGATGTGGCTGACGATGCAAGCTGCAGGAGATGTGGCTGACGATGCAAGCTGCAGGGTACCTTGCAGCAACTCGCTTGGTCGGGGTACCTTGCAAGCAGAGGTGCGGTGCTAAAGAAGTGCGGGAACGCACCAAAAAAACTTGACATTTTCGGTAGTAATTATGCAACTTTGCTAGGGTTTACGCAAGTGATAGCTTGTTATTTATTTATTTATGCGACGCCTGTATCTATACACAGGAAATCTGACTTCAAGTCAGGTTACTATGAAAAAAGTGTGGGAACGCGTTCTCGACCCATTGCACTCCTGCTCAGGGTGAAAGACCGGGCAATCGCGCCCCCCCGAAATTTTCAAAAGCATGTTGAGTTGTTAGGTTCGAGTTACAATCATTTTTCCTCTCCCCGAAAATATCAGCTGGTTGCATTCCTGCTCCTGCTCGTACCTTGTAAGGTTTTGTTGTTAATCAAGCAACAACGTTACAATTAACTCTCCCACTTTCAACAGAATGCGACAAACGGCTACGCGAGGACGGCGCAGTCTCCACGCTTTTCTTTCTTTGGCAACGTCGACGTGTCGAAAGACGTCTCCCTCTCCGACCTGCGACGCGCATACCATGCCGTGATCCTTGTGGGTGAATACGTCTGTGCGGAGTTGAGGAGTCCGAGTGACGTTCAGTGACTAAAGCTGGTGTTTGCTTGCAGTGTCATGGCGCTCAAGAAGAAGTAACTGTTGATCTTCCAGGAAAGGTATTTGGAATGACGCAACGACCGGTTTTATTGTTTCGTCACACTTTCTTTTTTTGTAGGATTCGAAAAATGTACTGACGTCGAAGCAGTTCGTCGGTTGGTACAACGGACTACCCGACTACCAAGACGTGAGTTACATTTTGAAGTAGTGGATTTCCGCCGTGCAGAGATATTTCTGAAATGTGGAAAAAAGTTAGCACAGGACACAGACATCACTGACAGAGATCATGTTATCGAAGCATATGCAGTTTATTTGCCCAGCCCAGAATATTCAATTTGGAGAAACAAAAATGTGAATACTGTGACCAGAAGCTGTTTTGTGCATCAGTCACAACCTTATCAAGGTTCGGTTGGTTTTCTGCACCACGCCTCCGTGTCTATTCAAGTGTAACGGCGACCAGCGTGCCAATCAACTTGATTTGTTTAATGGTTTCGAGTTGATCATCCGGTGACCAATTATATTCAATGTGTGCAGCTCTCTAGGTTCAAAGAGGGCTTGATTTACTCTAATGCTGCCTTAAGTCTAACATTAGTTGACAGCATCTGACAGACGGCACGGTATTTCCTGGCAGCTACTGTTCCCATGGCTCCCCAGTGTAAGCGAGGAGGTTTCTTGTGCGGTTCTTGACGGTTTGCGCAATGGCGCGTTCAGATTCCGCGCCCAGTTGACCTGTTTCTGTTTCTTGGCACACCGTTCTCGTGGTTGTCGAAGTAAGTCAGTAACAGGCCTTAGCGACTTGTATGGGGCGCCGTTCGTAAAAATATGATGCAGAGATAATTATATGCGCGCAGAGATAACTAATGCGCACAGATATAACTATCTCTGCGCAGAGATAGCTAAATACGTGCAGAGATAACTAAATGTGCGCAGAGATATTTATCTTTGCGCAGAGATAGCTAAATGCGCGCAGAGATAGCAGTTTTTGTGCTAACTCTGTCAGATATAATATTTTTGCGAACGGCGCTCCATAGACTTGCGCAATCTCGCGCTGAGATGACCTGTTCTTCTATTCGTCTCGCATTGCACGCAATAGAACCACAACCCAGTCCAATTTCGAGTTAGTGACGTTTCGTCTGTTTTATCATGCATAGACCAAATGCTGCTAAGCGCGTCAAGAATGTTTCTGATTACCGAAAGGAGCAAAGTTCTGAGCTGAGGATTCCACGTCGCTTGAAACCGTGTTTGACGATCAACCTCCGTTGAAGTGTGGTGCTTGTTGGATTTGTGACAAGAAATTGCGCTGATTGCCTTCCATTCCGTTTGCAATTGCCGCATGGGACAAGACACTACAGCTCCATTGGTGCGCGGATTTCGTACGGATTAGCTTTAGGCCAAACTTCCATCAGACACTTTCTCAATTTTCTGCGGACCAACCCCCCACGGCTCGCAGCTAAGGCACGCTGCCGCCACAGTCAAGTGCGGGGGTTCTTTAAAGTTCGCCTCAATAATACGCCAGGGGATATTGAGATTAAATCATGGGGGAATTAAGTAATTTGTAAGGAATGTATTGTGCAGTGAAAACCTCGGATTATCGCAGTCCAGAAAACATCGCGAAGCAGAAATAACTCACTTCGGTGAAACCATAACTGAGATGAATACGCCCAAATTAGGCCCAGTTTTTTCAACTATTTTCGTGTATTTTCAAAAGTTTTTGTCCGACCTGATTAGGGGTATTGAGCCTTAAAAACTTAAGGGCCGCTGTTCAAGTGTTTCTAATCCGCAGATCGAAGTTGACTTATCCGGGAAAACAGCGGCAATTATCGGCGTCGGGAACGTTGCGCTTGACTGCGCCCGCATGTTGTTAAAGCCTGTCGATCAGCTGAAGGTATTTGTTGTTTAGTTTGTCGGAGTTCATCGCAATTCATAAAACTATGTTTACCTTCAACCGTCGCTTGTGACGAAGCAAATGTTACAATAAACCGGCGCTTGTGACGAAACAAATGCTGCTGTAGAAAAAAGCCAACTTTTCTTATTTTTAACTCGGGTGCCCAAAAAATAATTCTCTGCAAATATCGGCTGCTTTTCGAAATTTTCTTTCAATTTTCAGTGTCAAAGCGCATTGTCTGTTCCTTTGCGCTGATTTTACCTGGGAGATTTTTTTGTGAAAACTTACGACTTGATTTGCGCTGATACTGGTATTATATGCATTACTTCTGCTGATCCAAGTGCGGCCGACCTTACATGGCCTAGTCAGGCGCAAACCGTTTTCTTGAGAACTTCTAAAAGCTCATTGCATTCTGTTAGCACAGGACACAGACATCACTGACAGATCACTGTCCGCGCTGGCCTCCTCCAATATACGACATGTGCATCTACTAGGGAGGAGAGGACCGTTGCAAATGGCCTGCACCCGAAAGGTTGGTGTTATTTGCATTCAATGTGCAGATATGTTTTGCTGCATTGCCTGCTCCATCACGAGGATGGTCGTGGACAGTTGAACGAACTTAAGTGGTTAAATGGCATTTTGTGTCATGTACAGTAAGTGGTGGAAACAGCATCTACAAAAAGCGAGCTGTGTAAACGTGTGTAACCCAAGTTTTATGTTCTTTGAACATTGACTGGAATTGGTGCTCCGATTTAATCGGACGAGATATCGAGCTTCTGCTTATTGACGTGTTGAGATCTCAGTGATACCGTGCCTTGAGTTCATGTTCTGGGAATTCGCTGTGATTGGCAAAGTAGACTTCGTCCATTGTGCTTAAAGTTCTCCGTCTCTTTGCTTTGTATGGAGTTTCCTTCTATACATGGTAAAACAACGCAATATTTTGTCATCGAGTGAGTTACGTCATCAATCGCGCTTCGGTTCAGCTCGAATAGTGCTTGTCAGAGTTCCCCTCTGAATCACACTCTACTGCCGATGATTCTTGTATCTCGGGGATTTCGATCTCATAAGGCGACGATATTTTGCCAGACTGCGTCATCTGAATCGAAACGAGATGACGTCACCTGACGGGTTGCTCGAAACAAAATGTCGACGAAGGCCGTTTTGAATGTGTTGCCATTTCATTTACAGCAGACCGGTGTCAATACGTCCAATATATAGAGGACTCCAAACATTCGTATTCCTAGAACTTAACTCGACAATTGTTACCGAGTCAAAGGCACCAGTTATTGTACAAGCAAAACGTGTTCAGGCAGTTGCTGACAGTTTTGACTGAACTTCCTGATGCAGGAGCTTTCAGAAGTCGCAGATCTTCCGGACACGTCGACCGTCATTGAGGGGGAACACTTCACTCCCACTGTTCGCGAAGCGCTAAATATTAAAGGTGCGATTACTTGCTCTTGTGGCCGAATTTCTTTAGGCTTGTGGTAAGTCGGCAAGCAAGCAGCTTTTTCTTTGTCGTAAACAACTCCAAGTGATGCGGAACAACCTTATAATGAAAATAACGACCGAAGAAAAGATATAAACGACGATATAAACCAATTGCAAATACACTTGGTGATGGTAGCAGGAGTTAGCGAAACGTCTGCAAAATGTCGTTAATAGCATTTTCATCGGCCGTTATTTTCATTATAAGTACAAGTGACATGTTGATGATATCTTAAAACTGGAATTCTTCCTCTGCAAACGTGGGATTGGCATTGGGTTTGTCGTCTATTGTTTGACGGTTTCCTCTTTGAAAAGCTTGACTGTAATAAAACAAACAATGGAAAGTATTAAAACTGCGTCCAAGTCTGCATGACCTTAGGAACTAAATGTTATTTAGATTTCACCCTGAGGCATTTTGCGACCCAACATTACAAACTATTTTTTTTCAGATTTATCGAAACGAAAACATCAGCGTTTAGTAAAATACTTGGAAAAAGTAGCTGCTCAGTCCGGAAGCAAAAGCAGCAAAAATAAACTCTTCGTGAGATTTTTGCGCTCGCCAATTGAAATCCTTACAAGAAATGGAAAAGCGAACGGACTGGTTTCGGTTAAACGTGAAATGAAGGTATTTGTCACTGGGCTGGTTTGTCGAAAGTTGTTTTGCTGGAGACTGTATTTGGCGCACTTCTCACAAACCTTCATCAGAACCAGACTATAGCAAACCACGCGTGTCATCACGGGCAACACTCTGCGCTCAAATAGCTATATTTGATTTGAAGAAGGCGTTGGGGTCTGGTGAGCGGCTTATCACGTGAAATCATAAGTGCGCATAATGTTTACTGGCCTTGTTCTCTCAGATAAGACTGTGTGTTACTTGTTTGCTGTCATTTGTGGATCATCTCCTGACGTGACGGGAAAATGTAGTTTTTATCAAGAAGCAATCAAACATAATGTTGTCCAAAAACATGCTTCGTCAGTAATTTGCGTCAATTGTCCTGGAGGTATATTGTGATCTATTACGAGAGTCTTGAGTTTCTTGCAGCAACCCGTTGTTATTGTACGTAAAGAAAATAACTTCATGATGATTTGGACTCTTTAGAGTTTAAACCATGAAAGGCTTGTTTTTTAGCACCAGACAATACAAGTTTCGGCATTTTTAAGAGCTCTGCTCAGATTGTAGACAATAACCAGTGTTTGCTTACTTTCTACGATGGAAGCTTTTATTTCGACATAGTGTTCAGTTTTTGCTTGCGAAATAAGTTTCTAGTAGCAATACTGGCATTTTACCCGAATTGGGCCTCTGGGCCCTCGATTTCAGGTGGGCAAGTTCGGCACGCACTGGTCATGGCTGCGTGGTTAGCTGTATGCGTCTCGTATACTTACTGTGTTCTGCGTATTTCAAAAAATGGCGAGAGGTTGAAACTGGCACAGCTGACCAGCCAGTGCGCGCGAAAGCTTGTATTTGCGTAGTATGTTTAGTTACTGTTTGCCCTTTGCTGTGCTGCAGAGATACATCCACAGCATCGGTTCCCAACCGCTTTCGAAGCTGGCACCCCTTTCATGAAACTAAAGTGACGTTCGCGCCCCTCGTTTTGAAAAAAGCGTAGAAATTACGAAAACAGTCCGATTTTCCAGTATCTTCATTTTTTAAATTACTTCTCGCAGTGTATAGGACTGCTGCTGACAACACAACGTAAAACACTCAGTCGTACTTTCATACCTTGCTGCTCATTTAAGAAACAAAGCCATTGGCTTTTTTTGTTGCTTTTCGTGAAATTATCCGCTCATACTTTGGCGCACAATTAGTCAGAGACAGGCGACAGTCCAGCTGCCGTAATGCGAAACCATTTGTCTATCTAACTCTGAAGCGTGGTCAGGACACTCGGGTTAGGATGGTGTTGCGCTTCTTTCAGTAACCGCTATCCGCCCAAACTTTGCGTCATCAAAGCTCATTCATGACTCATAATATTCAGGGCGAAGACGCTTTCAATCCTGCGTTTGTCGACACAAGTTCCACCGAAAGACTCGACTGTGACCTCATAATATCTTGCATCGGATATGGCAACGCCCCCCTCGATCAAAGCGTTCCCTTTGAAAAAGGGAGGATATTACAGAAGCAAGGTCGAGTCTCGGATCTTCCAGGTGACGATTTCTTTAATATATTGACACAAAACTCATTCGTATCATAAACTGAAGCAACTATCTGTTCAAGTTTTGTCGTTGTCCAAAGTAGAACCTTTCAATTTTTTGGTGGGAGGTTAATTTTTTTAATAAGACATCAAGGTCCTTCGTATTTGACAATGCCATACTCATCATGCGTGGAGTAGTGACAAAATAGTTGCAAAACAAGCAAATTAAGTCTTTTTTCTGGTAATTTCTTTTGTATGTTTCTGACGCTCGCCCACTTGTTCAAGTGCGCTTCATGCAATCTGCGAAAAACAATAACCAATGTGACGAAAAATAAGCAATGTAGCGCACAGTCACAAGAACGCATAAGTTTGGAGAGCCTTAAGGAAGCCTGTTTGAACAGCTGGTGGGATACGTGAGCAAATATATAGAAAATAAATCACGAAAAGACTTTCGTTTTTTGAAATGAAAAACCAATAGCAACTGCTGTGGATCAATACAAGGGCAACGTTCAACAAGTATTTGAAACTCATTACAGATGTTCATTCATATAATACAAAACAAATCGACACTCGACAATTTGCTTTTTCAAAAGCACGTTCAAACTCAGGCGCGAAAATGATAAAATACAGTGCAATAGAAATAGGGTCAAGAATTCTTTTAGAAATAAAAAATAAACCGTGTTTTGCTCGGCACTTTTTTCAGCTGGTTATAAAACTATGTATCACTCGGCTACTGGAAACATATTTTGTGTTCTTTGCATTGGTGCACATAAATCAGATGCATTGATTTAATTATTTAATGCTGCTTCGCGTTGAATGGTTAATTAAAACAATGCACCTGGTTACAATGGAAATAGTCGAATCATGAAGTGTCGCCGTTATATCTCACTCAGTTTGGTTTCTGTTGCGTTCACTCAATTTGGTCGCATCAAAATCTTGTATGAAGTAGTGGGATGCCTTCAGCCCACAAGCGCAAAGTGAACACTGTGCCAAACTGCAAACGAATCTCGGTTGCCATGCACGACTCGTGACGTCGACCGAGAATTCTTTACGTAATACATGTTTGGACGCCTCGTTCTCAACCTGCCCTTCAGTGAAAACATTGCAGTGCTGCACTAGTTCGTAACTTTTGACGCATTTCCTCTCTAGCATTCGCGAATATTTTAAATATGTGAACACAGCAGATGTTCAATGTGACAACGTCAAATCATTTTCTTCTGGTGGCTTGACCTTTGCCTACAACGCATTTTGCTTCAATACTTACTACTGTTAACTGTTCTCTTTACACTTACTACTGTTAACTGTTCTCTTTACACTACAAGTAGCTTAGTCATTGGGAGGTCTGCAGCCTAAAACAGCCCTGGTCCTTCGCAGCCTCCCACTCCCTCATGCATTCTATACATCGATGTACTTGGAAGTCATCGCAGTTCATTATAATAATTATGATGGCGTCATTCATGCGTGTGTCTTAAAAGCTTGTGTTTCATCAAAGTACAGTAAATGCATTAGCGTCATCAAGCGTATACTTTCCACTACCGCAATGTGTATATATCCTCGCCATCTTTCATGCATTAATTTGTTTCATGTTACTGCGATGCATGTTTGAAGTCTAGCGCCTTGCGTGTGGGGGTGAAGACCTAACACAAAACAGCAAGTAGCGGAAAGAAAAACAATTTTAGTCCAGTCAATCTAAAGCGATGACGCGGAGCTCTGTCGTCACCGATTTTTCAAATCAGTAATTCCTCTTAACATCCACACAGGCGTGTACGCGTGTGGCTGGTGCAGCCACGGGGCTAAGGGCGTGTTGGCGGACAGTGGAAGCGACAGCTTGATGGCCGGCGCTTCGGTGCTGGAAGACATTGGCAAGGTCAACGATCAGAAACCCGGGAGTTCTCGTATAATCGCCGGATTGCGAGAAAAAGGTGAGACTATTTCAGGATCATCAGACGTGTTTATCTAATGGTGGAAGTTTCAGCCAACATTAACGATTGATGTTGACATGTTGAAGTCATAGGGACATGGAACACTAAGAACAGAAATCATTAGCGTTCTGGGCAGAGTGAAGTTTCAGTGAAACGAGCTTTTAGTTGAACTGTAGGAACCATGTGGCAACCACGTGAAACTGAAACCGCGTTAAAAGCACGGTAGTTCCGAAGCTTTGTGTTAATCTTCGCATTGCCAATGATTTCTTCAGGCCTTGGCCTGCCTTCATTGACTGTTTGTCAATAAATTCAAATTCAATTCCGAAGCTTTTTAACACGCATAACAAACAAAACAATAGCATAAAGGCATGTATCGCATTTGTGTTAAGTAAGAGGACTTGCGATTGCTTTTAATGATTTTCTGTACCTCCAATTGCTGTAGCTCTTTGATTAATCAGCCTCCTCCACGTTTGCATCTCTGCATTTAATCAGTTGTGGATAAATGACCCAAGTTTAAGAAAACCTTTAGTTTTGTTGGCTTTTTATTTTATTCCAACTGATATTTGCTGCGAAGTATGTCAGCAGCTTCAACTTTCATCAGCGCCTCTACTCCGAGAACACGTTTTAATTCTACGCAACACGCTGTGCATCGTGTCGTGCTTTGATCAAATGCAGCAACAGATAGGCAGCTGATGTTAATTGCCGTGGTTCACGTTCCCTCCTAAACTTGGTGGATTCTTCTCGTCGGAGCTTCGGTTGTCCAATGTGCATTGACTCGCCTCCCCCTTAATTGACCCCCCTTGTGCAGTCGCAGTGTTTTCTTTTTTGTACCAAGGTAATGCTGCATTGAGCGAATGCGCTCTGCTTTTTGTAACTGTCTTTTTCATCCTTAGGGAAAAAATAGGAGTGGTCGATTTGTCTGATTCGGGACTCTGTAGCGCTTTGTGACGTACACGAAATTTGTGATTCACCGTGTTTCTTTGTGACGTATACGAAATTTGTGATTTACCATGTTTCTTTGTGACGTATACGAGATTTGTGATTTCACGTTTCTATTGAGAGCCTTTCAATCTTTGTCTGGTCCCCGTGAAAGTGTTTTGCCCCCTACTTGTCCCCCTGTCCCGGTGCTGACACGGGCAGGGCTGAATCTTAAACCTTGCAATGAAACGGACATCTCAGCTGCTGTTCACTTGTCCGATACAAAAGTAAGGCTTGGAAGTCGTTGCGCGGACAAGTCTAAACAACACGCGACAAAAGTTTAAATCTTTTCCATGCTCCGCACACACTTGTACTGTTTCATTCGCGTCCCCAGCGGCTTAAGTGACGTAACTCTGTTTTCAGGCAAGCAAATAACCGATTGGAAAGATTGGCAAAGGATTGATGACTTCGAAGTTGCTAGCGGCGAATCGGCCGGGAAAGTTCGAGAAAAAATTGACGATTTTTCCAAAATGTTGGACATTGTCCGAAGTCGCGATCCCGACAAACTGCCCAAGACTGCATGACAACCGGAGCTGGAACTTTCCAAGTAGAACGCAATCACGAGCTTGGTTCTTCTTCGTTTCTAATACATTTTTTGATGTTAACCGTTTGCAAGGTTTCATGACTGTACACCGCTGACCTTTACATAACTAAGCACCGTCAGCTTGGGCTATATGCAATCTTTTTATTTGTTGAAGCTGCCACTACTTTGTACACGTAATAAAAGTTCCAGTTAATTTGATTACGCATTGCATACGTGTCGTCATCCACTGAACGAGGCAGGTTTATATCAATAAGTGGAAAATAGGTAGCTATCTTGGGAGAATTTCAGACGTAAACTGGATTATATGGCAAGCGAACAAAACGGTCTGGGAAACTCAGCGGCAGAAAGTCTAATATTGTTAGGTCCATCAAAGACAAAGATGGTGTCTTGCTCAGCAATGAGGAGTACATTCTTGGTGGATGGAACGAGTGTTTCAAAATCCTTTGAACCCAGTCACTCCCACACCATCAAATCAGACACAGGAGATGCGTCTTGGTTTGGGGGCACGACGGAAGGGAAGATACCATCACTGCAGTCGAAGTCTCCCTTGCTTTCATAACACTGAAGGCTGGCATGGTTGCAGCAGGTTGGGATGAAATCCTACATCAAACCTAGTTCTTGGGTAAACTCGTGGATGTGAAGTGTCCTGACATTCTGGTAAGGCCAGGGGGGTGATTCCCACCCAAACCCGCGAGTAGCACCAACAATTTTCAGGTTAATGAAGTTTTGATGTGTAACGCAATTTGCAAATCAACGAAACTGCTTACCTACTCAACGTTCAGTCGAACCTGATCAAAGCAGTGTGCTGTGGTTTACCAATTGCCCATGATTAATCAAAATTGAGTATAGTGCAAATGCTGGAGAATTCATGCGATGGCTCTGCTGTATGGCCAAGTCTCCTTTGTTCCGCAGGATGCCTTTGAGCAATATATGCGTGCACTGATTACCTGACCGTGCGGTACTACCTTTTTATTGACGCCAGTGTTCCGTGTGAAAACGTTTGATTTTGTGTTGGTAATGGTAATGGTTTGGTAATGGTTTATTGTTTCATATGACTCAGCCAATAAGCAGAAGCACCATAAAAGCCATCGCATGCAGTAAACCAACCATTAGCGAACATTAGAGCAAATGAGAATATAA
>Ga0210059_1006033_pt1 | contig 19456 bp, 18 predicted proteins | sample Ectturendosymbi2_FD_188042 | JGI IMG/M metagenome (GOLD analysis project Ga0210059, IMG submission 188042) | Ecteinascidia turbinata endosymbiont from Florida, USA - Sample 2 (SPAdes) (version 2) | ecosystem: Host-associated > Tunicates > Ascidians > Unclassified | place: Key West, Florida... | reverse complement strand
GTTGAAACTCAGGTGAATGGTCTTCCATAAACTGAATAATGTGTGGTTGTAATTTGAAATAAATAGCTTTTTAATCAAAGTCACAATTGAAATTTTCATGGGTACACATCTTTTTGGGTCACCCTGAGCAGCAGGGTTGCCAGGTTGGCATTTTCAAGGCCAAATTCCAGAAATTTGTCCTTGTTTAATGTGGTTTGGCATGAAAAAATGGTGTTTGACATGTACGTCATAGTTTGGCATTTTTTTGGCCTTTTTTGCTGGTGTTGGCATGAAAAAACATTGTTTGGCATTTTTTTGAAACCTCTGGCTCAGTTGCTGTTGTCGGCTTGGAATTAAGAACTTTTTCTGAGCTTTTTCTCTTTTCTGCCATGGTCCCATTCTCGAAGATACAAGCGGCTTTGCCGTCTAAGTGACGTCACAGGGCAAGGGACATAATGCGTTTTTGGGAAAGACTTCGAAAACTACGGCACATTGTACAGCGTCTTAAGCAGTAGACTGTGCTGTTTTCGGAAAATAAACATAAAAGACTATGCAAATCAGGTTAGCTGTTGTGCTGTACAGCATTTAAGGTTCTTTTAAGAAAGGATCTACTGTGTATATAGTAGTGTGTGTTGTTATTTGCAGATTATTGGTATTCTTCATGCTTGTATGCAGGTATATCAGTGCAGCCATTAGCAATATTTTAATATAAGCACATAACATAGCTGCCAGATTACGCAGATTTTCATATAAGTTTAAACCATGATAAAGCCAATTTAGCAGATTTCCTCGGTTAAAAACAGTAAAGTCAATGTGAATGTAGCAGATTTTGATATACCAGAACAGACAGATTTGATAGATTTTGTTTTTGTAGTAGATATTTTGGGTACCCTGTAAAAGGCGGAGCTCCGCAAACAGCGGAGCTTGGTTGCGGAGGTTTGATGACGTAACCGGAGTCGCTAAAACCAATATTTTGCGTTGAGCAATGAGAACTAAACGGTAGTAAAAATAATTTTACTGCAAAAGGTGATATTAAATTATGGTAAAAGAAGTCTATTCTGAATTTTGATAATTTTTGGTTATCTGAGTTTCACAACGGTTCGAGGACAAAAAAATCAGTTTCAACAGCTGTGAATGTATAAAATTTATAAACATCGCAAACATCCATGCATTGCATGTTTGGGGAAGAGCATATTTATTTGCAATAATAAAATATTTTTCCTTTGCTTTTTTTCCGTTTATTCCTTTTGCAACGGAGCTTTTTTCCACTCCGGTTACGTCATCAAACCTCCGCAACCAAGCTCCGGTATTTATGGAGCTCCGCCTTTTACAGGGCACCAATATTTTGTGGAATTATGACATGCCTAATACTTGGTTTCAAGAATCAAGTGATTAGAAAGTTTGGCATGGTGCACGTGTATTTTCATGAACTGTGATTTATTGTTTCCGGCATTCGTAAGTAGCCTATTTTCTATTATGCATTTTCAAGCAAAAGTAAATGATAACATATTTTGTTCTGGCTCTGGCTTCAGGGACAAAACCTTATACAGTGGAAACCGCTTAATAGAGCATCGGTTTATAGAGCAAACCGCTTATTCGAGCACTTTCGGCTGAAAAAAACGATCCTATCTTTTTCCTCTTGTAAATTCTTCGCTTATTAGAGCAGGCACACCGCGTATTAGAGCAGTCAGACGTGCAGCAGTGATCATGCTGTAGACCAAGCAACCAAAAATGAAGTAAAACAATCAAAAATCGACCAGTTCTTTTGTGCTGAAGAGGGGCAGGAGTGAACAGTGTCCACCACAACAGCTACTGTGCAATACATTATGACAAAAATATTGCAACAATACAGTAACTTTTCTTTTTACAAATACTGTGTAGTGCTCACAACGAGAATAAAATACAGCACTCTGATATTGATATGTGTATTGGTGAACCCCTAGTGCAGGGGTTCTCAACCTTTTTCCTGTCAAGTACCCCCGAGTCATAAAACAATCAACCCGAACTTCCAGTATGCTGTCTGTGGAGTAGCCTTACACACACACTTGCACAGGCTAGCTGGCAAAGCCGTGGATTTCACATTGTTGCATCACAACAACGCAAGATCAGGCAAAATCTGCGCGGAGTTTTCAATCGGCACGTTTTTTCCTCTAGTATAGGAAATTAAAAAATAATAATACATGAAAACTCAACTGCCATCCAAGTATCCCTGGCAATCTTCCCGAACCCCAGGTTGAGAACCCCTGCCCTAGTGTGAATGACACCATATTTTTATTGCAAAAACTTCTCATCGGATAAAAGAGCAACCGTTTATTAGAGCAGGTTTTTCTATTTCTGAGGATGCTCTATTAAGGGGTTTCCACTGTATATCAAAGGGTGAAAAATGTATAAGAGTGTTTCTAGTTTAATTCTGTTTGTTTTTTCTAAAGTACAATAGTTGTTTGTTGCTTTATATGCTACAATTAGTACCTTGTTCACGAGTACTACTGTGTTTTTGCCAAATTATTCATCTTAAAATGTCAAAACCAACAGCATTCGACTTGTTTCAGCTTGTTTGGCATTTTTTGAAGCGATTTGGCATTTTTTACAAGTGGTTTGGCATTTTTTGTTCACTTGGACCTGGCAACCCTGATAAGCAGTGATGTAGTGCTGACAAAAGGTGTGGGAACGCATCCAAAAAAATAGCCATTTTAAAACAGCTGAAAACTCATTTTAAAGCAAAACGTGAAAAAGATGTGGGAACGCTGTTCTCACGTGTTCCCGCCCCACTATACCCATGCGTATAAGTTATCCTTTTCCTAGCCTTCTGTACTGACTGTGTCATTAGTGACACACATGCTGTGTCATTTAGTCAGATGAACACAGTACAGCAATATCTACAAGCACAGTAAAACACTCGACTGAAAAACATAAGCACGTTTTACAATTACGGCTAACTGTAATTAATTTTGCTAGCCATTAATTGCTACGTAAGTCGTCCCATAACAGTTATTTTTCACGTATTTTTTAATAGAAGGCACTTACTCAAATTACGAACCAAAGCTTATAAAACACATGATAACGGACTATGACTGTTTTGCCTACGAAACAGTGTTTTGGCAATGTTCTACCAAAAACTATGTGAAGTCTTGTTTCAAGGCAATTACAATAGTTAATAATAACACATACAGTTGGGGTGATTTGTGTCAGTTCACGGGGAGAAATAATTAGGCTAAGCTTAATCACAACTTTTATTAATATTCTTAATCGCAGCTAAAGTCGATGTGATGGTTCAGTTGTAGCAATATTAATGATTGTTGGGTCATCTTTAGCATTTTCAAAGAAACTGACGTTTTTCGTCTTTAAAAAATGGAGTACCGTCGATTAGGTATTTTCCGATGGCTATATCAGTATTGGTTGCTTTCAACCAACATAAATATAATAAAACGAATCAATGCATATTAGTGTATACATGCGGATTTAACCAATATAAGTATCATAAAACAAACTAATCCATACTACCCTACACGAGAAAAGTCCAAAATTCCGCGCGTGTTGACATGCCTGGAGACTTGCAAATATTATTGCTTAATGTTTCTTTTTTGACGCTACTCATGCAACGACTACTAGGTCAACAAACTACCAAAATACGCATTGCAACAGTTTCCTCACTATTTTATCTTAGTTTAAACATTAACAATATACGTGAAAATTCGTCAGAACCGCAGTGCTTTGGCTGCCAACCAGTAACTATCTCCGTGGCCTTGAATAGTTAGTTCAGTAATGCGTTACACAGGACAACGCTAGTTTGACTGTTACATCATCAGTCCTATATCTTGTGTTTTATAATCTTTGTTACGAAACATGGAGTCGAAAGTGCATCAAATGAATTGGTTCCAAAGTGGCAAATATAGCCTTTATTTTTGGAATCAATTCAGAATTTTAGTATATTCTAATCTACAGAAATCGCCCCCCTGGAAATTGAAATCGCCTCCCAAATCTGGTAAATCAGAAAATCGCCCCCTTAACGCACTAAATCGCCCCCTGGGGGGCGATTTTGCCCGGGTTGAATATCACTGATGTAGTATTTATCTATGATTATTTTACCCTTAAACAATTCACGAGAGATTCATTTTTTACGAATCTTTTAAAAAAATCAAAGCAAAAATCGGCATATAAGAGCATATGCGCAGTAACCACAGTCGTAAGAAGGGCAGTGTTTTGCAGTCTGAAGATTAATTTCGAACGCTAAGACAATACAAAAAAACTGGCAGAAAAATTTTGTTTTTTTCTATGGTATAGTTACAAAAAGAGGGTGAGTGACATGGCAAAGTCTGAAAGGGCGCTATGAAAAGAGGGCAGAACTGTGCCATACGATGGTTTGATTTTTTAATTTTCCTGTTTTTTGTACCGAAGCCAAAGTACTGGACATCATGACATTTATGCTTCTTTAAAGAAGTACCATCTAAAACGAACTTCTTACAACGTTGCAGATGCTTCCAGCTCCATACTGAATAGAAAAAATTATGCCAAAAAAGATCATTTCCACCAAAAGTTACACAAAATAAAGTTGTAAATCATTTTGGTACTGCTCATTAAAATACGGACACGACGATATTGTTTCTGGTTGTTTTCCTGATGCTCGCACGACCGGCTGGTTCGCATCGTTATGGCTGTAATCAAAGCTGTTGCTGGGTTTGGGAGCGAGTGTAGATTGGTCGTGTTTTACCAGGTTTGATTTCTTCGACAACGAAGGTGTTTTGCTAATATTTTTTGTCTTCACAGAAAGCTTGGTAGATTGTGTTTTTCTCGTGAGTGGCTTTCTGTCAGCTGCAAAGGAATCGCCCAGAGAAGAAGTTTTCACGTTTGGGTCGAATTCCACGCGGCGATCAATATCTGCGAAACGCACGCTCTTTTTGTCGTCTCCACTATCTCCATCATCCTTTGACATTTGTGCTTTTGTTGGTGGTGTGGAAAGAAGCGGGGAATTTTCATTATCTTTATCAGATAGTGGAGCTTCTTCGATGTTTCCATCTTCACGTGTGGCATGTGTTATTAAGTTCTCTGGTTTATTGGACTTACTTGGTACCACCTTCTTTCCACCATTCTCAGCATTCGTGGCAAAACGTTTGAGGCTATCATCGCCTCTGTCAAAAGCCTTGTTGTCGGTCAATGTGTTGCACTGCCTGTGGGGTAGAAAGAAATCGGCGTATCTTGGTTCATTGTGAAGTTGCTCGATTCTCCACCTGAGGTTTTGGATTTCATTGGCCTGGCAAGCACAGTGCCAATTCCACCACTCGCAGTCTTGACCCAAGCGTGTCACTTCTTCATGGTAACGATAAATTGCGTCGTAATCGTCTTCTATTGCCAAACGAAACTTGCGATTTTCATTTTTTTCTCTATCGAACTTCCACTGCAGCAATGCAACTTGGTTTTCGCGACTTGCTTTCAACCGCTCCAGATCTTTTCTTTCTGATCCAAACTTCAGTTTTGAAGCAGCATGTTGATCAGACAGAGATTTCATCTGATTTTTCTCAACGTTTAAATCTACCTTCAATCTGTCTACCTGGGATGTTAAATTTGATTTTGCCTCTTCGGCCTGCTGGTGAATTACTTTGTTTTCTTCTCGTTGCTTTGCAAGAGCAATTTTTAGAACAGAAATTTGATTCCGCAAGAAACTGATCTGAGAATTCCTCTTTGTCGACTGATTGCTTTGGGAATGCAGCGATGAATTTATTTGAGTTTGAAGTTGTTCTGCTTGGCAATTCTGTTTTTGAATGATTCCCTCAAGTCGAACTTTATCTTTCGCATGCCGAGCGATTTCAGACTTCTGAGCCTCGATGATTTTTATCAATAATTTACTTCCTTCGCAAGACGTTGCTTGCAGTTGCTCGAGGTTACTTTTTTTGTACTGAGTGTTTATCGCCTCCATTTGAATGCCAACGTCGGAATGGCCGCTGTGTCGGTGTTTTGGGCGCAAGTCACCCCTGGTTGCTGACGGATCTTCCGGTACAACCGCACACATGGAAGGCTGCATCTTCTTCAAAGTATGAAGTTCTGACGCTAAGTATGCAATCTGAACAAAATATGCAAAGGACATGTGAGACAAAAAAGCTGTACGCTAATTGGCTTAATGATGTAATATAAACAAAACACATTTTGCACAGCAACTTGCATTGTGTTACTTTTTGTTCACGTGGAAAATTTAAACAACACGAAGCACTGGCAGTGAAATTAAGTTTGCTCATATGTTTAACAACTGTTTCAACAATGATATTTGTACTCAATTCTAAGCATTAGCGAAGGTCACCACCATCGTTGCTCATTGAACATAATGTGTTTGAACCACGAAATAAGATAATTTGCATGGTCATGGGTGAATTTAATAGAATGATGGGTCCACTAGCTTCAAGCACATACTGTTGGCCGCGAGACAAGCCGTCACAGATACAAAGTGCAAGTGTTTTTCTAAAGTAAACACAATGTTAACACACACAAAATATAGGATTGGACCGAGATGCTCGTGGGATCGCGGTGTCAAGCGAAATTTCTGACCTAGTACTGTTTGTCAGTTATGTTGCTTCTCAGAGCAAAGGAATGAAATTTGGCGATTACTTTTTTATGTGTGTTGTGTAAATTAAAACTTTTTGGTTAGATCTCAGATACCCACAACAAGCTACAGTACGGGAATAACTATAACCACTGAAAAATATTGAACTTAGTCTTAGACTTAAATTATTTTTCTTTTTTTGACCCTCACCCGACACACTTACCTAAAAACTAAACCCTAAGCCCTAATCATCAGTTTTCTCAACGTAATTCGATATAGAATATTACTCTGTGCATGCGCACATGGAGTGAAGTCAGAAATTTCCCTTAACACCGGGAAACTACCCACAGTGCCCATTCGTTACAGAGGGCCCTCTGGCCATGTAGGTTTATTTTTATTATGTGATTGCAGTACATCACTACATCACGTGGTCATCAATGTCTAACATTACCTTCGTCTTCTTAACATTAAACGTCATTTATGTAACGTACGACCCTTTGACTTTGATAACTACTCAAATAGTTGTAACGTTTTTGCCCTGTAAAGGATAAGATAGAAATTTGGTGGAGGTACATGGATGCTGTGGGGGGTGGCAGGGGCGACCTTGTCTTCCCCGGATTGTGAAACTTAATATTTTTCCTTTTATAAGTGGAAGTAGGTCGATCCCCTTGCTTTTAGTTGGTAAAATGAAACTTCACCACTGGTGCCCCTCTGATTGGTAAAAATCTTTTTGACACCTCTGGGAAAATCCAATATTGACATCCCTGGTTGTTTACTTTGACCCAGAGTTGTAAATGGGCCTCATTTTGAACCTCGAACCCAGCCCAAGCCCGACATCGCAAACCCAACCTGACCCGAGCCCGACATATATTTTTGAGCCCGAAAGCCAAATTTATTGAGTGAGTCAAGATATGCGCAACTGTAGGGTTTCGGTGGCGTAGCAAACTAATTATGAAAAAGTAATTCACAATTCATCATTTTTTATTGAAGATTTCATCAAGTCAATTGCTTCAAGAGTAACTGGCGACAATAGTGTTCGTCGTTGCGAAACCATTTTGTATGCAGGTCCGAAATCGGCCCGAAACCTTGTAAATATTCTTAAGCCCGAAGCCGGCCCGAAGCCCGGGCTCACCCGAAAAGCTCGGAACGACTTACAACTCCGCTTTCACCAAATAACCTCGAATCAGTCGAAACCGAAACGCACCAATTTCCCACCAAAGTTTACCGCGCATGAAACTATTTTGTATCAGTCTCTTTCTCTACGCCTAAAAACACGATATCATTCGCATAATTGCATAAACGCTATAACAAGCAGCACGCAATGCCGCCGTTCCAATAGGAACGAGTCTTCACATATGCGTTGACAGAACGCTTACTTTTCCAGTTTTATCTTGTCCATTCTCGCCCAGAGCCTTCTCTAAAGCAATTTCCAGCATTTCGCGGTTTTGTTCTTGGACAGCATTCATGCATTTCACTAAATCCTTTTGCATGTTCTCGTAACGTTCGATGGCAGCAAGAACCGAAGCAATGGAGTCCTTGTCTTTTGTAAGTTGTCCTTGATCAACAACATTGACAATGCCGGTGAAAAGATGGTGTTCGTTTGACAAATAACTAAGATGACTCTGAAAAAGATAATATTATATTGATTGTGCTTGTGGAACAAGGTGTTTTTCTGAAAAAAATATTTTTTATATATGAATATCAAAAATATTTTATAATCATTGGAATATTAATAAACAAATGGGGCATGGGCCCTATTTACAGATTTTGCGTGACGAAAGCATAAACCCACAACGATTGCGGGTGACTGTAATAGTGGCCATGAATTTCAATACAGTTTTCGCCTGCGCAACATTTTGATTTGCTATGAAGTTCCTTCATTGCATAAGGAAACGGTGTCTTGAAGAGAACAAACAAAATTTTACACAGCAATTAACAATCTTAATGCTTAGGAATTCGGCTCAGCTAATTTCAGTTCCGTTAGTTTCGCGTTTCATTTTAGTTTGTTTGGCATTCTACACGCTTGTAGCCTATACTATAAATAGTTCCGTTATTTACTGTAAATTATACGCAGGACTTCCTGAAGACCCTCTTTGTACCTGATTCAATCCTTCTAGTTCTCTCAATCCTGGATGCTCTTCTACCAACGGATCCAGAAAATTCAGGTTTTCTTTCTTGTGACGATTCTTGTTCTGTACGTCATCAACAACCTGCGGTATGTTTAAACAAATTTTGTGGGCACAACAAAATATGGGCGGACACAAAAGATTTTGGGGGTACATTGCCCACTAATGCCCTCCCGTAGCTCCGGGCGTGGATCAGCGTAGGCTTCAAGGGTTAAAACATTATTTATCTCAGCGAGTCTAGTCTATTTATGACAGAGTATTTCGCAGATTTAATCAAATGCCATCTTTCGCTCTGTGCAGTAATTTTTATACGTGCTGCGCATAATGCAGTGTTTCTCAAACTGGGGGTAAATTACCCCCGGGGGTAATATGCGATTATATTCTTCGAGGGGTAATGTGGAACCAAAACCACAATGTTCTATGTTATGAGCGATCACTGCGAAACATTGTGGGTAATAAGGCATAATCGCTACCTTGATGTGGGTAACGGCTCGAACAAATTTGGGAACCACTGGCATAATGTGATTATTCAAAAGTTATTTAGCTAACGGGTTTGGTTATAGCTAATGAAAAGTCATTTCTCTTTTCCACTTGCAAATTGTAAAATTCCAATTACTCCTTCAGATAAAACCCCTATCATTAAAAAAACACGTACATATGCGGCAATATGGTTTACTGTAAACAACGTCTTTGATCATCTGTTCTGTGTACACGTCAGTCAATATGGAATATCAAATATCATGTAACGATTGTTTTATAAATAAAACTAAGTAAGCGCGACTGAAGTTTGTTAGGGTCTTATGATTACCTGTTCTGGTTGACAACACTCGTCCCCATCTTGTTGGCCATTTGTAGGCTCATCTCTCTCAACCAACGAGTTGTCACCTGAAAAGAACAGACTACTTTGATTGGTGTTTCCTGATTCTCCGTCGGAAGCCAACCGACAATTTGAGGACACTTGTCCTTGAGCTTTTGATTCATCTGAATAGGAATTGTAGTTACCTGTTACACATACCACATGCTAACTTGGTTCGTTGACGACTACAATATTTATTCCATTGTAAGCCGCGGCTCCAAAAGTTTCTTTTCATTTTAGTGTGCGACTTACAATCAAGGGCGGTTTACGATCGGTGGCGGCTTACATCTTTTTCTTTAGCTTATCGAAAGGTCTAGAACAGATGACGCTTAGTCTTTGCTTGGCTACGTTTTTTTCGACCAAACTCTCGTTTCGCATTCTCACCCTTTTCAGCATCATGTGCACATCCGTCACAGGAGGGATTATGATGAATAGAAGGCAGTTGTAGTGGTGTAAGCATCATTACCAAGGTTGCCAATTAAACGCGAAACGTGCTAATACACGAAAGTATTTCAGGGGTTAAGGTAACTTTTGTTAAAGTGCGGCTTACAATCATTGGTGGCCAGTGGCGGATCCAGACCAGGCGTTTGGGTGGGGCAGTCGAATTGGGGTCGCCAAAAATCTCTTCACTTGCATAAATACCAAAGGTTGTCTGTGACAATCGTTGTGTGTCACACAAAAGAGGTTATCTTTTCTTGGTCAAAAAGTGGCTATTTTTGTTAGTCGAACTATGCGATTTTTCAAGTAATAACTACAGTTTGAAAGCGCTTTATATCATTAATTCAGAAAACGTTTGAAACGGGTCCCAAACAGTGGGCCTCGTTTTTCACAAGCTACACAGATCTCGTAAATCTACAAATTGCATTTAAAAGGTATAAAAGCATGCTGCGCGCAAGCGTTTGGCACTGTTTTGGCTATCCCTACAGCGAAATCAGTGAAGAACAGTGTCTGAAACGCATTCCAGACCTGGTTAGAAACAGAACGGTTCTTCTTAGAGCTGGAAGTGACAACTCATGTCCCACGATAGGACTCAAAAAAAAGCTAAATGACGATCATGTTTCCAAGCCAAGCTTGTGCATTGACATGTACATGAAAGAATTATTTTTTGCTGAAGCCACAATTCAAAAACAACACGTGAATGAAAGGCATTTGCCAGGACACTACTCCCATTTTAGGTAGCTTTGCTGATTATCGTAAAAAATGATCTTATAATCGCATGATAGATTTACACTGGGCCTTAAAGCATATTGCCCTAAAATACATTAACCCACTTAAAAAGGTAGATTTTCAATCAAGTCTTTAGATACCGTTTCACATTTTTCGACACTGGATTGCTGATGTGAAGAAAAAAACATCAATCCCACTAGACCAGATTATTAAAAAAGTTGTGACACTTTTCAACAGAAGTGGAAGCAAGCGGGCTGAGCCCCCCAAATTTACAATCAATACCTCCTAAGTCAAGCTCTAGTCTCCCCATGAAGTCACAGTCAATACCTCCTAAGTCAAGCTCTAGTCTCCCCATGAAGTTTTTCAATTCATTGTATACTATTACGAAGCCCCAGAAGAAGCTCAAAGCCACCCCCAATGCTGTTGATCTGGCGATGGATCTGCTTCTATTCAGTCAGACCAGAAAGCACAGAGGAGAATCAGCCTATCACCAATTTAAAACCACGAACCTTTGCCAACACCACGGTCACCAGAAAAAAAGTTGAAGATTTCACCAGAAGATTGCTTTTTTGCTCAAATTTATATGATGCAAACGGAATGATCTAACAACCAATAAACTAAGCATTTTTCTGTCGGTTGCTGATTTCGCTAACCATGCCAAATTTGTCTTCGTGGCCAGCGTGAGTTGTCTACTGGTTTGCAATTGCAACAAAATTCAAAACCACACAGCCATCAGTAACTGTTGCCTGGCGCGTCGCCAGGTGGGGGCAAAAGGCGCCGTCATTCCACCAATTTTGAACTGCAAATATTCAAGTGTTGAGCAAAAATTGTTATGACTACGTAAAACCAATTATTCAATCCACTAAGCCAGGGGTTCCCAACCTGTGGTACGCGAAGGTCTTCCTGGTTGTACGCAAGTAACTTCCATTTGTTTACAAAAAATTGTACGCCGCACATTGACCAATTGGTGGAACGTAAGCAAGATCAAAACTCTCATTAAATTTAGTTGTTGACTTTTACTGTCATGTGTATATTATTATTCTGAAAAAACTAAGATTCGATCAAATAAGTTGTTCTGGAAGAAGTTGGCACTACGGGGTGCCCAAGTGGTACGCGCTGGTAAAGGTTGGGAACCCCTGCACTAAGCTGTAGATAGCTAGTATTTTGCCAAAGTTTCTGCGTTAAAGCTATAGGCGTAGGAAGTGGAGGGAAATTCGGACAAGATTAAAAAAATTCAGGAAAAACTTGCCAATATTTTTGGGCAAGTTTCTGAAACAGAACCATCGCCCTCCAAAATTCTCCTATTCGTTTTTCCTCAAAGTGGCGCAAAAATTCGGGCGAATTGAAAATATTGCACCGCCTAAAGCCCAAGGTTCCCTTATGCCTCTGGTTAGAGCTGTGTGCCATGATTTGTTGAGGCGCGTCACTGCGCGCAGTAATCAGGGGCGTAACTACGGGGAGCAGGGGGCACAATTCCCCGAGCGCCGAATCACTGTCAGTCCTAACAATGTCGCAAGAACTTCAGTGCAGTACATTTGCTTCCGAAAGACCTCAGGTTCGAACATAGGGGCATGTTGCAGTTGACTGCATCGCCTTGAACTACTGAGGCAAGCACAAGCGAAAGATGGCAATTCGGGGCATTAACCAACAGGAAAGCAACCAGCAGCAATAGAGCACCCTCGACGAGTTCAATCTACTACTACTATTATGTTGCACTATCATTATACAGGGATAAGTGAACTACGATAATTCGCTTGTGGTGACTATCACAGTGACTTATTACTCATGGGCACCATCTAGCGGTGACCATTCATTTACATGTGGCGCCATCTACTTGCCGTCACATCACTTCCCTCTCCATGAGCTTGAAACTCTATCAATTATCACCCACCCTTTAACTCTCAATTTACAAGTTCGACCCTTACCCTTTGGTTCAAGACGATCTTCAACGGAGGATGTTACTGACAGGGGCTTATGGCCTTTCTCCCAGGTCCCTTATCGGGCGCCATTTGTTGCAGTTGACTGCATCGCCTTGAACTGCTGAGGCAAGCACAAACGAAAGATGGCAATTCGGGGCATTAACTAACAGGAAAGCAACCAGCAGCAATAGAGCTCCCTCGACGAGTTCACTCTACTACTACTAGGTTGCCTATCATTATATAGGGATAAGTGACCTACGATAATTCGCTTGTGGTGACTATCACAGTGACTTATTACTCATGGGCACCATCTAGCGGTGACCATTTATTTACATGTGGTGCCATCTACCAGCCGCCACAGGCACCAAACTTGCTTCTTGCCCCGGGCGCCATCTAACTTCGTTGCCCCTAACCTAACAGTAATTCAATACTCCTCTGCGTTGTTCATGCACTGTATATGAAGTGAGGAGTTGCAAAAATGCATAGTTACGTAGGTTACAATTATTTGAACTAATCGAGCACGTTCAATGCATTTTTGTCCCATAGCGGCAAGTTGTTTGCTAACGTAAACATCTGTAGCTTTTTACACACACTGCATTATGGTTCAATCAGCAGGGGCGTAACGAAGGGGCAAGGGGGCGCAATTATCTGGTCGCCGAATCACTCTGGGGGCGCTGAAATACTGCGGGGCGCCGAATGATTGCGGGGGTGCCAAAAAATCCCAACAATGTCACACGTACATTCTTCAAAACAGTACATTTGCTTCCGGAAGACCTCAGGTTCGAAAATGGGTCGCCAAACTTGCATCTTGCCCCGGGCGCCATCTAACCTCGTTACGCCCCTGTCAACCTAGAGATTAGTTCCGTCAAGAAACCCATCCACTCACTTTTATGTTGCAAAACTGCGATCCAGACAAACTGCGGACTCCGAACTGCACTGGCAATAGCCCTGAAACTGGTTTTTCGTTTTCATTTTGGAGGCTTGTAAAATCTTGAGTCAGTAACACGTTTGCCACATTGCATTCCTATTTTTACTGCTGCCTTTCCTTTTCCTTTCAGGGCGGTCATCAGGCATTAAAGAATAAACTTGTAAAAAAACAAGACCATTTTCATACAGCACACCAGCAAGTCGAGAACAGCGAACGCGACTGCGTTTGTGAAGGCTGGGCAGTTCTCACGCGGCAAAGAAAAAACGAAACAGTGGAACTATTACGAAACAATAGCCTCTTTCACGCTATTCGATAAGAGGTTAGGTAAAGTCCAGCACGTAAACCCCGACGTTTCACTAACCGAAAAACATTGTTCATTTTAGAGTATTTTAAAATCTGTTTCTACTTGCATGGGCACCAAAAAGGGGCGCATTTATGTCAAAGGGGCGCCATTCAAGGGGGCGCCTCAAAGGTTTGGGGGAGGCAGTTGCCCCAAACTGCCCCCCCCCCTGGATCCGCAACTGTTGGCGGCTTACATTCATTTTTTAACACCATTTCGTGCTGCTTACAATCAAGGGCGGCTTACGAACAGTTGAATAAATACGGTATTGTAGATGTGCACTGTAGAGTTTCCTGCAGTGACATAAACACTTTTTTCGTGGAGAAATCCAGGAGTTATGAAGTGTTTTTCTTACATTGCCGACCCTCGTTCGAAAGAAGGTAGTGACCAAAACAAGAATTCTCTTCATGCTTCTTGCTGTCAATCTGCGTCACTTCTTCGACATTTTCGGGAAAAACGTGACATCGCTCGGCGGCGCCAGAGCGAAGGTCATTGCCAACGCTGCTGTTCGCCTGTTTGGTTTTTTCATCTGCAAAAGTTTATTTTTCTCAAAGTTTTCTTCTGAGGTTTGCAAAGAAATGTCCGCGGGCTTTATTGGTTGGTGTCAAGAAGAAATAAAAATTTACAACAACAGCACACTGCTACAAAAACAAAAGATCTGGTGAGTGATGTGGGTGGGTGGCTTGGTCCAAAACAAAAGAACATGCCTACCACAAAGGATTTAATATACATATTAAGTACAGTTGGCGTTTGTTGCTTTTTTACATAGGCTTTACATAGTCTTAGAAAAAGTCTTTAGTATTAGTAAGATCAGCTTAATTCCCCCAATGCCGAATAGCATGTGAAGTGCTAATATTCCCTTCTTGCTTTGGACAAAAGCAGCTGATAACTACTGTTCAATTTGGCAATGGGCTTGCCATGGACCTTTTGCTAATTTAATTCTTTAGTAAATCAAAATGCTAAATTTAAGCGGAGAGTCATTGAAGGCATCATAAAAGCAGTTATTATTCTGAGCAACAGTATTAATTAGAGCACCAATAAGCACAGACAGGGCAAAGTGTAAAGACCAAGACACTCGCTTGAAATTTGTAAGTACATGCAACTGCAATTGAAGTAAATAGTATGATGAACAAAATATATAACGAAATAAAAGAGAACCTGAATCTTTATACGGCAGGAATAACAAAAGTAATGCAATACATACCCATTGCAACCGCGCTGGTCTGTAGGGATGTTTCAGTCAAAAAAACGGTCGAGTCAATGGCGAAAAATTCAATGGCAACAATTCAAAAAAATTTTATCACTGCCTCTATTTGTGATCAGCAAAAATATTCAACAGATTGTTTGCTCTCAAAATTCTATTTTGCTAGCTTCACATCACCTCAACACAAGACATAAAATTAGGTTCTGGGAAATAGGCTTGAAGTCTTGTATGACGTCATAATTTGCTTTGTCTTTCCTCAGTACCACATTTCTGGCTTGCAGAAAGTAGTTTTACGACATCATTAGCATCAGTTGTGTTAAATTTTGTTTTTGTGTGTCGGGAATGCAAATCTCATTCCTTTTTTTTCAAATGTTGCGTTACCTATCAATACCTACCCTGCCTTGCGCATTTTTGAAGAATAAATTTTAAACACAGTCCCAATAATATATGTCGCAAATTTGCGTTCAGGGTACATTTATGTTGCTGTTTTGTCATCACCATGTTGTTTGACGTAATCTTTCCCATACCACTCAGCCAAGTTAGACTTTGGGACATGCACTGAGCAGCCAGTTTATAGTTTCATCACATAAAACAGCCAGACCATACGCCCTAAGGGCTCGGCATTTGTGATCAGGGACGTGCAGTGATCTGATGATGGGTTGGACAACTGCTTGATTCTATGTCCCTTACCAAATGTTAGTATTGAGGAATGTGAGAAATACATGCATTTGAAATCCGTAAAAATTTTTGTTGACAAAAATGCAAGTTTCGAAAAATAAAATTAAGAATATTTCAAAAAGTATTTTCTGTTTTAAGAAAAGTTCGTTTTTAATAATATGTTTTATTCTGCGGGCTTGAGGCATATGTTTGTCAGCAAATATCTTCAAACGGTGGGCTCGAATCGAGGAACTAGTTACTGCATTTGTACATGCAAATAACTATGAGATAAGCCCACCAAAAAGACAGCACTACCCCAAATTTAAAATCCCAGGTTCTAGTGAGAATCGAAAAATCTTTTGAAGACTACAAGTCGCAGATTAACATTAGGCTAGCAGCAATTGACCAGCCTACAAATGGGGAAGAGAGATAGGGTGCAAGATAATGATAGCAGTGCTTCATCTCTTTTTCGAGTCTCACCTACAATTTTGTGTTTTTCATGTTTTGTTTTGACGACGACGAGTGGCACGCCGGAGCCCGAATATGGTCTTCGTCGCGTCGAGCGAACACACGACGAACAGTTGACTAGAAGATTGCAAGCACGCAATAAATGGGTTAGTATACTGCTAACGTTCGACAAAATTTTACAACAAAACAGAAAATTGTGAACGAAGAATTAAGTGCAGAATGATTAATGACTTACTATAAGGAAGTCCAGGGTGTTGTGGCAAAGTAAAGCGGTTGGTGCGTTCTAGATATTTAGACACAGCATTAGATATATATTTGTAGTGGGTTGTAGCTGAAGCGAAGGATGTCCAAAGAGCAGAAGTTGCAAAAGTCTTGGTTGATTACACATTACGCTTAACAGGTTGCAGCCCTTTTTTCATCGAAATTAATTTTACAGACTGTAGGAGGACAACGCGGAATGTAGAATGAAAAGTACAGCTAACAAGTAGACCAGTGTTTTTCAAGCCGATTTTGGGTGTCAAAATGATCATAAAATGTTGCAATGACATCGTAAATTCTGAAAGCCAATATATGTTTCTGTCTTGCATTGAAGTAAAACGATTTGAGGAAAGCATGCTTTCCTGCAGTTGGCTATTGCAACAGACGGCTGCAATGTTGTAGGCCGACACAATTTTCTGGCGCAGAAGTTGGAAGCGAAAATGGTAAGTATGGTATCTGTGCATTGTCATGCGCACCGCCTCGCTTCGGCCTGTTACTATACTGCCGTAGATTTGTACAGTATGGTGTACGAAAATGCGAAAGCACTTGCAATTATGGAAGTGTTTGACTGTGCCACCGTTGCAATCGGCTTGTCTGGCGATGCATCAGACTACAATGAAGGCAAAAGGTCGGCAGTTGCAGCGCGCATGCCAAACAAGGTGGTTGTCGAGTGAGGCAACAATGAGAGCTAGGAGTGAGATTTTGACTATTTGGGCGGCATTGATGCAGCTGTAAGAAAATAAAAATGATGCAATGTGCGTTGTTTTGCTGCGACTTCTGAAAACGATAAAATTTCAACATGGTGATTTCCTTTTGTCAAAAAATGCCATCTCATCTGACAGAACTGAGCAAAGTTTTTCAGGCGGGATGTTTCAACTTTGCACAGATGAAAGCTTCCGCCATTGCCACGTGCATCAATAAGCTCTCTGATGCCGCTGCTGAATCCGAGCTTGAAGCTAATTGCGAAAAGTTTGATAGCAAATTAGGGGAACTTAGAACGCTGACTCGTGTGTGCCAAGCGGCATGGCGTTTTGGGAGGGCACCGAAAGATTGACAAATTGATCATCTCCACACACAGAAAGGGAGACATGCGTGAATGCACCAACTACCGGGGCATCTCTTTGCTTGGTTTCCCAGGAAGAGCGTATTCCAAGATGCCGCGAAAATTTTGAACCAAAGCTGGATGATATCCAGTGCGGTTTTCGTCGCGGCCGTAGCACTGCAGAACATATTTCCATTCTCCAGCAAATTTTCGGGAAATCCTGGGAGCATGCCAAAGACGTAAGCACATGTTTTGTCGACGTCGGAAAAGTGTATGGCCGGGTTCCTCGTGAAAAGCTTTGGGAGGTGTTGCGGGAGCACGGTGTTGACGGGTGACTCTTGCTGGCTGTCAAGTAACTGTTTTCCTGCTGAAAAGATTGTGTCCATGTCAACGAGTTAAATCACAAGGTTTTGTGATTGTTGCTGTTCTGTTCAAATGTTGCCAGCCTTTTGTCGCAAACTGCAGGCCATTCTTCTTGGACCCTGGCCAATTGCTCAAGTCTGTCGAAAGGGATCCCGCATTTACTTAAGGACGACTTAATGTGGTCCTTACAGTAAAACGCTTCTTTTGACCCCCCACCGAACGTCTGCCGCAGGAGAGTTCACTGTAAAGTACGCAGCGGGGAAGTCTATTTCCAGGCATCGTTATCACATGACCAAGCAACCTCAGTTGTCTTCTGAGGAGTATCGTCTCGAGGCTTGTTATGCCTGCTTTGCGGCGTATCTCGACATGAGGTATTTTGTCCCACCAGTGCACGTGCAGGATAGTTTGAAGACACCGAATGTGTAAAGCCTCGAGGGCTCTGATGTGACCACGGTACGGTGTCCATCCCTCGCATGCATAGAGCAGTGTCGAGACGCAGATGACATTGTAAACGGCCAACTTCATACATGTGGAAAGGTTACGGTTCTTAAAAACGCGCTTGAACAGCCTGCCGAAGGAAGCGGACGCTAGGTTAACACAATGTTGAATCTCCGCAGTGAGATCACATGTGGAGGTAATGATACTTCCCAGGTACGTGAACTGTTCGATGAGGCCAAGTTGATCCCCACTCATGAAAAAAGTTGAGGGCGGCGACGAATCTGATGGGAAGGAGCAGTGGCGGCTCGTGGTGAAATTGGCCGGGAGGGCTGCGAAATTTTACCTCTGGTTGCAGGACCGTCGCCAAGATTTAGCAGCAGTGGGGGCCAAAAACTAGATGAAGGGGCAAAAAAACAGAAGGGGGGCCACATTTTTAAAATACAGTATTGGATGTATGCAGCAACCGGGGGACCAAACGTGAAATAGGGGGGGCACCGATTTCAAATGAGGGGGCCAGGCACCACTGGCCCCCCCGCTGGCGACGATCCTGTCTGGTTGAACATATGGAATTGTCGCCCTGGCTGTTTTTATAATTAGTGGCGTTTTCAGTCACTCCAGCAGTCCTAATCTTTTCAGACTCGTAATTTTCAGTTGCCCTTATTGATACATAGAAAACATTCACTTCAGTTTAATGAAACCAAACTCTAAAGCTTAAACACGAACACAAAAGATTTAAACCGGTCCCATCAAAAGTATGACACATAACCACTACCATCAAAGTTGCAAAGGCGAGAGTCGAACCCAGTACCACTCGCACACTAAGCTTGGAACATTCCTCTCGACTGATGAGGCGCTATAGTTAACAAAACAAAGCTTAGCATTTTATTCAAACCGTGTCATGGCAGCAGACCTAGGCTAGTGCCACTTTCTTTGCGCAGGTACTTTAATCATGTTCCTTCAAATGAAGCTTAAATTTTCCAAAAAATTTCGAACAGTTTATGATTTTACACAAGATTTCTCGTTTTTTTGAACTGGATTGTTATGCTTTTCCAGTAAAAGTTTGTATACTGAATCAGTTACAGCTGCAACGTTCACCTTACCAAAAAAATTAAAGGTCTACTTATAGTACTTGAATGCTTATAGGCTTGCCAGATTTCTCATGCTTCAAATTTTTTATATTTC
>Ga0210059_1006032_pt1 | contig 19456 bp, 16 predicted proteins | sample Ectturendosymbi2_FD_188042 | JGI IMG/M metagenome (GOLD analysis project Ga0210059, IMG submission 188042) | Ecteinascidia turbinata endosymbiont from Florida, USA - Sample 2 (SPAdes) (version 2) | ecosystem: Host-associated > Tunicates > Ascidians > Unclassified | place: Key West, Florida... | reverse complement strand
GAGATCGTAGGGTAACAGGCTCATCGCCCTCTGGGCCTCCAATAACGATTCGAACTCCCGACAATGTCACTAGGGTTCAAGAGTCAGTCGGTCAGAGTCGGAGCAAATCTCTGCGACGAAGCAGCCAAGGAGCATGTACTCTAGGACTCTTCTTGACATATTATTTCTGATTTGAGGACAAACAGTTGCAGATTATAAAATGTTATCTTTTCACCTTTCAATAAATGTAATCATTGTGGTATCATTTAAAATCCTGGATTTGTGCCCAATTGCTTTGTTTCAACAATTGTGAAACACCCTGTACACATACACTCACTATTCAATACAAAAACATTCAAAGCAGGAATGGGAAACCTATTTACTATCACAGGCTGCATGAATTGTGCATTATCACTGGCAGGCCGCAAAAATCAATTAATTTTATCCTAAAATTCTACCTTTATCTAACAGTGATGAAGAGTGACTTCTCTTGACTTACTATCCAAGTACCTGCTTATCATGGAGCTTCATTTTGATGTGATGTTGTACTCTAACTTGTGTAACGAAAGTCACATTAAATTTTCACGTGGGCTGCAGGTTCCCCACCCCTGATTTTAAAAAAACAGGTAATTTAGTTAAACTGATGTAGCAAGAAATTTCTAGGTTCATAGAGATGTGCAAACCATTTTAAACACCATCAAGTTCACTCAGATTTGCAAACAAACTACAAAGAGAACCAATGATGTCACTACAGCTGAAGCAATGCTCATTTGAAATTGTATTGCTATAATATTTTTGAGCCTGTTTTATTGAAGTCAGGTAGGATGCAGTCATTTCCTTTGTCAATTTGATAAAATCACCTCTGTGTCATGAATTCAGTTTCTTTCTTGTTCATAATGACATACTCCAAAATCTTACAAACTTAGTTCTTTCACAAATGTTACACAAACTTAGTTCCTTCACAAGGTGAATGGTTTGTTTTGTACCATAAATATGTTCAAAGAGACTGTTTAATCCATAGCTTCAGTCCTTTCAGGTGTCACTACCCTGGACCAGAGTGGACCTGGGATTAATGACAACTAAAGGGCATTCCAGTTTCCCCCAAGCAGCAGAACTCTTGAATTGGAGCCTCATAACCAGTTGCAATTTAACTTCATGTCCAGGAGTTGTCATCGAAGGAGTGGTATGTAAACTAGTAGCAGATCACAGACATAAGAGTAAACAAACCAAAACTAGCACAGTATCACCCATTCAATACTGCGTAAGTCAATGCATGAGGTAAAATACCACAATGACCGACTATGGATGTCTTACAAGGGCAAGTTTAGTATCCAAGCATGAAGATCTAATATAATCAAGAATTGAAGTATAATCATGAACTAGGAATTTAAAATATTTATAGGAGCAAATCATAGTCTACCATGCCAAAACTGACAGCCTATGAAGGTTTCGTAAAGAATGTCTGTTGTACAATGTCTCAGGCCAATCAAAAATTTTTTGCGGCACCACTTAGCTTTGAGGAATTTTTGCAATGTTCAGTTTTAACCAAATTTGCTGTTGGAAAGAAGACAGAAAATTAGTAATCAAGTAAAGATAATGACTGAAAGTTGGGTAGAGATCAGAGTCCTCTGCGGGTTGAAATATTTTGTCTGCTCTTACAAAATTTAAACCCACCCCACACACTTCCAATCTACACCCACCCTATGCACCTTCCCAACCCTTACCCATCCCACCCAACACTGTTTCTATTATAAACCCACTCCCTATTGTTGTGTGCTTAAAACCACTAACACTCATGCAACATATTTCATTACTAGTGGCAATTTATTCAGTGATTCATTTCAAAGCCAAAAGTTTTTTAAAAACCACTGCAAACTAAAACTGTGAAATCATGTAGTCAATCTTGAGTGCTTCTTTCTTAGCTTCAGGAGCACTGTTCAAAAATAGTATATTGTCCACTGACAAACTCTTTAAATTTGCTCTTCTGTTATTCATTACATGCCCATCCATATGAAACTATTCATTCAGTAGCAGAGCTAGTTGCCATCATGCAGAAGGTATTTCTTGCAAGATCACTGTAAGCTGGGAACTCCAATCAGTGGTCTCTCCGCCACTGCTTGAGCATTTGGTATCTTGAGCATTGAATTTCTTGCTCATGTCACTTCCACATGCATTGGGTCAACATTCAGTGGCCCACACAAAGAATTCCACATCCCACATTTACTTTGCACACATAGTTCTGCGGGTTCCTTCACCTGCCCCTTAAATGCGGGTACCTGCAACTTGCACAGGTTAACCCACCCCATGCAGGACTCTAATGAGATGTGATATTGAATTCTTTTATTCACCAATTTAAATATATTTTTGCTAGTACAGAGATATGATAAATGCTTTGAAACAGCTTTGGCTTCATGTGATGAACACAGCCCTGTTTTGCCAGTGAGTAACCATCAGATGTCCCAACAGCATGCTTGCATGCACACAAGACTAGATCTTGCATGTGTAGGTGTAATGTCTGATCTTTCTGTGTGATAAAATGTTATAAAATGAAATATACAGAGAATTTGTCACTGCAAACAATTGCAGTGGGACTGTCGAACAGTTTCGACCAGTAGTGATTGTTGATCTTTGCAAACTGCTAAAGGTTCTACATCACATGTGTCAAACTGGTGGCCTTCCATGTCTTTTTATGTGGCCCGCGAAGCCTAAAGTTTAAGCCTCAGCTTGCTTATTTTTTTGGAACTGTAGTGGTTTATACCTGTTTACAACAGTGAATTACATTATTTGCCATGTTACAACTTTGCTATTTTAGTCATCTTGCTGACCTAACGTATCTCTTTAAACAGGTTATTGAGTTTTAAGGCTCTGTTCACTGCAACATAACCATTGTTACATCACAGAGACACTGTTTAAGCACTAGCGTAACATAGATAATTGTGGCTAATTCCCGTTACAACTGGCCCTTTGAGGGCAACCATACAGTTGCAACTGGCTCTTTGAGGGCAACCATAATGCTGATACGGCCCTCAGTGAAAATGAGTTTGACACCCCCGTTCTACACGAATGAAGGTTGTATTCAGTGTTTTTCCTTTATAAACTTTTCTTTATTAGCATGTGCAATGTATTAAGAATGTGATACACTCAGCTTTTGATGGCTTTACAATAATATAGTATTGGCATTACGAGTTGCAAAAAAGAGCCTAAAATGCAGTGATGTAACTTTGAGTTCATATATATTGTGGAAACAACATTTTTGGTCATGACACAACATGTTTTCCTGTCTTCCCCATCATTTTCATGATGGGAACATTTTTTCATTTCCACTGCAGCAAAGATATGGTTTTACAGCATGCTAGCTACTATTTTTAGCAAAAAATTATTTTAATATTTAACATTCTCATGACTAGCGTTTGTAAATGGTTGCCAAGCACAGAATCACCCTAGAATTAATTATATAAAACTCCAAATAGATTATAGAAAAATGTATGTGTAACTATAGGACCATTCGGCTTACACATTATAAATAAGCACTAACTGATGAAGAACAATGAATCATCATAATTTACATGTATTTCTCAGACTCACATGCTATATCACAAGGAATATTTAAAGATAACAAGACTGGTTAAATAACACACCACCAGGTATAGTGATTTGGTATAAGTAAGCAGTACTGAAAACGAACAACCACAAACAACACACTAGCAACTACAATGCATTCAATTGTCATCATCATACAAAAGTGTTACGAAAAACTGACAATTTGTAAAAACCATTAAATATTTGAAGTGAGCAAACAAAAAAGTGAAAGGAAGATATGCAGATTGCTCAACAAAAGCATACATATTCTTTCTAATCAAATCATCACGGGCTTGACAAAATAGGTAACTTGATGCTGAAGAACACTTATACACTTATATTCGTGGGGATGTAATGCAAAATTCAACATGCATCTTTATTTATAGGCTAGACATTGTTTAATCAGAATATGTCTACCTGAGCCACAATTGGCAAGCAGAACTTGGCATGTAATTGACATGAAACAAAGTACTTTTTACCACAGCTGAGAACTGAGAAAAGGTGCTTCTAATCTTGTTTACTGCACACTAAAGTGATTTCAGTTGCCACTGAATGTTATCGTCATACACCAGTGAGAAATGAAGCAGTAAACCAAAATATATTTATTCAGGAAACTCAACATGCCTTATAATAAATACTACGGCCAAAGCAAACGATACAACTGACATCTTGCAAACGTTTCGATAACAACTGTTATCATCTTCAGTGCATAGCAAACATGCCCAAGTGGAATTGAACATTTCTGTACGTGTGAGATTTTCTACCAAATTTTCTTGCATGCAGCAACTTTTCCATGATTTTCCAAAGTCAAGTCTTTCATGTACAACTCCAGAAATGGCATACATATGGATAACATTTTTAGTGTAACATGCTAAAATGTTGCTTGTTGAGTGTAGGTACTCATTGAAAAAGATCTTCTATTGTAGAAGGGCCAACATACAGACCTTCAGGACGAGTGATGCTACTACTTTGCTATTTTAACATTTCAATATAAAACCGCAAAAAGATTTTGCTTGTTTTCACAAAAGATGGAAATTAGGCTACTGCTACTTTTGAAAATGTTTTCTCTAGGCCAAGGGTCTCCAAACTACAACCCACTGGACAAAGCTGACCCACTAAGCCATTTCATCTGACCTGCAAAGACATATCATATCTACAATGAAAAAATAACATAGGTTATTTACAAAAAAATTAGTTGATTTGGTACATACTAATGGTTTATTCATGCATAATTGTGACTCAAATCATGAAGTAACACTAACGCAGCAAGAGGAAAAGGTAGTGTCTATTTTGCCACCAGGGCAAAAGCTCTACTGAGACTATTTGTCCGTTTGAACCATATACAGCTTTGTCCACACATAATGCTGAGTTCGTGAGTCATGACACTACCAGCACCGCGAACCTAGTTGAGTAGTGTCTATGCTTGTTGTTCGAATGGTTGTCAGTTCGGCTCTTACCATCATTGCTTTGGCTTTGCTAGTAAAATGACACTTCTCATCAAAGTGCTTTTCATGTACTTTTTTAAAAGTTTTGTGTTTAGGTTTATGGTTTAGGCTTGGGTAGGATTTTAGGTCACGTTAGAAAGACCATACGCTAATCCAAGTATATTGTTCTTGTTACATGACCACTTTAACCAATCGTGTCCACCTAATGGCAAAACAGCTCCAGCAGTGCTTTTGCCTCTAATGGCAAAATAGACACTACCAAGGAAAAACAACAACATCAAAGATCAGAAATTAATTTCATGTTGAGAATATAAAAACATCAAAACCTTCAGGTTTCGCAAATTAATGATCGTGTTCTAACATGTTCAATCACAAAGGGTTGGCGAAGAACCATCAATCATATGGGTCAAGTTCTCAGCCAGAATGCAACATCCTGAAGCAATGAGGTTAGATGGCTATGTGAATGTCAGCTGGCTATGTATTACTGCACTATAAGCTAGCCTAACCTTAGCTGTGATGTTAATGTTACTGCAATCTGAGTTCTTTGATAATATTAGGTACATCCCATCTGAAGTCAAATTTTCCCACTATACTAAAATAAAAAAAGTAATATTTCAACATTCTTTTTTATTTAAATGCAATTTTACTATTAAACAACATTCATGTTTCTCAATTACATGAATTCATGTTTTGACATACTAATTCATTTTGGACCTTAATTAATGTTTTGACATTAGTTTATTTTGGACCAGGAGTCTCCTGGTCCAAAATAAACTTTAAAAGTTTATGGCCTCCTGGTCCAAAATAAACTTTAGAAGTTTATGCACAGCCCTCGAACTGTTGTGTAAGTTAACAGCCCATGTGGCCTTTAGACAAAATATTTGATGACCCCCTCCTGCTCAGAGGCTAACCTACTTGCTCTAAACAGATGTCATCCATGGGTGAGACTGAGGGTTTACAGCAATATTTATTATATATATTGAATATCAGCAATAGGCTTAAATAATGTTAATCTAATGCAATGCCAATGGTCCTCAAGTGCTGCCGTAAGCAAACCTTACTGATGTCTTTAGAGCAAACGCACAAACCTACCGAGTTAGCATTGTTCTCACATTCTACCGGCTTCATCAATAGCTCCAAACCACCAGCCCGATTAAAGAAGTGTGATCTTGCAGTTGACTTCTTCTTGTTTGTGCTGGCCAAAGCGTAGCATGCTGCTGCCGATCCGCAAGCTACGCATACTCCAACACTTATGTTTTTACAGAAAATACTGCTTCCGGAAGAATGTGCCGTAGAAAACAAGATTCGCCAAGTTCTTGCAAACGCCATGAACGAAGCCTAATTAGTTACTTGACCCAGCAATATCAAGCGAACACAGACAGGCTTGGCTACCATATTGTTTGGGTCGTCATTATGCGGTCACGCCTCGCCGCGTTTGACATATGAGATCTGCGTTGTAACCAATGTTGTGACGCGTTGCGGTTCGTCCACTGGCTGAGCGAGCATGGTTGCCTGGTTGAGGAGCAAACGTTCAAGAGTGATTTCCATCTGGGACCGATCAATTAAGCTCCAATCAAAATTCATAAGAGATGGTCAGGGCCGGATTAAGGGTACTATAGGCCTAAGGCTATTTACTAGAGAAGAGCCTATAATTTTGCAAATTAAGCTACAGAAAGTAATAGCAATACATATATGAAAAAATGAAATTATTTACTGCGAAATAACGTAAGCATAGCATAAAAGCATGTATTAAATGTAACTCAGTGTCTTAGTGTATTACAATGTACATTTGAAACTGCATTTTCCTAGCCGTACACCTGGAAAAGGAATCAATGAAGTCCTCTGCATTCAAACGTCTAGAAACATCACTCTTCATACTTAAAAGTGACAGCACAGGGAGGCGTGCGTTTGATAAATTTTAGTAGATACTTCAGTTGTTACTTGTAATAAAAATAATAAAGAAAAAAATTGAGGGTCAAATTTTTCCAGGGCCTACGGTCTTAGTAGCCTAATGATTAATCTGGCAGTGGAGGTAGTCCCAAAGTATTTTTGAAAACCTGCGCCTCGTCTTCACGAAATAGGCTACTTTGCAACAAGCTAACAAAAAAACTGGAATACTAATATTGTATCCCCAGAAAAAGTAAAAAATGATTATAAATTATTTGTTGTGGGATTTGTGTCGGTTGGTATTTATTTTCATTTCGATATTGTTTTGCAGAAAAATCAGGATTATGATCACTAATACGCAAAAATGGCGTGGACCGCGCGTCAGTTTCTGTCAGTTGTGAGTGATCATCATTCTTGTCAAATCTGCCTATCAAACGTTTTCACGGTTTAGGCCAATTCTTTTCTTTAAAGCTGGTGGCTGTGCTTAGCATCCGTTTTTTCAACACATTTCGCTGTAGCAAAAGCCACAAAACTGATTTGAAAGAAATTCACGAAACGGTGCCATCGAACACACCAGCTTTCTTTCGAGATAATTTTAGTGATTTGTGCTCCTATAGCGTGTAAATACCTCGATTGGACTGAGGTTTGTATCATGGCTACATTCATGGCCGGCCTTAGCAAGTGCGGGGCCCGATTGGAAGCACTTTTGCGGGGGCCCACTCAGTGGCGCATGCAGAAATTTTAATGATGAGTATCGAGTTAAAGTAATAGAAAGCGATGATGACCGTACTCGGAACAGGACTTTTCGGTTTGGCCAATTTGATATGAGCCGTTTCGGTTTGAGCCAATTTGGTCTGGCCTTTTCGGTCTGGGGACATTTCGGTCACGACATTTTTGCACATAAACAACTGATTGCATTTGTTAATTAAATGATTATAGACAAGAGAAATGTCACGCTAGCAGGTATTATACCAACTCGCTTTTGAGGAGTCATGATTGCGATTAAATCTGAATTGTAATTATGAGTTTGAAGTATTTGTATTTAATTGAAAATGTCGATAATTATTTTTTGCTTGCTGATGATAACGAAAATCATATGCTGATGCTGATTAACTGTTGGATCTTGGATCATGTTTGTAGTTTTTTTAAATAAAACCTTTCGTCGATGTAAGCACGTTTGCATTAAAAGTGAACATATAAGATTTCTGCAAGATTTCATAGCCTGACCGAAATTTCTCGAGACCGGAACGACCAAGACCGAAGAGTACTGTTCTGTGACCGAAACGGCTCAGACAGAATCGGCCAGACCAAAAAGTTGCGTACCCGACCGTACTATGGACTTCGTGTCTGCTGGCAAATAAATTCATTCATTCATTCATAAATAGCGAGGCTGATGGGGAGATACCAAGCTGGGGGTATCTGGGGGCATGCCCTCCAGTTTTACATCTCCAGCAGAGAATTCAACGGATATCTCTGCAACACCAATAAATCCAAGAATTACTACATTCAATACCTCCTCTCTAGCGATGATATCTCCGGCGGGGTACGGCAGTCCGGAACAGGTCTTTTCGCTCTGGCCGTTTCGGTCTGACCTTTCGGTCTGGCCGATTAGGTCTGGCCGATTAGGTCTGGCCGTTTCGGTCTGAGCCGTTTCGGTCTGGCCGATTCGGTCTGGGCAGTTTCGGTCACGAGACATTTCGGTTTGGCCGTTTCGGACTGGGGACATTTCGGTCACGACATTTCTGCACATAAACAACTGATTACATTGTTTATTGAAATTATTATTGTAGGCAGACGCAATGTCACGCTAACTAGTGTTATACCAACTCCGTTTGAGGAGTCATGATCACGATTAAATCTGAATTGCAATTGTGACTTTGAAGTATTTGTATTTAATTGCAAAATGTCGATAATGATTTTATTTGCTTGCTGATGATAACGAAAATCATATGTTGATGCTGATTAACTGTTGGATCATGGATCATGTTTGTAGTTTTTTTAAAACATTTCGTTGATGTAAGCACGGTTGCATTAAAAAGTGAACATATAATATTTCTGTACGATTTCATTGTCTGGCCGAAACGTCTCGGGACAGACACGACCAAGACCGAAAAGTCCCGTGACCGAAACGGCCAGACGGAAACGGCTCAGACCGAAACGGCCAGACCGAATAGGCTAGACCGAAAAGTCGCGTACCCACGGCAGTCAATTGGCCAGTTGTTTAAAAGGAATTAACAACACTCCTTGACATGATAAGCCAGCAAAGATATAACAACATATCTTTGCTGCTGATGTAGATACAAAACATCAGCAAAAGGAAAAGCGTGACATCAGGACACCACATAAAACTACAGTGCAACCTTATAATGCTGCCATTCCGTGTTTATGCCTTTGCTAATTTTAGATTCAATGGAAAAAACACCAAACTATTTAGGCGCTCTTGTTGGATTGAAGATCTGAAAAGAAGGTTTAATTAGTTTGAGCTTAGATCTCCTTTCTCAGGGAGAATCTCCTTTTTAGGGGCCACGGTCATGTTAATCCTGAGGGCAATAAACTAATTAGGGAAAGAGGTGTGCTTGTTATTGTGTGCGAGAAATTCGAACAATTTTTCGGGTTTGCTAATCTAAGTTAACAGAACCATAGACGTAGCCAGGGGAGCCTATGGGGACCATACCCCCCAAATTTCTAGGACATATAGTCATTTTGTGCTTTCAGAGGCGGTATCCCAAACAAAATAGTGTTATTCGCCTAAAATCAAACATTTTGGCCCACCAACGTTTTTGACTGGACAGAACTGGTTTAAATGCTTCGATTTTCTCACAAAGCAAACCGCCTGTGCTTGTTACTTTTTAAAAGGAACCTTTATTTTTTATACTTATTGGGGAACCGTCGTTTATGCACACCTGTAATGGCAATGCGGTTGGCATAACTAAAACTAGGTGCATTTCAAAGGTTTTCGCCAATCTAAGGTTGCCTCATCAGCAATGTGCGAGAGGAAAAATGAATATCGCTAAAGACTGATCGAGTAGCACACATTTGCAATTACGAAATGAACTTGAGTTTCAGAAGACATGTAACAGTAAGTATTGAAAGAGCAACAACTATCAAACCGTATCTTGCAGCAACTATTGAAACATGACCTGCAATACGAAACACTAACAATTAAAACAAAAAGAACGGTTCAAAATTTAAACCCTCTCTACCTTAACTAGGTACTGTTGTAATAACTAAGCTACACATAACCGGCTAACAATCACCACTGTTGCGATGGAAGAACGAATTATGATGATTTAAGGGCGTTAAAAAGGGCGCAGTTCATTTTGATTTTCGTTGGCTACGGGCCTCACGCTTCAAAAATATTTTGGGCCCTGCGCCGGCACTATACAAACAGCTTCGATAAGCAATGTAAGTTTGCATAGGTGTAGCGCGGAACCCCCTTCGGCGTGGGGTCCGATTGGAAACAATCGGTCCAATCGGCTAAAGACCGCCCCTGGCTACGTTACCAAGACAAACCCTGCAGCTCTTATACACAGTAATATACTAAATTTAACAATATACTAAATCAGCGTGATCCAACTACAGGCCCGCGGGCCACATGTGGCCTGCGGACAAAGTTTTTAAGGCCCACGAGGTTTCTCAGTGTTGATTGTGTGTATGTTGCAGTAGGCAATTTTAATTAGAACAAGCATAACATCTGTTGATAGTAATGTACAATATTAACGGCGTTAGACTAAGACTGTGGAGAGCTTTTAGAAAGTAGTCAGCAAAGACAGGTTTCCCAAAGAGAATGATTTCGCACTAAAATTCGCTTGACGTTTGGAAGCACATACGTGTGTGAGAGCACATTTTCTACGATGAAGTAAGTCAACTCTGAAAACAGAAATCAAATGACAGACGAAAAAATCAGACCATATCTCCGAGTTGCTACCTCTAACATATGGGTATTGTCAAAGGAACGATAGTGTGAAGGAAGCCTCAACCACAGACATCACACTGATAGAGATTTGTAATAAATTATCTATTGATGTTGTGTAATAATTTCAATGACACACCCACTGAAGTCACCTATTTTCTCTTTTCAATTTTAAATCTTGTGAATCTGTTGTTTCATACATCATTTTGTTGGAAGTGGCCCGCGAGTTGTCACGTCTTTGTAAAATGGCCCGTAGGTAAAAAGTAGTTGGACCGCGCTGTACCATAGCCGACGATGGCACTAAAGCAGTGTCTGTAACCCTGTGATTCAGCCTCAAATGCCTTTGTGAAACGTTCTGTTCTGTACGTTTTTGTCAACCTGCGTTGTGCAGAAAGTGTGTTTTACTGTAGACTTCGTGTCTGCAGAAAAAAAATACATCATCATTGTAAAGCGTGAAACGTAAAATTTTGTTTGCACAAACTGTTTCCAGCGTGGTCGTAATAAGGATTAGGCACACGGCAGTTGAAGTGTTTTTCGGATTTTTTCATGTTAAATAACAAAGTGGTTGGCAAGCATAGGCGTAGCCAAGGGGGGCCAAAGGGGCCATGGCCCCCAAAAATTTTTAGAAAAGATAGTCATTTTGTACTTTGAGCGGCGTTTTTCTAAACAAAATAAAGTTATTTGCCTAAAATCCAACATTTTAGCCCCCCAAAAATTTTTTGTTCCTCCTCAAATTTTTGTGCTGGCTAAGCCACTGTTGGCAAGGTTGAAATTTCGTTGTCTTTTTCTCACTAACGAAATCTTTTTCTGACTTCAAAACCTGAAAATAACTTTAGGGAAAAATGAGACAGAATTGACAGAGTTTTGCCATCCACTGAAAGCAATAAGTACAAACGTATTAGTGATGAATTTTAATTCTTTTACGTGTTCAGTATTTAAATCAAGGCTTCGTTACCTTCATTTGGAGGATGTAGATCAATACCGTAGCTAGCAGTTTAAGTTAGGACTAGGCAGCTAGGGTTTACTGCCAGGCTTGAGTAGAATAGTGCATGCTTTATGCATGAAGCCTTTAACCTCTTATTACAATATTTCAGTGTTCAATGAAATTGTACGGCTGCAACCCAGTCCCGTCGCCACGGTGGGCTTTGATGAGCTTAGCCCTCCCAGGCCAAGCTTCAAGCCCCCCAAATTAAAATGTAAAACACTATCAATCAGTAGCGTTTTATCAAATTTTCAGAATGCAGGTCCCCCTGCCAGGCCCGTAACTAGGGGAGAAGCCCCTAGAAAAATCCCCTCCCCCTTGTAAAAATGTGTTGCACATAGTTTAAAACAATTGGACGTAGTTTAAAAAATTTGTGACCCTCTCAGAAAACTCTTCGCCCCCTGGTGTCCCAAGCTGGTTAGGGCCTGCCCCCTGCACAAACGTAAAGCCCCCTGTTGAAGACTTTCTGGCGACGGTTCTGCTACAACCCATGCAGTGTATACGGCTACAACTCAGTGAGCGCATCCATAGATCCTCGTTTAAAAAGCGTCAACCACTTTTATCAGCATTTAAATCTCATCAAGTCAATTTCCATTTCCAAGCTCTGAGATCAAAAGTGGTGGATGCATTATTCAGTTAACCAGCTATTTGGCGTACTGGAAAACCTTACTTTCATAAACAAGTATAGTTTTTTAAAATCTATTTTAGTGATGGCAGTTGGCGGCGCGGCAGGCCGAAGCCTGAAATTTGCTTCTTGCCAAGACGGTTGAGGTGAACGCTCTTGTCCAAGCAGCGCTACGACGATTCACTCAGTGGCCATGTTGCGTACATATGCAATAACCAGGCGCGTAGCCAGGGGAGAAATTTCTCCCCAATTCCAAAAACTTGCAACAAATATTTTCAGGGTAATCAAGCCTTTGATGAATAAGCTAAAGAAATACTTCAGTACAAATCAGCGAAACTGTTTAAGGAACCTGTCTATGGAAACAGATCCTTTCTCAGTTTAAGGAACCTATCCTACTTCAGGTTTTAATCGAACCTGATCAAAGAAGAATGGTTTATCAATAGTCCATGATTAATCAAACGTTGCCTATAGTGTACGGGAATTCACAACATTGGTGACCATAACGTGAGTTTTAAGCTTCGTGTGGAAATTGGTGAATATGAAATACAACTTCTCTCTAACCGCTTATAATCATTAATAACCTCAAGTAAAACAAGGAGTAACGCTTTTTCCAGCTGTTTTTGGTGTACCAGCTCGCTGCAGGCCTACCCCACCTAATGCTGATGTAAGCTTCATTTCAAGACACTCGTAAAAATTTCTCTCTGACAACACTGGCGTGCTACAAATATAACTTATCCTTGTCTGCAATATCAGCCGTAGATGAATATCGTAGATTTTTGTTTTGTACAGTTTTAAAACTAAACGCGTGAATGCGGCGGTGATAGGCTTATACATTTTATAGGTTTTGAAGCTCAAAATTTGGTTAAGAAGCGATCCAGTTTCAAAGTCTCCTTTTTATTACGCCGTGTTCACCGCTTAGCAACAATAACATAAGTTCTGGATATTTATTTGTGATGACTAAACACGTATCGTGACGGTGCAATCACAATTATCAGGAGCCTTAACCAGGGCAGGACTAGGGAGGAGCAGGGGAACCCTAAAATTTTTTTCGCCCCCTGGAAAAATCTGTTGGACTTGGTTTAAAACTACTGGACATAGTTTAAAAAATTTGGTCCTATCTCAGAAAACTTTTCGCCTCTCTGGTGTCCCAAGCTGATTACGTGCCTGGCCTTAAACGCTTTTATCAATGATTTCCCATTATCTTGCCGGCAAGTGTAGTTTTGAACTTTGTTATTTAGACACAGGGATATCTAAGAGTAGATATCCCTGTTTAGACACTAATGGATTTGAAAAAGACTTGAAGCGGTTACGATTCAATGGCTAGATTAAGTAACCAACTGCTTTGTTAAGCTGCGGCGACAAGTATTTCTTAGCTTTACTGCAGAGTTGTGGTGATAACGTGATCGATTGTGGCTTCTTTTTCACAAATACACAACCATTTTCACACTTTGTGCAGACTCACTGATCTAAACGTATGTAAGTTTGTTCGGGCAATTCTAAGGGGGGGCTGGGTGGGCCATGCCCTCCCAGATTTTTGCTTGTCCCCCCCGTTTTTTTCTTAATTTCCCGTTTAAGTTCATTTGGTTGACATATATAGTAGATAACTACAGTGGATAACTTTCGGTCAGCAATATTTTAAACGATTATCTGGATACCCTCTTGCCTGCATTCAATATTTCCCAGATGCATGATAAGCTGTGTTGTTGTTTTTGACGGTCGGGTAACTACAGTTGTTTATGACGACACACACCTGGGTTTGCTCGGATCCTGCCTGAAATTTAGTCAGACCGCGGTCGTGGTGTTGAAAAATCCATTTCGAAACTAAGAAACAGTCGCAGAAATGGCAAGATTGATCTTTCGTGCATTTCAGTGTGAGATGGAACTGGATTATATTATTGTCAGCAGATTGCTGCTTGCCTCAGTAGCAAAAGGTTTGTAAAAACACTAGGAATTGGTTTCAGTTAATTTATCTGAATTTATCGTGGCTGCTGTATTGTGTTCTGCTGCCTTGTGTATACGACTTAGAAACATCTTATTTAAGTGGTTCGTGACTACAGTTTTAACTCTACCCACATGTCCTGCAACCTCATAGAATTTTGTACGTTTTTTTTGCAATGATTGAGAAGCAACTCTTTCGCGTATTTCAGCTCTTTGCCCGGAGGTCAGACATTTCCATCAGAAAAATACTTGGAAGAATTCGCAAATCATATTCATTTAGTGAAAATGATTTAAAACGTGAAATAACTTTGACAAAGAATTTGCTTCGGAAGGAGTCGAAGCTGCCTATATCGCCCGAACAATTTTTTCATTTATAGCTACTTAAAAAGCAGCGTTTGATTGTTACTGGTAGCTGTAACTCTTCCCGCCACCAGCGCTTCATGCGAGAGAAGTTTTTCAAAAATGAAATTAGTGAAAGCATTTTCCAGAAATTCCATGACCAGTGAAAGATTGGGTAACATCGTTCTACTTTAAATTTAAAAGTTCTAGCTGAAAAGCAGATCTAGATGATTTCGTTGATGAATTTGACGGTCGACATGATAATCGAAGGATTAAGTAACATAATATAAAATTCTAACGTGGGCTGCGCAGGGATCTGTGTGAGAATTATATTGCTCATTGTCTATTTGCCTGAATCTTTTTTGGTTTAGAGTTAGTGCGTGTTTCGACAAGTGTGGCAGTCACGCTAGCGCGACCGCTACATGTGAGCAAAGACGGCCAAAGGAAGGAGAAGGGAAAGACCAAGCAAGCGACAAATATAAGTGACTTCCATGCATATGGAAGTAACAGTACTCTTTGGCAGATTCGTCTGGCGTGGAGTTAACATCGATGACGTCACAATCCATCCTCACCGAGGTTCAAGGATCAATCCACACTGAAGGTGTGCGAACATAACCGGGTCGTACACGCTTCACAACACAGTCATAAATCAACGCAGGGTTGAAAAGTCAGCTTTTGAAGGTCAGTCAGAGGAAATTTCAGTGTGAATAATAAAATGAACGACTTTGTTGGGAATATTCTGCCAAATACGTTTTACGCGTGCTGTTACATCTTGCCATTATGTGAACGCCCTAAACGCCGAAGCCCACCTATCTGCGGCGCTGCGATGCTACTTAGGTGCAATTGATGCCGAAACCTCTCTGCTGTTAAACTGCATACTGCATTGAAGTCCTCATCCTATCTACGCTGCTCACTCGTAATAGTAGTTGCATAACATTGTTATAGTTACACTTACACCACAATCACAAAACGTCCATAAGCTACCACAAAAACGGATTAGTCAGTAGTCACCAACCCGTTGGAAGATGGTTTATTTTTATGTGCTTTATAGTAAGAATATTTTGATGAAACTAGTTGGCTATCAACAGCCTACATGTCTTTGTGTCAAGATGGAATCCGTGGCTGGAATCATTTCGCTTTCATGTGAATTGTATTCACTTTCGTTGAGCTGTTTTCGTTCACGTGGGTCCAGCACAGTTGTGTATGGAAAATGGTGTTTCAATTTACTTGTGGATTGCTGTGGAAGTTGCATGGTTAGCACCGTAGGTGTAGGAGCAGGCAAATTTTGGGGGTGCGAAGGATTTTTGCCCGAATTTTCCCAAACTTGCCCGAAAAGTTTTGGGCGACTTTGCCTACAAATTTTTCCCTCAAAGATCAAGAAGCCCTTTTTTGGGATGACCTCCAAAAACGGTCTTCATGTGTTTTTCTGCAAACGTTGAGCACCATTTTATGAAATCAAACAAGGTTGGGCGCCATTTTTGCCCGTATTTTCAATACATCAAAACTTTTAGGGGTGCACTTGCACCCCCCTCCTACACCACTGGTTAGCACAGAATTTTCGACATAGCAGTACACGTGTGTGATTGCGTCTGCAGTGGCGTTTAGGTGTCTCTAGTGAATAATAACGCTAGTTCATCTTTAACGATATTCACAAGCCTATGTTGGGTTTGATAAGGTTAATCACAGCAACTTCATCTTCAAAACAATGAAAAATCACCATGCAAGATAGACGTTTATGTTGCCCCCCTACTTTTTCCTTGGCCCCGCAGTGCCCACCCCCCCCCCTCTTTTTTATTTCTAGAATCGCCACTGAGTTTGTTTAGGGGACATGCGTAACTTTCCCACTTTACGATGTTGTCTTTATTATATTTGTGAATTATATTGTTAACTCTAAATACCTAGCTAAATACATAATCGTTTTTGTGGAGCAAGCTTAATGCAAGTAGTGCAAAACAATGTCAAAAATGCTAGCACATTCACATTCATGGCATAAAATCCAAATATTTTGCAAACGCGTTGAGAGATTTTAGCGTTTACGTTTATCAGCTGCATATGTAAATTAGTCTCTCAAGAATTGAACAACTGGATCCACTTCTTATATGCGCGAGTTTTGTAGAAGGCCTATTTTCGGACGTTGGTGACTTAGACTTAGAGAAAAGTCACTATCGGCTTGGATTGAACGTGTGTTGAGTGTTGGTGTACATCAGAAGCGTGTAAATAGAAAAAGCACAATCGCAATGGCGGCCAGCACGAAGACGTCTTGCTCAACTGCTATGTTGGCTGCAAAAAACATACTGCAGATCTTGCACTTGTAGTGTCGAGATTTTCAGAAGCGCTTTTGCAGTATATTTTACGAGTAAACGGTGGTTTTGATCCAAAGTAGAAGCTTGGAGCTTCACTAAAAACAAACTTTTAAAATTTGTCAATTCAATGAAAGCAGAGTTTTTATTCGCCAGTATACCTGAAGACAATTGTTCAGGAAAAAGCGCAAGACAAATGCACGTTTTTTGGATGATGCTGATGCTTTAAAAACAAGAGTCATTAAATATATTTAAATGTTGAGACTCGGTTGATGTTTGTCCTCCCCATTAAAATTTCTGGCTACGCGCCTGCACCCAGCCTTCCAATTGAGAGGCGGACACTCTGCAACGGGGATGTCAAACTGGCAACCCGCGGGCGAAATCCGGTCCGCCATGCCCCGTTTTGTGGCCCGCGTCATGTCAGTTTTGCGCTTGCATTAGGTTTGACAGACTTACGTTTATTATACTGCCATGGCAGAACTACGTTTTTCGTTTATAGTCATAACGCGTCATTCAATCCCGTAGCCACGAGGGGCTTTGGTGGGCTTAGCCCCCAAACAAAGCGCCAAGCCCCCTAAATATGAATATGAAACACTGTAAATCAGTGGAGCTTTTTCAAATGTAGAATGTCAAGCCCCCTGCACAAACATAAAGCCTCCCTATGGAAGACTTTCTGGTGACATTGCGACTAAATAATTATAGGCTAAGCCAACGGTAACAACTTCTTCAGTTCAAAACCATGAGGTTGTACAGATTCCATGAGGATTCTAAGAATTTCCAACGCATTGGACGAAAGATTTGCTAATTTCAATGATCTGGAGGCTGGTTTTGCTATTTTCAGTAACTCTTTTTCTGTCAATGTTGAAGAGATACCATAAAAACATCAATGGAACTAATTGAGTTGAAAGTGCAACAGTGTTCTCAAACCTAAATTTGAAAATGTTGACATCAAAACGTTTTATCAATGCACTGGACCAACCTATCCCCAAATAAAAGAAATAGCATCGAGGAACATGTCAATCTTCACTAGCACTTATGTCGGCGAACAACTGTTCTCTTTGATAAACTTAAACAAGTCTCGATTCCGATCTCAGTTGACGGATGCGCATCTCAACTCAACGTTAAAGGCTGCGACTGCACAATCTTTGGAACCAGATATTAACATGCTTGTAACTGCCAAAAGATATCAAGCTTCTTCGAGTCGCAGTGCTAAAAAATAAATACTAAATTAAAGTATCAATTGTATCATTATATGCAAAATTGTCTGGCCCGGCTAAAACCTAAGGGCCAGACCGAAATATCCTGTTCCGGATATACGAGCACCACTTTCCTGCAAGAACAATTTTGTTAAAAGTGTGGTAAAGTTACGTTAAAAATTGACAAAATTTAGTGGGCAAAATTTAGTAAAAATTGAGTTAAATTGTTTTGTAATTCTTTATCACAAAATCATTTAATATTAAATTTTTTTGTAATTCTTTAATACAAAATCATTAATATTTACAATTTTAAAATTAGTGTTGAGAACAAAGTGTGGGACATATGGAGGCAAAAATATGCGTGGAAGTTGCAAGTTTTTGTTGAGCAATACTTCATGTTGAGGTCAGGTGTAGTGCAAACCCATGTTTACTTGTTTGTGGTCTTTCCGTACATGTAATGTAAATAGCCGGAAAATACTGAAAGACGTGTCGCACAACTTGTTTCAGTATAATATCTTTGGCCTAGACAAATTTGTGCAAAAAGTGTCAAAGTTTCGGAGAGAATTTCTTTACCCTCCAGAGTTTTTTGCTCTCCTCGCAGGCAATGTTTCCAGCAATCGTCCACATCAGGGGTCGGCAACCTACGGCCCGCGGGCCGGATCCGGCAAAATCATCCGGACCGCAGGCCCTTTACAAATTGTAGTAACGGTATGGCCCGCCTAATGGTATTATACTTTATGAATCCGTCCTCCTTGCAACTTCTTGTATTGCATACTTATGCAGAACTACTTATGAGAAACCGCACAGTGCTATACATGTACTGTATGTCGAATTTTCCGTTTTGTTTATGAACATCAGGAGTTAATCTGATTATAATTCCATTTTTACATACATGGCCCATGTCGCTTTCGCGGCGCTTTCGCGGCGATCAGAACGACAAAGACACGAGAACATTTTGCGGGAACATTAAGTTTTTATACAACGCAATTGCGAGTACAGACAATGTAACTGCACAACACAAGAATTGTCCTTCCTGTGGCATCGACGATCGCCCGGGCAGAGATTTGTTTAGGGTGTTGAAGAGATCGCCCATTTCTCAACCACACACACTTGGTCTTCGACGAGGTTATTCCGATGGGAAGGCAATAGGCAACACGACCGGACTCCGACGAAGATTGCATCCACATTGGAGAATTTCCCTGCTACAGTCATTATGCCGAGCGCTTGGCCAGACTGAAGCAAGTTCCAATTTTTAAGGTCTTGGCACGACCCG
>Ga0210059_1006031_pt1 | contig 19460 bp, 10 predicted proteins | sample Ectturendosymbi2_FD_188042 | JGI IMG/M metagenome (GOLD analysis project Ga0210059, IMG submission 188042) | Ecteinascidia turbinata endosymbiont from Florida, USA - Sample 2 (SPAdes) (version 2) | ecosystem: Host-associated > Tunicates > Ascidians > Unclassified | place: Key West, Florida... | reverse complement strand
ATTCAAAGCTTCCTCCGATGCGACTCTATCGTGAGGACAGGCAGATCTCATAAGCGGAATGAAATCTTGTCAGAAGAAATCGAAATATTTGTATCACACGTTGCTTATCTCAGGGAATTTTTTGTATTTTTATCAGATTTTGCATTTTTCTGAGGAGTCACAAGCAAGTGATAGTCCTTGATGGAAGTGGGATCTTCACTGGAATTTCAACATTTTTAACCTACGTAACAAGTAACTTTACGAATATTATGGCAGCATAAAAATATCAAAGACCCCTTCCATAAAAGTTAAAGCAAAGCCATTACTTCTTCGCTAATGCGGACAGTAATTTTTCCAGTATCAACTTGGTTTCAACAACAAGCACTTGAAAGGGTCTACGTTGCTACAACTTTGTTGTTGAACAAAGAATGAGCGATTGGAACAATGTGGACGAAACGTGAGTTCATTCAGGAAGAATGAATTGACAAAAGTTTCCTTTCGAGAAACACGTGCCATGAACTCAATAGAATTACAGAAAACGTGATAAAGATTGTTGAATGATTGCTATTTGAAAGTCGAGCGCAATGGCAAGCATCATTTCGGCTGATTCATCCTCATCAACGTTTGGTTTTCTGACAGTTTTCTGTGCAAGAAAGCTGCAAAATGAAAACCAGTTATTCCGAGGACTATACCTGTTATCGTTTCTGCTGCGTATTGCTAGATGATTATGTTTTATCGTCAGAACACATATATTAATAATACCTTCAGTTAGCACTTCAGAAACAACCTCTTTCACTCTAGCCGGCAACTGAGTTATTTCGTTCAAACCTTGGGAATACAACACCTACACGTTTTCAGCTGGTTGTAATGTGGCAGTGGGTTTTTATTTCGGCGCTGCAGGAGTGTAGAAAATATATATCTGAAGTGGTGTGCAAAATATCATCACAGACTTGTTTTGTAAAAAATTCCTGACTTACAGCGTGGCTTCCCAAGGAACGAAATATCACACCAATGCTAGCTAAAGATATTTTTGCTTTCATGAAATCAAACATGCAACATTTCGTTTGCTTAAAATCTTTTGCATACGTCACATGTCAGCTTTTGTTATTAAAAATATTTCTGGAAATACTGCATATTGAAACTTAAGTCGTATGCACGTGCACGCACTAGTTGAAAAAATCTATGAAAAAAATATAATACATCTGAAAGGAATTACAACTTGTAAATTCTCGTTTAATGACAATTTCAAATGGGGTTGCTGCACTGCAAACACAGACATTCACGAAAAAATACTTTTTTCAAATAGTTTTCCTCTGCAAAGGATTTTGAAAGCTCTTTGTGCAGTGGTCAAATTAAGCTGTACGTAATTAGATCTGACGATTGTTGTTTAAAATGTACTCTGTTCATGTGTTATTTACTTTCACATTTCAACACATTTCAAAATTTTCATTTCAAAAATAGATATATTTAAATTTTTTGATATTCCGAAAGCTGGCCATGCGTTAAAAACTTGAAAAATTTGTTTTTGTTGATCTTTGAATGGCGAAACATTCAATGCGTCTTGTTTTATGAAATATACATTAAACTTCCAAGTGCTAACATCTGAACATTGTCTTCAAAATGGGAATGATTTGTATCACCATTGTGTTTTTCGCAGGGACTTTGGTTAAAGACAGAAAAACCTTACATATTTAAAGAATGAAAATTGTCATTTTTGCAACAGTTTTGGTCGCCATCTCTATGCCCGTGGATTCTGGTAAGTTGTATGTCTTATGTGAAACATCCTAAGTAGTTGACATGCGCAGAGATTCTTGATTAAGTTTGCACAAATATTGTTTGCAAAGGAACTTTGATAAGCAGGATGAATTGTACTACCTCTTGGTATGGTACATCAGCAACTGGGTACTTAATCTCAGTTAGTAGTAACAAAACATGTAGAAACAATGTTTGAATGATATAGCAGAAAAAATGAATTTGAAGTGTTTCGTGACATTAAATGCGTACAGTAAAGTTACTTGCAAATAATGTTCGAAAAATGTGATCGAGGATCATTTGCATGGTCACAATATCCGAATTGGAAAGGGCAACCAGCGCCATGTGTCAGGAAATCAGCTGATTCTGCATGTTTTGTTGGAACCTTTTGTTGATAGAGATAGTTGCTTGACTATAAACGTGGCTGTGTTTCTAAACTGGCATAGTGCAGTTGAATAATCGAAAGTTATAGCACATTTTAAAAAATGATAACGTTATTCGGGAGGATCAAACATCGAAACATGATATACATAATTTGCGGTCTTTTCTCAGAGTTCGTGAAGTGGCTTGCTCTGCCTTGTTTCGGAGACTTGTAGCCCACAGAGTTTAAAAGTATTACGAAGGTTTTGAATTTCTTAATATTTCACTATCAAGCGACAAATAAAAGAGTTCATGAAGTTTCTGTTTGTCCGATATTCCAAATATTCGATCTGTAAGTAAACTTTTTTATAATTGAAAGTGCTTATACTTGCAGCAAATGAGTGGTTTGTAGGCTATAATTACAAGAGGCGAACACAGTAGCATTTCACAGTAGCAAATGCTTTCTACATTTGGTTTTACAGAATCGATGTGAAACTCGCAAAATAACCCGTGATGACGTGAATTGTTCAGCATTGTGACGCATTAGCGTAATTAACAACATTACATGTTCTCTAAACTGTTCTAAGAACGTTTCGAACGCTTATTTCCATGCAGCAAAGTTTACGTTGCGGCGAAAAAACACGAGCAAGTTTGAGAAAACACACCATAGATACTCAAGTGTTCACCAACAATTCAAAAAGCACTGAAAAAAGCCATTCAAATTTCGCACCGACGAAAAGGATCAGGAGGGTTGCGAAACGCCCGTGTATAATTTGTTTACCATATCTTTTTCTGTTTTGGCTTGTTAAACTTCTAAGTGGAATTTGAAGCACTGTAAAGACCACAATACGCTCATATCACGGCACTGGTCTTCCATCTTTGAAAAATCATTTTGTAATTTAAAAAAATACTATAACCTACAATTATTTTCTACAAACACGAAAGGAAAAAAACTCCCAACAACCAAGGCTGTTGAGTCGGGAGCCCGGAACTGGAGCCCAAAACTTTTAGATGTTGGAGGCCGAGCCTGAAATATGGGTTCCGTTTCCACAGCCCTTGTTTTTGAGGCAAGCGAGTTGTACAAATAATGAAATGATTTTCAGTTTTCAATGGACAGAATTCCTTCTGGAGGAGGAGCTAAAACCTTTCAGATGTCTAGGCCGTATTCAGCGCTGGGGCCAAAATATTTAGATGTCTAAAGCCAGAACTGGAGCCTTATATTTGAGTTCTGGCTCCAATGCCCTGCCAACATCTTGATAGAAAAATTATTACCAAGACGTTTGTTTATAGTTGGTAAAATTCTGTGTCTTGTTCAGTACCTAGATGTTGTCTGAGCAACTTGTTAAATTAATGAATTTTTCCCTTGCATATAACACTTGCATCTTTGCCATACTCGCAAAGAGGTATTAAAATTGTGATGAAAAAAATAAATTGGAATAAAAATTAAACTTGTATCCTTGACTACTTTTATAGAATCTTGGGAAGGTGCAATGAGCATCAGTACATTGCAAAAAGAAGCAGATGTTGTTGCACAAAATGATAATATCCTTGATGTCCTCAAACGTCACCGGAGATCTGCTCACTCTTTTTCTTATATGCGAGCCAGGTGTTTGGCAAAACCTGTATGTTGATTTTATGTTCAATTTGAACAAGATACAATTTCAAGCAAATATATTTTATTTTTTATTTTGCAAACAAAACTTTAGCATTTAATGCACCTTTGCCTATCTCACGATTATATAAGCAAAAGATCTGCTTTTTCCGATAGGATTTTGAATTCGTTAACTAGGACTCTCGAGAAAGAAATTTCCAGTTGAAATCAGTTTTGTTGTTTAAATAAAGGCAGAGGTTTTAAGGATAAATTAAAATTTTCACAGCTGTATTATTTGGATTTGTTCCTTGAAAATTGCAACTTCCATTGCAAACAGAGATCAAGTAGGATAACCGTACGAAGTGAGTAGAATTTTAATTGTTGGTGATTGTAGTGTTTGTTCATGATTGTTGTTTTAGTGTTCATGATAGTAGCGAAGCTTAATGCTATTATATATTTACTGTAACTACCCATCGCTTGGAATTTGAACACCATGATCTACCTCAACGACTTCATTCCTCCAACCTGATCTTGTGAAATTTGAAATTGTTATTAAACGTTTTACAGACTTAATAGCATGCATCCACAAATGTGACAAATACGCTGATCTATTGGCTTGTTTTAAGAAGCTGTGAATCATTCTTGACTTGTTTTAAAAAGTCTACAAACTCGCTTTTCATGCCTATAGCGCTATTCTAGAAAGTTTATTTTATGCCTATAGAGCCAACGTGGGTAGTTTCGTGAAAGTTTCCTATTTTCTTGAGAAACATTTTATTTCGCAGTATTAACGTCGGAAGGGGGGCTGGGAGTGCCAATGAAGCTACCCTGGATTTTGAATCTGACATTTTCCTATTACATTTTTAGTAAAAAAGGTTCACGCTCGTCATATTGGAACTGGGCAAGCGTTCATCTCACATTGTCGACTGAAGCCAAGCTTTCATTCTTCGCAAAGTAGCAAACGATTAACACGTATTCGCATAAGCCTGCTAAGTTGTATTCTAACAAGCCACGTACTTCTATGCATTGAAGGAAGAAAAACCTGCTTAAACGTTTTTCCTTAAATATTCAGAGTGAACCTATGAATTAAAGTGCTTCAGTGGGCTATGTACATAATTAGTGCAGTCTTGTATAGATGAACATTTTTGCAGAAGAATAAGGTAATTCATAGAAATTCGAAACCACATTTCCACAACGCTGATAACTGGCATATTAACAGAGATCATCCACGGATACTGGTAAAAAACTAAAAAAAAAACAATATTGAGCATTGACCTTTGGTCCAATAGACAGCTGCGCAGATATCTTGGCATCACTGGTCATTTCATTTCAAGTTAAAACCTACACAATACTAGGTTTGCTTGCAGACGATCGAAAGATCATCAGATCACTCAGCTGAAAACATCGGAACCGCAGTTTGACAAAATTGTCAGCAATTTTGAAATTACTAACATACGATTTTCAGCATTACTGGACGAATGTTCAAGCTCGATACAGGTGAAGTCCCTTGACTGATAAATGATTTGAAGCGTTGATTTTTATCAACTGCAACAAATTATTTTTTGTTTAATCAAAATTTAAAATGTATGTTGCAGTGGCATAACTGACAGTGGAAAAGAGGGGCGAATTCTACACTGCCAAGGTAAATGTAAAAACTTGGTCCCCATTTACCGTATACGTCGGTTTTGGTATTTTTTTAGTTTTCAGTAGGTTGTCAATTTTTCGCGTTTTACGGAGTATTTTCCGTTGATGTAGAGTTTTAGTATAGTAATCCACACCCGGATTCCCCATCATTTCTCAATGTTTTTTTCTGAGTGTTGGCAAGTGGGTTACCTACAGTTGCTAGTGGGCCTCTTTTAGCTACGTTTCCCCCCTTATCTCAACATATGCCACTGGTTCGTTGCCTACACAAACATCTCAGTAAACAATTAATGTTATTTTTATTTGTGCGATGATTAAAACGTTACAAATTAGTGTTAAAAATGAGCTTGACAATATCGACACTTGGATGAGATCTGACACATTACACTGCCCAACAAAAAATATTTTTTCTTTTATGCTAGGAATGTTGGAGTGAATTTAGGGTAACTTTGGGCTGCTGAATCCGAAAATGATATTGGTTTTCCTAAATTGACTATATTTTTTGAGATAAACATTTATTGATCCCGATCGTGAGCCAAAAAGGCCAAGTATTGCGTCATTTATGACGTCACTCACAAAAAATCCGCAACCCAAAACCAAAAAAAAATTTCATTGCAAACTAGAAGACTTGCTAAGTCTTTTTGAGGGTTTGAACAGCTCTCTATCACTTTCGGCGCCGGAGTTATTCCCACACAAAGACACGTGCAAACTGCTGATTTTATTCCGAAAACCGTAGGCTACTGGGTACTGACTCTGAATGTGTTAATATAAAAGGTTTTAACCGCTACAAAAAAGGAAGTCGAAATATCCAGATCGAAAGTCAGCAAGACAACCAGTTCTGCATTGCGAAAGCATTCCTGTGCCTGTTTCACTTTACTTCCTCAGTTTCATGATTCATATAGTGAAGAAGCTCATGCGCTTGAGTGTAATGAAACAAGTGCAGGCAGTTGCAGTGAATACGAAGAAAGACCTTCAAGTCCAAACCAATTCACCCAGCAAGAATCAAATGATTTGATCAGAGATCTAAATTTATCAAAACAGGGAACTGAGCTTTTTGCATCCAGACTGATAGAAAAAACTGCTTGCAACCAGATGCTAAAATCACATTTTACCGGAATAGGGAAACAGATATTCTGCCCTCATTTATTCAAGACAATGACCTTTTATATTGCAAGAACATAATTGGACTTTTTCTCAAAATGAAAATCCCAAATTATAGACCAGAAGACTGAAGACTATTTATTGAGAGTTCCAAAAGAAGCTTAAAATGTGTTTTGCTGCACAATGGTAACCGCTTTGCATCTATACCAATAGCTCACTCCACAAATCTCAAAGAAGAGTATGATAACATCAAAATGGTGTTACAAAGAATTTGTTTTGACGGACACCAGTGGTCAATCTGTGTTGACCTTGAAATGGTGAATTTTTTGCTTGGACAACAAAGTGGATACACCAAGCATCCTTGCTTTGTGTTCATGGGATAACAGGGCAAAGCACCAAGACTGGATAAAAAAGTGTTTGCCTGCAAGAAATACTCTGAAACGTGATAAAGAAAATTCCACTAATGAACCACGATTTTGCGTAGCAGCGAGCGCTACACGGGGAAAGGGCGGTTAGGCAAACAAGCATCAATAGAGTTCACATATCATGATCACTCTACTGCTATTTGGTTTGCCCGTTATTATATACTTTTCAGCTAGCTCTGATATTTATTGATGGTGGCTTTCGCACAAGTCTGCACACGTCAGGTACTTCCCTGTACCCAGTCACCATTCTCTGCCTTTATGTCATTGTTTAGGCATGTAATGGTACCTGTACCATTACAACTAGTTGAAAGGGAAAGGATTATATTGCCACCCCTCCATGTTAAACTTGGCTTAATGAAGCAGTTTGTCAAGGCTTCAGACAAAAGTGGAGGCTGCTCCAATACTTGTGGATTTTTTCCTGAATTGAGTCTTGAGAAACGAAAAGCGGAGATTTTTGATGGTCCAATATTCGTAGGTTCATCAACGACCCAAATTTTACAAGAAAAAAGACTGACATTGAGCTTTCTGCATGGTGCAGCTTAGTGGCTTTGGTTAAAAATTTTTAGGTAACCACAAAGCACCGAATTGTGTTGACTTGATTGAAGATATGCTTACAAAATGCCAAGAAATGGCAGCAATCATGAGCATCAAAGTCCACTACCTCCATAGTATCTTAGACGTATTTCCTGAAAAGTTGGGTGATTTTTCGGAAAAACAAGGTGAAAGATTTCACCAGGACATAAAAGTCATGGGGGATAGATGTCAAGGAAGATGAGACGTACATATAGCGGCTGACTGCTGCTGGTTCCTCCAGCGTGATTGCACTAATGACCCTCATCACAGGAAATCGTGTAAGCAGCGTTTCCAAAAATAAAGCGAAACTGAAACCTGAAAAAACCTCATTGTCTTCTGCATAACATTCCAAGTGAAATTGTCTTAGTAATTTGTTGTACTGATTTGTTTCAACAAACTTGGATGCAAATAGGCCTACTAGACATTGTGAAACCTAAATTGCAGGCATTTGCAGCCACAAAGAGATGCTGGAATATCTCAAAAACTAGAGCCAATTTAGCAAAAATGATATTGTTGCGATCGGAAAAGTCCGAGCAGCAAGTGCGCAAAGCTTCGCACTGTCGCAGCAACCAAGAATAGAGTTCACATGCCATGATCACTCTATTATTGCTTGTTCGCGCCAGTCTTTTGGGGTTCCCTGCCAACTCCGCACTCCATTGGTGCTCCGCCCAGTGAGCCGCACGTATATTGTTGTTGTCAGATGAACTGATGAGTTCTTGTGCGGCCGATACAAAAGGGTGTCTCGATTTGAGGCAAGGTGCATCTGCACTCGATGGACTGGTGAGCGCTGAGTGGAGCAGGTGTCCAGGTAGCATGGCACGGCGTGCTAGAGACAGTGTGGCTCCTTTGCGGTGAAACTCACCAGGTTGTATGCCTGCGAGGATTGGAAGGTTGCGTAGGCGTAGTCAGAGCTAATTAATCAATCTGATAATATGATCGCAGTGGTGTAAAGAACGTTTCATTGTACATTTCACGTTTAAGTAGTCCTCTCAGAATATATGGGAGACTTTGAACGTTAACTCTGTGGGCACTTGCGTGGAGCACTCTGTAGGTGCATGGACACATTTTGAAAAAATATTTGCAGGTTTAAAACCGACTATGGATGATAAGCACTTGCTTGCAGTCTTCATCATGACCTGCGCACTTGGTCTAGCTGTTGTGTTGGACCTCTTCCAATTACACGTGCATAGTGTTATCCCTTGCCTTTGCTTGTTACCAACAGAACCATCACCAGAAGGTCTTCAATTGGGAAACTACGTTTGTGCAGAGGGGACTGACATTCTAAAATTTGACAAAAAATCCACTGACCTATCGTGTTTCATATTTCAATTTATGGGACTTGTAGCTTTTTGGGGGGCTAAGCCAATCAAAGCCAACGTGACTGGTTACTAACAGACAGACGTTTATTTCGAAAACTGTATTACCAAATCATGCCAGCTGGGACACAGGCCTTTTGCATGCTCAGCAGTGATTACAACGTCTTACATTCCACGGTTATTGCGATGAACAACTTTTTTCAGTGCACCCATTGCCAAGCTGTACAACCAATTCGATTAACGCTCTTTTCAATAAAAGCGTTAACCACAGTCATATCTAAATATATCGTTTACCCTTGCGTTAGGTTTTCAAACTAAAGCCGATGCACACATGGCCATCTGCAGCGGCAGCTGCGGTAATTTTCACGCCGGGGGTAACCGTGGACGAATTGCATTTCTAGGTGTGCATTCAAGAGGTTGCTTCGACAGTGTGTATGATTCACAATTGTGAACTCTTTGAATTGGTGTTCGTGAAAGTAATGTGCAAAATACGTATAGACGAACAGTTAGGCTACTCAAGCAAGCTTCAAGTATTCAAATTGTCAAACTGAACACCAGCATGGCAGATAATAGATTTGGTGGTGTAATCCTGCAACCAAGCGGAATTGGAAATGTGGATACCAGGATTACAGTAGAGTTGGAAAAGCAGGCTCGGTCGAATAAAAATTTTTATCCATCAGCTGCACATGCAGTGAGACCAAAGTAAAGCGATCCGCACTTTTCCCAACCGCACTTTTCTGGTGGATGCGAGCTTCGGTAGAAAAGTTTTTATGCAAAATACAACATTGCAGTAGCATTTTTCCAAAGAAAACCATGAAGGTATGAACTTTGAGGTCTTTTTGATGAAAACCACCACAAAAAAATTCCAAAAAAGGCTGCAATGGCAAACAAATTTTGGCCAAACCGTGTTGATTCAAACTCAAATCAGACACCTTACCGGCCATCGTTCAACAAAATTTTTCATACCTATGTGTTCGTATATTTATGCAGATTAACCGTGCAATAAATTGCAGGTTGCACTTATCTCAGTTTGACACATGAAACCGAAATGTTCATCTTGTTGTATCAGCAATGATATGCGAAAACTTGTCTTAAATCGCAAAAATTGCGTTTTGATTCAAACGCAAATTAGGCAACTTTCCGGCCATCGTTCAACAAAATTTTTTATACCTATGTGTTAGTATATTTATGCAGATTGAAGCTGCAAAACAATTGCCGGTTGCAATCATCTCAGTTTGACACACAAAACCGAAACGTTGACCTTGTTTTATCAGCAGTGATATGCGAAAACTTGTCTTAAATCGCAGAAATGGCGCCTTGATTCAAACGCAAATTAGACACACTTTCCAGCCATCGTTCAACAAAAATTTTTATACCTATGTGTGCGCACTTTTGTGCAGATTAAAGCTGCAAAACAACTGCGGGTTGCACTCATCTTAGTTTGACACATGACACCGAAACTTTGACCTTGTTTTATAAGCACTGTTAACCTGAAACGTGTTTCAATGCGCAGAAATAGCGCCTTGATTCTTCATTCAACAAAAATTGTTATTCCTATGTGTTAGTATATTTATGCAGATTGAAGCTGCAAATCAATTGCGGGTTGCACTCATCTCAGTTTGACACACGACACCGAAACGTTGACCTTGTTTTATCAACAATGATATGCGAAAACTTGTCTTAAATCGCAAATATAGCGTCTTGATTCAAAGGCAAATTAGACAACTTTCCGGCCATCGTTCAACAAAAATTTTTATACCTATGACTTCGTATATTTATGCAGATTAAAGGTGCAAAAGAATTTCTATGTGATGTTTCATGAGGATCTGTTTCTGTTTGGAAATCTTATTCTGTCTCTCAACTCGCTTTGTTACTTGAAATTTTAAATAATTGACATTTATGTTATTTTGCTTCATACACCATTGTTTATAAGTGATCGGCTATAAACGAAGAGACGGCTAGAAATAATTTGCCTGCAACTCATAAAACCCTTCGCACAAAATAGATGTAAAATCTGTTTCTAGTAACGTTCAGGTTCTGCGATTGTTGTGTCAACGTCATAATGCGGTCCTCGGTTTACTTTACAAATACTCATTTGGCCCTTGGAGCAATTTCAGCTAGCGACGCCTGCCTTAAACTTTGTTATCCTGGACCTTGGTTTGTTTTTGAGTCTTATAATAATAAAGCCGCGAATGATATCTTGTTTATTTTTCTCAATATGATAGGCAACGTTGAACATTTCATGGATGAGTTGTCTGGACGGCAAATTGAAGGTGAAGAGCGGAAGGTTCTGCGCAACACTTTTGCAAGCAAATTGCCCAGAGAGCAATATATAGAAAACATTGCAGCTCTCCCATCTGAAGTGCTAGCTAGTGGCTGTCGTGATGCTTGCCCCAACAAAAATGTCCTCAAGCAAGTGCGCCATGAAGCTAGAGAGATCGAAAGCACATCAAAAGACGAATGGGAAGCGCTCTTCGCCATCCGAAAGGAACAACTAGACACAAGTGGACACCGTGTGAAAGAGACTTTGCAAATTATCACCATGCATCCAAAGGGAATCATTTTGTTTAGCGAGAAATTGGTGCGCCTTTACCACCATGTTGCAAAACATGACACTGTGTACATCGATGCCACAGGCAGTATACTCCTTGGTGATAAGCACTGTTATGCGTACGAAATTGTCATCCGTCACCATACCCCGGAAACCCTCCTTTAGCCATGGCAACGTATTTTGCTACATGCCATAATATTCCATCTGTTACATATTTCATTAGCTCCTTTTGCCACGCGGAAAGCATATTGTACAAAAGCAACAGAGCGATATCCAAGCTGGTGATGTGTTATGGGAGCTCAGCGCTTATTTAATCATTGTTCTGTCATTCTTCAAAGAGACATTACAAGTATATTTGAATCGATGCTTTGCTATAGCTTCGGGAAAGTTCAAGTCGTCCATAATCGGCCTTTCTTTTCTTAACATGTGCGCCAGCCACTTCATAAAGAATGCCAGAAGTTTTATGAAGCAAAGGTGAGTGTCAAATTTATCTTACTAATTTAAAAGTTATGTTGTGCAAATTGACATTACAGAAAAACTAATGCAATAATAACGAAGTTCGCTTAAATGTTTTTTTAAATGTTTTTACGATAACGGCACTTTTTTTTCATTACATTTTACCAATCTTACATATTTTTCACAGTTTCAAAGCTCATTTTAGGTTTGGTATGTACCTCATCGGTGCTATGGTGCAATGCGCAACATTGGAAGATTTCGGGAAAATACTTTTTCACTTTGCTGTTCTGTGTACCACCACGTATGAAATGCACCCAAAGCAAAGTTTTGAAATTTTGCAAGAGATCATTGAATAACGGCCATGTGATAAACAGATCTGCAAGGAAATGGTGAGTTGATTTCTACTATACCCCAATCACTATCACAACACCCTGCGTTGGGCATATCCCTAAAGTCCCGCAGAGGGCACAATCGTACCTTTTGAAGTTATTTTCGTTCATAACTTGCGAACGGATCGCGCTTGATTGTCAGTGATGGCATCATCGCATTCGGAAGACATAAACGCATTTGTGGAGGTATGGTGCGAGAACTTGAAATTACGGCGTTATTTGGGTGAAAACCCAGTTTTCACGTGCCAAAAAAATTCCGTGGCTTTTATTAAAATTGTGGAGGAAAAACAAAACAAGCTGGAAATTAAGTTTCTACGTAAAAATGTCAGTCATGATCCTAGCTTTGCTAAATTCTTTTAAAAATATGCACTACATGATTTTTGGGGTGAAATGGGGCAAAATCCCAAATTTTGTTTTTTTACCCACTGGATATTCCAGGAGCAAAACACACGAAACGTTTGGAAAAACCATAGCAAATTTCCATTTTAAGCAGATTTTGTATTACAATCCAAGATAGACATGTTTGTGTAAGCTGCTCGATTTTGCTATTATGGTACTCATGCGAGGGCGTCGGAAGGGGGGAGAGGGGGGCTCAGGCTGCCCCCATGGATTTTGAATTTATTAGCAAAAAAAGGTTGTTTTTTCAATTTCGAGGGGTAAAAAACAAATTTCACCACTTTTGGCCCCCCTGGAAAAAATCCTTCCGACGCCCATGATGGTACTATCCGGTTTTCATTGATTTTACTAAATCTTATAGTATGATCGGATTTCACATTATAACGGTATAGTCTTGTTATGTTAATAATGATTATCTTTACCGGTATGAGCAGCACTGAATGCATTTCAGGAGGATGAGACTGAAGAAGAAGATCCATTTTATGGCACGACTGCTGGTGCTGCTCGAGATTACTTTATGAACTTCGTAAGTGATGGTCGAGCACCTGCAGTTTGCCCCACAGACGGTCCAAGGCACAACAAGTACATGTCCCCAGAATTCATCAACAGGATTGATCTTTGTTTGCTTTATTGCTTTTTGTGGACAAGCAATATGCTTGGTAAGTTTAAAAGGATAATGTAAGTCTTGTGTTAACATAAGCATTGTCGTTCTGACCCAGTAGCACTTGTTTTGCAGGTTATCTAGGTAGGCATGGTTATTCACAAGTGTATAAAGACTACTCGGAATATTAAAAAGGTTGTGAAACAGAGTCGACTTCGAGTGCGTTATTAGTTTTTACAGAATATCTTCAAAAATTGTGCATATTTGGCTCTAACTTATTTTCACTTCGAGCCTACACTTCGCATGCAGACATTTTCATCAGGAAACCGCACACAAGGACAAATTGAGGAATCTCAACAAGAACTTAAGAGGACAAGGTTGAGAAACAGAAAATACAAGAACTTAGCTGAACTAGCTGTAATTTACCATCCATCGCACGCATGAAATTCGCCAAAAAATTGAGGTGCTACATCCATCATAGCAATATTCGTTCTGAAGTATGCATGTTTTTTATATTATGCAATTGTTTACATTTAAAGGAAAACAAGGTGTCTGCCTGAGATGAAACTGTGGAAGAGAAATGGGCTAAACGAAGTCAGAAGCAGAAAGTTACTGACAAAAAGCTAGGAGTTAATTTGCAACCGCCAGCAAAGCAATGCATTACACTTGCAGAAAAGACATCAAACGGTACGTGTAAGGTGTAAGCTGAATAGTGTTTTTGTAGACTCTTCGGCAAATTGGAGGTTTTCTGTTGTACAGTAAGCTAAAAGGACCGGAAGGAATACATAACAAAGGTGATGAAGCCTGCTGGTCTACGAAAAACGAACATTTGATTGCTGCGGTCCTTCATAATGACTCACAGACTATTGTTCTGCGGATGGAAGCATACAACAGTTTACAAGGAAAGGAATGGCTTCACGGAGAAGTAAATTTAAAGAGTGCTTTTGTTGTTGTTTCTGGCTCAGAAGTCATTTAACATTGCTGTGAAAATATTTCTTTAAGGTTATCGATTACATCTTGCATTTATTTGCAAAAGAAAAAAATGTTGTTGTTCCTCATTGTGCTGTTAGATTTATTTTCCAAGGCGACGTGGAAAAGGCATGGAGACATACGAAAGAATTGGTAAATGCGTTTTATGTGGATTAACAAAAAATAGTCATCAACTTTAGGATTTAATGCCAATTTTAATAAGTTATTTAGTGCTTAATTTAGATGAACGTTCGTCTGCAGCCGTGTGCGATGTCACTTCTATAAATTGCGTTGCTGGCAAAAGCTATATAAGCGTCTACATTTTTTGCAGGCTAACCTGACAAACATTGAGTGCATCTGTGGCGTGTACAACAAGAATCGCGTTCACTGGAACCTGCTGGTAAAAAAATATCTGCGAAGAGTTTTTCTGTGATAGAAGCTGTTATCTAGCAATGGCGTGTAGCAAGCCAAAATTGTTGGGGGGTCAAAATTTTTGGGGCGCCAATTCTTTTGAGTTTAGGCGAGCAGCATTATTTTGTTTGGAACACTGCCTCTCAAAGCGGAGAATGAGTAGACTTGCAAAAAATTTGGAGGGAGACATAACTCCCTGGGATCCCCTTGTCTAAGCTTGGTGTACTGCTTTGAACCATTTGGAAGTGAGCTTAGTCAAAGTGAGAATGCAGCTACAAAATGGAAGTAAGTTACTCTTTTACCTCTATATGCTGAGAGAACAAGAAGCAGACATTCTAAAAAAATGTTTTACAGTAATTTTATTGAATGGAAATATGAAGCAACCACCATTCTCCCTTCAAACACGGCGACATGGAACCCCGAGATTTTAGAACATCCGAGGCAAACAGATGGATACAACTGCTGTATATTTTGTTTGCAGGTACTTTGACCTATATGAAATGTTTGTTGCAAATACTTATAATCCGTCATTTTGCATTGACCAAATGTACGTTGCGTTATGCTGTAAGATTATATCATGCAGAAGTAAGGAGCAGTATTTGTGAATTTTCGAGGCAAAATAAGTTTGCTTCAGACAAGTTACCGCTGACGTGATTTTGTTTATCATGTACGACAAAAATTACATTTTTTTCTTCACCTTCCTTTCTGATGAAAATTGCTGGTAAGTTTTATGCTTCACTACAAGTCATTAATGCATTGCATTCGAATGTGATGTACATTGATGAATCTGCTACACCAAATCGGAAGAAGTTAGCAAATTCACAATAATTGAAAGCGAAGCCGATTGCGAGCAGTTGTCACTTTAAGCACGCTTGGAAATACAAACTACATGCAACCACATGCACGGTCTACGTTTTTCGTAAACGCAAAGGAGATGCATATCAAAGTACTAGCGCATAAAAACACAAGATGGTTCACGCCTTACTAGAACTCACACAGCATGTTTTTATAAAGGTAGAAGCATATGGATATATACAAGCTTATATCACCACACGTCGGTGATCAAACGAAAATGGTTCCAATGAGTACCGAAAGCTATGAAATTTAACATGTTCGGTCTTCCGACGAACATTTAAAATTTCTGAAAAAATGCAAGAATTCTTTTAATGTGAACAAAGGGAGAGGTCTTGATGATTTTATGAGTACAACAAGATTTTAAATATTTCGTTGATATAAAAATATTTTTAAATATTATTTCAGTTGTTCTAAACTTTACAACATTGACCAACTTTCTTGATTTTAATCAACTAAAATTTATGTATCTACACAAAACAAAAAGAAGATAAGAAAACATTCATAAAGAGACATCCAAGTCAAGCATGCAACTCAAGAGTGTCGCTCAAACTACGACAACGTTAGGCGTGTTGTACCGGCCGTCCTACTGATCGAGCTAAGTCTAGTTAATGATCAACACGCAATGTGCGCCTTTTTGCTACTGCCATCCACGCCGCAGTGGCAATCACATGAGACGAATGTCTCCAAGAATCAAGAAATCGAACTCATTGGACAAGCAACAGAATAACTCAGAACAGACAAAAACACAAGTTTACAAAAAGATTTTTACATTTGCAAACAATTTATCGAAAAAAGGGATTGTTTTCAAAATTTTTGCGTCAAACAAGGTATTTCAAATACTGTCTTTTGTGGGTAACGCAAGATATTTTTAGGCAGAAAAAAGATGTGCAGCTATTGCTAACCAATTTTCAATGCAATCAACTCAAGAACCTAGAGGCGATTAACTATCTCCTGACAGAAGGTAAACAGGCAATCATCTCACTCTTTTTCTAAAACTAAAAAAATCAAGTATATGCACGCAGTTGAAAACTACTTCACGCTAATAACAACAAAAACGGTAAATCAAATTATTAGGTTATTTAACCAAGTCAGAAAATTCAAAACGACTTCCCTCACTCTCAGGTGCCATACCAGCAATTGTGCAGTTGCTTAGGGTAGATTCATAGAAGTTGATATTTTGGGTTATGCGATTATTATGAACCGAAATTAATTTCTCAGCTTTATCGACAGAAGAGCCGCCAAACGTGTTTGATTGCTGGCGAGAATATTCTGGACGCTTTGATTGTCTTTCTTTCGCGTAAAGCCGGTCGCATTTAATAACAATCTCATTCTTCCTCTTGTTATAATGGATAGCTTTCCAGCAAGGTGGAATGTTCAAGTGACGTGAGATAATATCATCTCCATCATCATCTCCGTCCCAGATTCCGAAGTTAGCGTCAGTGTCTGAAAATTAATCTGTTATGAAGTAAACAATCTGCTGTAAACGCCAGAGGTAATCAAACTCTAAGTCATGCCATTCGAGCCATTATCAAAAACATGTCTGTTCTTAGTTTGCCAGGTGGCGTTATTCTTTTTTGCGGTCGTAACTAGGTTTCATCCCACGTAAATTTTTGTTCTTCTTGATACATTTTGTTTGTTTTTCACAATGGCGATACTCCATTATGGTATGTGGGGAATTATATTATATCTTCACAATTTTTTGTCTTAAAAAAAACTAAACACTCTCCTAAACCCTAACACTAAACCTTAACTCGTTGTCTCATTGCATACTGTACTTTTCATGTGACTACTTCAACCTATTGTATGTTCGATTTTTGACAATGAAGAAAACAAACTGATGCATTTTTGTGCCTGTGAAGAGTATAGCAACGTTATCAAAACTTAGGCCTTCATTTACTTTTTCACATTCATATAATAAACAACTGTTGATCTGTTTAAGAGAGAAAAAGCGCAATTTTCAGAACAGATGTACTATATAGTTGTTTGACGGCAAGTCGCAGGAAACTGAAGCCTGATATTTGCTTTCATCCACTGAGATTGATGATAACACTCTTACCCTATGAAAGCTTTACAACGATTCACTCGGTGGCCAAATGATATCTTAATTTTTGACTGAGAGAAGGATACTTCATTACTGAGCCAATGCCACCCCACAAAAAGTTGTTTAATTAAATTGACCTCTATACTTGAGTAAAAATACTTACAATAAAATGTTATTTTGAACCTACTTTCTGTCATCACATTTGCCAACATAATTTTTATCTAATTTTAAGTAATGCAGCTGTAAACCTGTTTCTCAACTGTTTTGCACCATAACATCTGCCATAAAAGCTTTACTCGAGGTCGTCATGTTGAACAATTCGGTAAAATTCTCAGTGTGTCGTAAAGATTTAACAATGGTGATTTCACAGGCGTTTAGCAGCTTCGTCTGTTTCACTTAACCGCGCAAAGTAAAGCAGTAATTCTAATCCAAAAGCGCTTTAACCTTCAACGAAACAAAGATTTATATAAAACTAGTCTCTTCAAAATTCTTTCCAAAATGCAAATGCTTGAACCTTGATTTCTGAAAGAGTCTTCCGGTGCATCAGAAGGTTCTTGGCTTTCACCTTCTGAAAGAGATTCCATTCCTCCTTCGCCGATATTTCCAACTTCCGTATGTCCTTTGTCCACAATGTCTTCTCGTGCAGCGGGTGTGGAAACAAAAAGTGCTTCAGTATCGCCAACAAGAGTTTGAATGTATACTTCAACCTGGTAAAGGGTTTGAATTTTACTAAGACGTACCAGCACAGACCAATATAAAAGTACAATTTTTTTCGTCACTTCCTACCAAACACTAATGACAGGCTACCTACAAAACATGTAGATTGAGAATGAATCGATTGCTTGATTGTTACAGTTAGACGAAGCAGTATATGAATTTTACTGTAAATCAAACAACATCAACAAACTCTCATATTTTGCCCTCTAGTTAAAGAATGCAGCAGCAGAATGAAAGCATCATTTTGAATTAACTCTAACTTACTTTACTTTCTCCTTGTGCAACTTCTAGGTTTCCATTGGTAACGCTGCAAATAACATTTTCTTGTTTCTCTTGAAGCAATGCTGCCAAAAATAATTTTATGTGATCACTGAATCCAACTGACCCATTGGTGTGATGCTGTACCAACAATGTATAAACAAAAGGAAATTGTGGAAACTAAAACTGCATCATTATTGAAGCACATGTTCAGCACACGTTACAACAGAAACTGATATTATTTTGTAAAACCAATTGTCATTTCTCAGCTTAAAAACAGAAAAATCTCCGGTTATTGACATAACTTACCTTAACATGTTTTCAAAAACACGCCAACACCCATAGCAATATTTTTTTCTTGTCTCATGTAGCTAACGCAGAAATAAAGTGCTATGATGCTCAAAAGCACGGCAATTGATTTTTGTGGATTCCAACACCAGTATTACCCTATAACCAAAGCACTTGCAGTCTAATGGTAACAAGATCATTATTGGAAAAAACGTTAAATTGTGTCTGAGAACATTTGGACAAAGAATATTTGGTCCTACGTCGTGCCAATGAAATTATTCGCTCGTATTTCTTCTGCGTTGGTACTCTGCCTAGAAAAAATCTGCATAAAATCAGGCTCAATCACAACGGTGTGAATGCTCAGCAACGTAGATATTCTGAAACACTTCTAAAATTTTAAATAGGTCGTTGTGAGATCATACGATTATTTGTTCCGTACGGTGCCTAAAATGACATGGGGCATTCAGTGCAGAAGTTTTTTAATAACTGCTTTAAAATTTGCTTATAACATTTGAAACACAACATTTCACTTAACTATTGAAGTTACCTTTCAAAACGTTTTGCTATTACGAATTCTGGACGTTCTTAAATGTACTTCTTTCTTTTGAGCGAGTTCTTCTTTTATCCACTGCTTGACCGTGCTAGATTTCGGGGCAGGTGTTGAGCAACCATTTGGTTGTCTCATCGTCCAGAACCGTCAGGCCGCGCAGTCCATGGGGAGGTCGATGGATTGGACATTGGAGGACGACATGGTCGACGGTTTGTTCTTCTGCGCCACACTCACAGGCCGCAG
>Ga0210059_1006030_pt1 | contig 19465 bp, 14 predicted proteins | sample Ectturendosymbi2_FD_188042 | JGI IMG/M metagenome (GOLD analysis project Ga0210059, IMG submission 188042) | Ecteinascidia turbinata endosymbiont from Florida, USA - Sample 2 (SPAdes) (version 2) | ecosystem: Host-associated > Tunicates > Ascidians > Unclassified | place: Key West, Florida... | reverse complement strand
GCAACTCACGCTTGCCCTGAAAAACGTAGGGTGCCCTGAATTCAATGTACGGAATATGTATTTTTTATTATTCAGGATTTTTGAGCAACTTGCGCTTGCTCTGAAAAACAGAGTTGCCCGGGAATTTTTCACTGTATTTAAATATTTTTTTGGCGTTCAGGATTTTTGAGCAACAAGCGCTTGCCCTGAAAACAGAATTTGCCCTGAAATTTTTCAAGCCCGTGGGGGGGGCCGACCCCCTCGACACCCCGCCTCGTACGCCTGTGAGTCCAATTCATTTGTTGTGTCGCAAGAATATGAATGCAAAACAAATTTATTTGATTTTTTATTGCTGATCATTTAAAAAGTGATATGTTAACTATTTCCACTTTTGTGGCAAAAAACGTAGGCGCTTGAGATTTTCTTCTATGAAACTTGCTAACATTTTTGTGTGTGATTTTCTACAATGCTTGAGTTTTCAAGTGGATTTACGCTTGTTTACGATGACTATGACTTAGTACATAGGCATGACGTATACAGCGTGAAGTATTTCAGATTTTAGACGTTACAATTTATGTTTAAGGATCCTTTTTAAGAAAGCGCTATATCCAAGCAAAGTCACTAGTGTAGGTAATTTTTGATCTTCCAAATCCACCGCATGTGTTATGATCATAATAAGATATTTTGCTCTCCTTGAAAATGGACCCAAAAATGTTTATTCCTTTCTGTGCTCAGAATTCAACTCTAACTCAGAAAAAGTTAGCAAGCAAAATTATCAGACTAGTATGGTACCTGTCACAAAACGCATCTAAGGGTGGTTTTGAAACAAACGCCACTGATGCTAAATGACAAAACAATTAAGTATTTACCTGATTTAGCCTTCCAACCATACCCGCTGGTTACACTCACTACCGCTGAGAGTTAAATCCGACGGTAACGTTTATAAATTGAAGTCGTCGTAGCAGAAATAATAAGGTTAACTCGCACAGATTAAATTTGCTTCATTGCTCGGTATGGAACCGGGAAGCCAACTTAAAAAGTTTTTTGCACTTGGGTATATTTGTTAAAATAATGAATTGCTTACATTAGAGTGGCAGCATTTCAGAAGTAAATATACTCTTAAACACCTGCGTTCATTCAGACGTGGCAACGGAGAGCAGTGATGCTGGATCGGATTATGACGATAAGAAATCCTCAAGCTCTGACGACATGTCATTCACCTCTCAGGGTCAGAAGAAAAGAAAGAAGAAAAAAGAGAAGGTGATTTACGTGCATTTCGTAATGGCTTGAAATGACGCCATTTTCTCGTCGTGTCCTGGACGTGCGCTGCTAAGGTTTAAGAGGTTTTTAATCACAAATTTATGTTCATTTGCGAAGACAATTTTCCCCGTAAAAATAAGCTTTCTAATCTCTGTCAGCTACAGTAAGCAACAATATGTGTTTTGACGCCGACTGTAATTTTCGGTGACGTAATGAGACAAGCAGAGAAATAATTTTACCGAAAGCAGCTTGCAAGGACTGCCGATATTCTTTGACACAAGGAACAGCGGGGGCAGCGTGTCACTTTAAATAAAATTAACTGTTTATTTTTTTTCTTGCCCACTCAGTCTTTGTTTAAACTTTTTTTTACAAAGCAAGCAAAGAAAGGACGTAACCAGGTTCTCTCATCTCTCCAACTCCAAGGTTAATTTGACTTGGTAAAAAGTAAGACTTTCGTAACTTGTTTAGTAGTTTCCATCGTTGCAGTTAAAATTTGCATGGCTGAGCGAAGACGCACGTAACAGGTGAGACACATAAACGAATGTTCGCTACACTGTTCAAACCAGGCCAGTAGCCAGGTTTAAAGGTATGGGGGGAAAATATATTTTGTGAGGGCAAGATTTTTGTATTTATTTTATGTGACCCCCAAACTTTTCTGTGCACAACAAAATTTGGGTGTCATTGCCCCCACCTGCCGCTCCGTGTCTACGGGCCTGGTTAAAATCGAGGCCACCGCTATATCTCTCTTGGTCAGCGTTTCTTAACCTTTTTCTACCTCAGCACCCCTTTAGGTCACGCCTAAGCAGTCCATCCCCCTCTACCATTGGCTAACACCTGCTTACTATAAGGATAAAGTACAGTAAACACAAGTGCAGTACATCTTGATCATATGCTTGGTTCATTCTCCAAAACAAAAGCAGCATTTATGGCTGTAACGTAACACTGACAAAAAACAATAAGAAAATGAAGGAAAACTCATGGACAAACCTTTGACCACCACATATGTGACCTTCCCCAGCACCCCCTGAAATTGATTTCAGCACCCCAGGTTCAGAAACTCTGCTCTAGGTGGCCTTGTTAAAACTCTTTCTCTATGGGTGTGGTCGAACACAACGCACGCGTATTAATGTACTGTTATGCATCAACAGTTGCACGACTAACCTTAACGATTGGCGGACCGTTGAGAGACACTATCTATTGAACTTTAATAGACTAATGAAAGTCTTCACTACATCGTACTTCTTCCGACGAAACGAGAGCGACATAGGACATGAAAAAAGTTGCGGATAACCACACATACATGGGCGTCGGAATGGGGGCCAAGACCCCCCTTGGAATTCGGAAATATCAGCAAAAAAAGTGTTTTCTTAGTTTCGAGAGGGAAAAAACTAATTTCAAAACTTTTGGCCGCCCCCCCTAGAAAAACTTTGGAAAAATGACCTAGCGGCTCCCCCCTGGAAAAAATTCTTCCAACGCCCTTGCACACATTACCGAATGTTCCTCATCAAATCGACAAACAGTGACATAGGTCGCACAGGGCAGACGTACAAACTGATGCGAGACACTGGTTCACAAACACAGCTCGTGATGTCGCTAATGTCGCTGGACCGGGTTCTGGCTTCCTGGATTGTATGTAGTTACAAGAGAATCTAGATGAGTACGGAGTGTGAATGTTGTATGGTGCAACCAGAATGAAACGGTCAAACGAGATATGTTAGAGCTCGGCGTTTTGACACATGTGTTTATTCTTCTGGAATGCTCGATGATAGGCGCACTACTTGCAACGCACTAATGCTTTTAATGTTTACATAGCGGGTGCGACTCGATGCACGAGAAAAGAGATGCACACACCCGGGATGTCGAAGGCATAGTTGTCAGGGGACGCTGTATTACACACTGCGGTCTATGTCATGAAATCTACCGACCACCTGAGGTTTTGCCAAGTGTAAACAACATGCAGTAAGCACAACACAAGAAATGTATTGTAGCCAATTGTAACGTTCCGCTACAGCACGTAAATACTTTGAATTTTGACTGTTTAAATTTAAACAAACATACACCTGAAACAAACAGAAAACGGAATACAACGCAAAGTCAATCCTCTAATACAATCCACGAAGCGCATTTAACATGTTGTTCTCTTTGTGATTACGTTGTCCCGATCAAAGCTTTACCTTGTATCTTTAACGTCGACGTGCTATCTTTATGAAAGTATTGTTGCGGAACCGCTGCAAGCAAGAGTACCAACTTGGTAAAACGTTTTCAACTCAACAACAGTTTGTACATCTGTAGCCCTATTTGATGCGGCGTTTGCATGGGCCCTTTTAAAAATATTTACAGGTTGGAAAGTGATAAAGTGGTCTAAAGTATAAAATGACTGCATTTAAATTTGTTAGCCTGTAACCTTTGATTAGACTTAGTTTTTGAATGTTTGTCGGCAAAGGTTGTTTTTTTCCGAAAAACACCGGTGAACTGACCAGAGGTTACTTGTAGCTCAGTCTGAGATTTCATGAAATTAATTAGCTTTCATTTTAGTTCACCTTTCAACATCTTCCAAATTAACGTTTTTGTTATGAGGTCAAATGACCGATGGCATTAACTCACTGCTGAAAAATTTTTGTTTTTATCACTCCTAAGAAAAGTTGTTTGTAATAAGTAGTTCAAATAGCAGCACCAATCAACAAAATCTAAACTGAACTGTCCTTACGCAGAAGTGTCTTTCAAAGGCCCGAATGCATTCAGTTGAAATAAATCTGAACTTCAATGGCATAAACATGTCTATTTGTTGATTTTGTTCTTTACTTTTCAATTGATATGAAGGGTGCTTTGAAACAAAAGGCGATAACCCTTTGCTATGCCAGCAAACTTGCATTGTCTTCGCAATTCTCCAAACACGTGTGCAATTAAGCCAAACATCCTTACTTTAATCGGGACTTGTAGATGTACAAGAGATGCAGTCGATAAAATGTACCAAGAAAGTGATATCAAAGTCCATTTCAAGATCACATGATCTCAATACCAGTTGTTTTTATATTGAGATATTACTTTACTAAAACTACAAGTTCTTGTATAGAAAAAAATTCAGAATCATTTTAATTCTTTTTTGTGTACTGTGCATAATTTGCAAGTTTTCAAGATATTAATGGGTAACCGTTATCATTTTTTAGCAAGTTTTATGCTTATCAATTGAAATGTTGGATGTAAATCACGAACAGCTTGAATTACTCCATCAACAAAACTCTTGAAAGGGAGTAGAATCAGTATTTAGCACGTTTGAAACAAACTTTACCCTTAAAACCGTTGGCCTTAGTGACGCCACGGGATACATGAAGCTGGTAGTTGTCACGTGCTTTTCGCTGTTCCGATTGGATCGTATTCCCTAAGCTTGACAAAACTCATGAGATAAAATTGTATGTGTGCGATGTGTGCGTGAAAAAATGAACTGAATTGGGGGCGTTATATTTGAACAACATTTAGAGTTAGTAAATTTTCAACGAAGGAATCCAACTAATGCAAAGGTTTAGTTAACACCACATGTGCGCCTACCAGTGTAAGCCCATTTACTTTAAGGTTTCTTGTTACAGATAATCATTAGCAAAGTCAAGGATGCCGCCGAAACCATAAACCCAACCACTGATGGTGACGTACGTGACAAAGATTCAGCTAATAACCAAAATTTTAAAGACAAAAACCCTATGCATCCAACAGGAAAAGGAAGCAATGTCAAATCTGCAGGGCCTGCAGTGTCCGTGGACTGAGATGCTGGATACCAAGAATTCTTCAGATTTAAGAACGATTCAACTTTCACATAATTTGGGTTGTTTGTTCTTACAAGTCCTGTAAATAATTTAAGCGTCAGAAACGCCCGTGCAAAAATATCTTTTATCAACATCACTGTGATTCATACCTTTCCAATGTCTTTAACTGTTCTTCTTATCTGACGTTTGATGCTAGAAACGTTTAGATAGAAGAATTTTTCGTTGTAAGCATTTTTCTTTTCTTTCAGCATCTAGTTTATCTTGTACATTTATACTGTACATATCTTACGCGGCAGTTTAGTATACGTGTAATGCACGACGAGAATAAAAAGTTACATGACTTGAAACATTAATCACGAACAAATGGATCAGTTGCAAAGTCTGCTAGCCAGGGGTTCTCAAACTTGTAGTGCTATGGAGCCCATGAAGAGATGGACCACAATTTACGGAGCCCCAAAATAAATTTCTATAAATTATGCCCCTGGTAATATCTATTGGGAACTAATAGATAATGCCATATTTCAATTACGCCATGTTGCCACATTTCGACGCTACCGTGGTCAAATGTTATTAATGCCGTTATTGCTTCTTTGGACAGTTGCAAAATTAGCCAAGTCAGTATTTTAATAAGTAAACGAATAGCTCGCGGAGCCCTGGTGCTCCGTACGGAGCACTTTGAGAACCTATGTGCTAGACGAACCTCTTGGAATGTTTTATTTGTGGGCGGTAGTATACAAGTGTTGAGAATAAGTCCAAATACTTGTTTTGAACATAATTCGATTGATCCCATTGTGCGGAATCTCAGGTTAATCGGAAACGTAGCGATTAGTGCATATTCTAAAAAACGTTGTGGAAACGTAGGCGCCGGTCCGCGAATTTCCTATGTGTATGAAAACATAAATTTTTGTAGGCCGCAAACTTACAAGGGAAAAACCTGATCAAGTTTGGACAACACGCAAGTCATGAAATAACGTTGGCAGACACCAGTTTCAATTATAGTTACCTTCTGGAGAGACTCCGTTAAAGATTTCAGATTGTTTACGCGTCATGACAAGAAGCTACAAAATTTCTTCCAAAGCTACTAAACTGATCGCATCTGGAAACAGGCATGTGCAGCGATAAAGTTTTTTTGCTGACACGGCAAAGCATCATTAAACATTTGTCAGATGCAGATCACGATGTTTTCGATTTGATTATGTGTTTCACAAAGACGTTAGTGAAGGAAGTTGCTTATCCACTACACAACTTTACTATTCATGACCGAAATTGATATGCTCGGTGTGTTTTGTGCTGCGCAAAGAAAGTATATCCAATCGCGAAGCACTATATTGCTTGGCGCTGTTACTGGTGCTTTATCTCGTTGCATTTGTACGTCGGGATGCGTCTTTACCGACCGGTAAACTTATACACGTTCGGCATCATCTGCTTTAAGGCAACAAATGGACCCCGTTCACTAGAGCGCAATTCGTGTTTAAATCAACAGCAAACGGCAATAAGAACATGACGGGATAATATCGCTTTTTCAGGCAAAACGCGGCTGTTTCGGCCCCGTCGGTTTCTTATTTTCTTTCGCGTGATACAAACCCCACCCTTGCGTAAACCACAAGCTATACACATGTATTGGGCACAGGCGGACGTAAGCAGTATCCTTATTAAAATTTCGAAAAACAAAGTGCATTCACTTACAGTCTTACACGATCAAAACAAAAGTTTTGTGAAAATTGTTGAACACACGTTCCGACTTCTGCTCTGCCCCATTCCAATGACGGTATAACCTGCCGGCCCTAGATTGTGTGGCCGCATCCATGGGCATCGGGAGAGGGCAACGTCCCCTTGTGTTTTGAAATTTGATATTTTCCTATTAACATTTTAGTAGAAAAACGTTTTTCTCTTAGTTTCGAGTTGGTAAAATGAAATTTGACCACCGTTGTCCCCTGGAAAAAATCCACTATTGACCCCATGGAAAAAACCCTTCCGACGCCCATGGCTGCATCTCTGATGAACAGCTATTGCATGTTTGGACATTTGTTAGAAGAACGGCGATTCAGTCTGTACTCAAGGAAATTGTTTTTCCAGATCCAGAAACGGCTTTAAAATCCTAGTGTTGTGTAAATGCATTTTCGGCGGTTAAACAGGCACATGTGCTAGACATAATCTTTGTTGAGAAATCGCTCAGAAAACTGTTAAATTGATTCAGGCCCGTACCCAGCTCGGGACACCAGGGGTGGCGAAGAGTTTTCTGAGAGGGGCTCAAATTTTTTAAACTATGTCCAATAGTTTTCAACTATGCTCAGCATATTTTTCCAGGGGGGCGAAAAATGTTGTAGGGGCGGGCTTCGCCCTCCCTGCGCCCTCCCTGGTTACGGGCCTGAATTGACTGTAGGTGCTAATCTGTGACTCGTCATTTACTCTTGCAACCAACCAGTACAGATTCAACGTAATAAATTGTATCTATTCTCATAAAATCGGTTCTCTTGTTCAAACAGTACACACTGAGCAAAAATATCTGATTGTTTTGTTGCATTACGTATTCTTATACTACTCAATATAAGCTTCAAGTCTGTTTTAGCGCGTACGCTCCTCACCCGTTGGTATTTGTGCGGATAAGACATAAGTGGCGACTATCGTCAGGGTGCATCTGAAACGAAGCAGAACTAGGATCAAGTTTTTTTTGCCGGAAGTCCAGCCAGGTTTTGCTTCTGATTTGTACTCTTGAAATTTGCTTCGGTCAACTGACGCAGTGTTTAAAATTCGCATTTTGCACAACTCACACATTTGCAAATTGTTTTAAGTTGTATGACGTACGTCTAACGATAAATTGTTGTGCTTTTGAATACTTTGTGTAGGTTTCTCTTAAGCAACTGTTTGTAGTATGTTCGTTCGGTGTAGCTCTTAACGACTTAGTTATACTGTTTCCCGATAAGCAGTACATAGGTTTTTAAAAAATATCCCTATCCAAGATCTGAGCAAGTGTGTGAAATGTGAGGTGGTTCTGCAGTTCCATTACCTTGATTAAAATTGAAAAAGTTTGTCAGGTGTTAGCCTCCTTTGTTGTTTTACGCTTTTGCACGTTATAGGTAGTTAAGTTCCAAAGCTCACTAGACTGTTGTCAGTAAAGATCAGGTGATCCACTGCGATCTTCTCTTGCAAGAGGTGATTTCGGCGGTGACTGCGTTGCGGACGGCATGGGTGACAATGCCCTTTCCTCTTCGTCGGTCTCTGTAGGTTGGCTAGTGACGCTGTGTTTCCTGCGGACAGAGTATTTGTGTTGTGCCCCAACGATTCCGCTGTGCTGCGACGTGTTTGGGGAAGTAGATCGCTGGAAAACAAATCACACTGATGCCGTATTATTTAAACATTTTTGAATGCCGAGTGGTTTGGAACGATTATGTTTCGGAAACAATAAGCAACTTTTATCAAGTAACTGAAACTTCAAAATGTGCAAAAATATTCCTTTCGTTCGACTTCGTTCAACTTATTTCTTCGCTATATTTGAAAAAACTCTAGACGTCATCACGTCTTTGCGAGGAGTGTAGTTTCAACAATACTGGAACTCAAGCAACTTAAAATTTTCATTCTAGAACAAGTTGGTGCTATTGCTACAACTAATTTTTTTCAACAGCAATTCGCTCTGTTTTTGTGATTCCATTGCGCTGACTCTCTGGGTCAGCACGTTTCATATACCTTTACGATCGTCACTTCCTCCATCGACAAAAGTGGCGAAGGAAAACCAACAGCCCGAGTTTTGCTGCTGCGCTTGGTCTTTCGCTTGGTGGCAGTCGAATGCAAGCTTTGCTGATAGCTCAGTAGTGCAGGCGTTAAAATTGCTGACCTTCACAAAAATCCACATCGCAAATGATTTCGGTGTCAACCAAAACTTTTGAAAAGTTTCGCATGGCTTCTAGCAAGTTGTTGCAAAGTCCTCTAATAGCTTTTGAATTATTTGCAACGCGCGTACGGGTCAAAGGAACATTTTTAAGTGATTCTTCAATAAACTAACATTTACAGAGTAAACTTGTCTGGAACTTGGTTGTTAACATTTACGTTTCCAGCATAAACATGGTTGGAACCAGGGGCGGATCCAGCCAGTAAGTTTAGGGGGGACTATATCAATAATATCTGGTAGTCAAGTCTCATTCGCGGGTTCACTACTGTAAGAGAGATGAACTATACTTCACAACACTGCTGTGACAAAAAAATGGACGGCAAAATTGCCCATTGCGAATGCATTTTTCGAAATTGTACAAAATCATGGTGAATAAAGTTACTTTCGTAGGTTTTAGGGGGGCGATCGCCCCAATCTCCCCCCCTTGGATCCGCCCCTGGTTGGAACTTGGCAAACTAACCTTTACAGCATAAACTTGGTTGCATTTAGGAATGAGGTGTAAGGCAAAGTACAAATTTTTCCAAGTCTTCACAATATGCTGGTAGTTAATTGAGCGAAAATATGAAAAACGTTAAAGGAACCAAGAACATTTCTACACACACTATATCTTTAGCTAAACCGGGCGCTCTCCATACTGAGACATCGTCTAAAGCTGTTTGGCCTAAATTCTAAGGTTGATTTCGTATCGAGGTGCCGAGACACACTGAGTCTAAGAACATATAGCGACCAACAACGTAGCCTAAAAATGTTACCGATTAGTTACCAACTAATGCAGTGCTAAGTCTTGAGTATGACGGTAAACTGCACCCGGTGTTAGGGTTGCAATTCATGAGTTATGCAGTTTTTGGGAAACTGCACTACCCTTTGGCCATCATTATTTGCATGTTCGCTCCAACCAGCATTGGGGACACCTGAAAGAGCTCTAGCAATGGATCAGATAGTCTCTTTGAAAAGGTAGAGTCAGCTCTTCAGTCATGCAAGGTAATCGATATAAGTATGGGAATACAGTAGAATTGCCCTATAACGTCACTTCAGGGGCAGTGGCGTAGCCAGCCCAAAATTTATTTTTTGGCCAAATGTTTTGACTTTAAGCGAGCAACAGTATTTTGTTTGGGACACCGCCTCTCAAAGCACAAAACGACAAGATATTCTAGAAATTTGGGGTCTTTTGCAACCTGGGTACGCCTACGTTCAGGGGACCGGAGAAAAAGCGCCGTTACAGGCGAACTGCCATTATAGCCGAAATACCATACATTGTTCCTAGAAGCGGCCTTTTAGTTCAATGCGAAAGCATGGCAAGGGTAAAAGTTTTTTGAATAGGACTGTCGCTTATTGTATCGTGTTTTCGCGTATGCTCTGATAAGAAAAAGATAAAATATTTTGTCTATATTTTTCAAAGCTGTAGTTAATGTCGTTCATGGGTTATCGAAATCTCTTGCAAGTTTTGCCACTTACGTATCATTTAATCGATTGAACGAAACAACGATGTGGCATTGGAGGCAGTAGCATTGGAGGCAGAGTTTTTCCATAATGGGATATAGCTTCTTTTGTTCGACAATTTACGCACTGCTCCACTCGTCGCAGCAATCCTCAATACTGTACACTGTAAAACTCGGTAGCGAATTTGGCAGTTTGCCTCCAATGCTACTGATGGCGCAATCCTTGTTGCTATTCTTACGTCACACCTGTCACGGCTCAACGATTGGGGGCTTACCTGCGTTTCTATTTGGTCTGAAAATTTTTGTATGGTGTGCTTCACATGGCCAAGCTTACACTTCAAACACTACACTAAAGAAAACTTGCAACTGTCGTTATAAACGACTAAATATTCTGCGGGGACCGACAGAAAGCGGCGATATAGGCGAAGTGACAATATAGCCGAAGTCTTTATAGCCGAACTGGAGTGCACATAAAAGATATGAATTCTGCCGGGACCGACGAAAAACCGTCGTTATAGGCAGGGCCGGCGCAAGCCATTCTAGCGCCCTAGGCGCTAATAAAATTTTAAATTGTAAAGAGGCTTTCTGGACACCCTGTCTTTCTCCACTCTTGCAGACCCTGCAGCTGAACCTGGACCCACTGTATTGGTCATGCCTTTATCCTTGGGACTCTTTTGGGAGTTACCATGTGCTGTCAAATGATGACTGGATAACTCAGTAACCTTAACCCTTGCCGGGGCTCGCTTTGGACTTTCTTCTAAGCGATCCTCCTCACTCGCAGAGGTTCTTCCACGAATGCACACAAATGCGAAAGAAAACTTTTTAGTTTCAGAATAATCTGAGTTAAAAAATTAACTCTCAGCAAATGTCTTCGAAATTATTTAGTGCAAGTTAAAGCACAAACATTCACAGCAAAGTTGTATCTATGTTCGTCTTTGACTTCACTTTTGGAAATGTATCAGAAAAGTGCGAAGTCAAAGTAATCTCGACTAGTGTTTAGCAAACTACTACAATTGAATATATTTGTGGCGAATAACATGGGCCTATTTGGTTGTCCAAACTTTAGTCGTCACAAGCTATGCTGTCAAAAACGTTCGTTCGTTTCTTCAAATAGCATAAATGGACTACGTTCAAAGTTCGCATTTAATGCACTGCATTTCGTTACACTTTTGCAAACTAAGCTTTAAGAAAGGTTGGAATTACTGCTGGTGCATATTTTTTCAACACTCTGCTAAGCCAAATATTTGTTTTCCTGACCGTGAAAACGTAGCTTACCAACCTGCGTGGACCAGTTTTCACTAAATATTCATCGCAATGGCATGAATTCCTGCTGGTAAGTTTTTCTTTACTGTTAGATTCGTATATTTGGGAATTTTCTACAGTCATGAGCTTTTCAAATTCTCATTGAAAGCGCAAGCACACCCGTAAATCAATCCTGTTTATAACTTTGTTTGCGTTCTTTAACTTTTTGTTGAATGCTCAGAATTAGTTCGTTCTGCAGCATCGGTTCCCAACTTCTTTATATAGCGGAATTCTTCATTTTAAACTTGCCAAATATCCATGCTACCACTTAAATCAGTGTCAGGCTATCTGGTTAGATTTTTCTGTTTTAGGTAAATTCGTGCAAATAAAAGAAGAGTTAAGTTTGCATAAGCATCTCTCGCTAAATTCCAAATTCATTGGCAACGGTGGTTTTAGTCTTAACGCCACAGTTTTGGTATTGCTAAGAGCCAAACCACATTTGCTACGCGAAAACCTGAATGCAAAGAAACCTGCATTAATGCCAGTGACTGTAAACCATCCATTACGGTTTTGCGCCTTCATCAGATTTCTATGACTACAACTGGAGCAATGATTTCATTTTAATCGACTGCATAGGCATAGACACCGAAAACTAAATTTACTTAAAACGTACTTTTAACAGATTATCTTGACTATAATAGCATTAATTCAATCAGCTGCTAACGCATTTGTAAATCAAAATCCTTTTTGAAGTGGTCCAAAAAGATGATGAAATAGTAGGCTGTCAAAGTGTCATCAAAATGAACGGTGACAGAGTAGTCTGAATTGAGTTACAGCTCCAATGAGCGCCTTGCTAATTGAACTCTGCGGGCTGACTGGAAGATTTTCAACCACAGACCGATTGCCAGCGTCCGCCGTAAGCATCTCTCGCTATGTGGCAACCGCGTGTTGTTTGCTGGTACCTTCCAACGCATTCATTGCGTCATCCGTCACGAATGGTCAATCGTCCATGTCTCAGACCTTCCCGGGGTTACGGCGTGTCAAACACATTCGCAGCCCCTAAGCAAGCTTGTCACCGCAATACCAATAGTCGGTGTTTAGGATTTATATAAACCAAGGCAAAAAGCCTTTCATTTGTGGCGTTTGTCACACACGCATCTTCTAGACCCCATACGTAAAGATATTCCAAATTTATATTTATTCAATTTAATTGTTTATGTCCAGACGCGAAGTCCATAGTATCAACACACACACTTTGGAGAACGCAGGTCGATGAAAACAGACAAAACAGAGCGTAGTACAAGGCATTGAAGCCGGCGTAATCGCAGGGTTACAGACACTTTTTGCAACTGCATTGAAGACAGAACCATAGGGTTACAGACACATTCTTAACACTATTGTTAGCTAGCACGTATCACTTGTTACAAAACTAATGCGGAGTAGTGCACCAATTCCTAAATTGGTCGAGTGTAGGTAAAAATGCGAAAGCATTGTGGCATGACACGCCATCAATCAAACGGATACTGCAAAGTTCGATCACTCATTCACAGAATAAAATGCGATTGTAGTGTTCAAAGATTAGGGACGAATACAAACAATCTGACTGCATCAAAGCACGTAGCCGTATGTTGTTAGATTTTCTGCATCTTTAGAGAAACAGGTACGTGTATTTTCGTAACAGAGCCTCAAAGGAATGTTACGTTGAACCTGGTGGCTACTAACACTCGCTCTCCAGGGCAGGTTGTATAGAGCTCTGCATCCAAAATTATATGCCACACGCAATCTCTGCATGCATGACTTCCTGAAATTACACCATAACTGAGATGCATACATGGGCGTACAAAAGGAACGAAAAAGTATGTTTTAAGTGCATTCGAACATCGGGGAAAGGAGGCTCGCAGCTTGTTTGCTGCACAATATTGATATCGCAGTTGTCTCTGAATGTCTTTGTCATCTGAGAGCTCAGTATCCAATACTATCCTCAGATATTTGTATTGGTCAACAGATTTTGCGTATTGACCACCCAATTTCAATAATGGAGTGGCTATGCCTTTCGCACTCTTAGCCTTAAATGTCATATAAACAATTTTGTTGCAGTTGGAAATAATCCCATGCGAGTTTGCGTACGCTTGGCACACATCTAGTATTCTTTGCAACATGACAGCAACCAGATCAATCAGTGCCTCCCACTTTTGCTGCTTCACAGCAATTTAAAAGCTTTTCACAATCATGGGCAAAATGCATTGAGAAATACAACAAACAGGCAGTGCGTTTGGGATTAACTATTTTCAAGACATGCTGTTGGAAATCAACCAAACGATTTGAGATTACACTCGATGTGGTGTTTCAAGAACAAAAAAACGGCTTAGAAAACTTAAAGAAGTTGGCCGCTGAAATCACAAAATACATTCTCCTGTCTTGGAATACAGATTTAACTACTACAAATGTAAAACGTAACCAGCCCGTGACAACTTCAAAAAACAACTTTCTTGAATGAATATTACCTACACTATGCAGTATAACTGGCAAAGTGCGTTGTGTCTGTGTTTACGGTTTTTCACTACTGCCAGTCTTCGTCAGTTAATACCCACCCCGTGATCTGCCATGACAAGCAATTTTATGTTTTTTAGAAACCCCTGTAATATTTTCTCTTCTTTCGTATATATGAACAGGAATATATGTTGGTCAGAACTTTGATTGGGTAAGGTATTCCAAAATAACAGGGTTGTCCACCTCATTGAAGTGGCACGGAGGTTTGAACAATCATGCAAGATGTGGTGTGCAGTCTGCACCTTGCCAGATTCACACAAATCTGAGCCGCACAGGCCCATTAATTTCATGTTGGCCGCAAATCGGCCAACACCAGTCCTCAGGCGGTTGAGCTGAACCCAGGCAGTTCTACGGAGGTCGCAACCTGGTGGTTGTGGGCCGAATGCAGAAATGAAGGATTGGAGAGCTGCAGGGATTGGTGTGGTTGGTTCCTCGTTAATTGACAACAATTCCACAGAGGAGGTTTCTCTGATGTTATGATATTATGCGATAAAGATAAATGTTGCTAGAATTGCAATTGTTACAAGTGTTCTTAAAATGACATCGTGTTGGCAGTGAATGTACAACCTTGTCAGAGAGAGTTAGCCATAGCGCGGTTATTTTATTTAGCATTTAACAGCAAAAACGCAGAATTTTTCGGCTTTCTTTGTCAATGCCATGCCGTCTTCCAGCCATTCGAAACTCATAACAAGGTTGAACTTCTTTCAGATTTTATTCTTGAAAACGTGCGTTTAAGTCTATCAATAGGTCAAGTTTGCCAAGTCTAACTGTTAGAAACTTTCCGAGCTGTTTGCCGTCAAAATTAACATTTTTTCTAGTGGGACATCAACTAGGGGGACTTCATGTCCCACTCTTTCATTTCAATTTCCTACACTGGGATTTTTGAAAGACTTTCGAGCGGCATCAAGAGAAACTGCAGAAAAGTGACTGCTTGTGAGGTATTACTGCTGCCTTTGCATTTCTATATAGGCAATAAGCACAACGCAAGAAAAATACTGAACTTCTCAGTTTTGTCACGTTTCATTTGCTCGTCATACTACTGAGTGGCATCAAAGAATCAAAATAATCTGTTGCACAAACCTTCTGCAACCTTTTATAGAAATGCTTTTCATTCGTGACACAACAATTCTGCACTACTTGTCAATTAAAAAGTTTCCAAATTTTGCAACCATTTGTCTTCCACCTGAGCCACTGCCAAGAGTTGGGAAACAAGCACTGCTTTCCAAGACAGAAAAAGAAAGAAGGTAAAAAAATGTTTATCACTGCTCGCTACGGAATGCACATGCTTATTACCTTTCGAAAGAAAGATACGATTCTTCTTCAGACGGGCAGTTTAAACTCCTTTGGAAAAGAATAGAGTCATCTTCTGCGTAGCTGCAAACCGTCAAAACAAAACATGATACCTTACGAAAAAGGGTACGCTTGCGGTTGCAGTTTTCAAGATACAATTTCGTTTATTTGGTTGCTTTAGTTTTCAAAAAATGTATGCAGCATAGCATGTTTCGACCAATTACGCGACGAATTTTGTGAACAGATACCATTGCTTCAAAACGTATACCGAAAAAACCTGCAACATCAGCGTCCGGCAGGGCCGCAACCATGGGGTGCAACCGGGCAATTCCTCCCCGCCCCCCTGCCAAAATTTTAAAAAACATGTTTACAGTAGTTGTTAGGTACAACAACAAGTTACAAGCATTGTGTCCCACCCGGCAAATTTCAGCTGGTTGCGGCCCTGGCGCCCGGATACGTCAGTCGTTAGCCTCTGAATATGCAGCGGTAAGTCCTTTTTATCAGGCAGCATTGGTCACCCTGATAAGGAAAAGATCAATTTCATTCCGATTGAAGCGGGATTTGGAAGTTAGCAAAGTCGATCGTACTCGTTTGTTTTCAACAAACACGAAAAAAACTGAGCTCAGGTCCGCTCCAACATGATGTAACGAGACTCTCTTATTTCCGCCGGAAATATCTTTAAGACTAAAAACATTGGTCAGCTCCTGACAAAGTTCCAAATTTTTGCAAAATTGCCTGGACTCGAAACGCTTGACGAATGCGAGATCCCAAGCAGAGAGGTTTGGAGAGCGGTTGATGCGGCCATGGATAAGTTACCACGATCACTGAAAACGATTGCAAAGAACACAGAAAGGTGTTTCTTACCTGGTATTTGCTTCTGATATTCCTAGAATATCTTCCATCCTAAACATTTGTTGTTCGTTCATTTGGAGATTTTGCCACAAATTACTGCGTTTATCCGCGTTTTTCTGCAAACGTAGTCAATATTGTTAGTTCATATCACGTCCAAACCATAGGCAAAAATGTCACCAACCCCATTTTCCTCACTTGCTCGCCGTTGCACTAGAGTATTTAAAGCCTTATATACTGGATTCGCTGTGCGTGCTGTTACTGACGTGTGTGTTTATTGCACAAAACTATTGTATAAATGCACTCATACGCTTGTATAATTTCGTTCAAACAGGTTTATCTGAGGATTAAGCTCTGTTTCAGTCGTCAAAAATTCTCAAGCAATAGCTATCTTCGAATTAGCCTCAAAACGAAGAATGTTTTAACTGTAAAGGGTTTGCTGCATATTACCAATACTTGCGATCTACTTCTTTTAATCTTTTAAAATTGTTTTTCATTTTTTTGAGAAAATGACACGTTTTTGAACAGAAAACCTTTGTTGCTTTCACTTTTGTTAGAAGTAATCGAGCGCACGGGCAATGTATGAAAACTGCAAATCTGTAGTCTTCTTTGCACCGAAAACGAAAAAAATATGAAGAATGTCTGATGGTAGCTTGTTGAAGAACAATGGAGTAAGAAGCTTACTGATGTTTCAAGCCCATAAAACTGACACCAATCTGCAAGGACTCATTCTTCCTTCTATACTACAGTTCTTGTCAATTAATAAAAAATCTTACGCAAAAAAACAAAGCGAGTCAAGTGAGTGTGTTGTCATAAATAACTCGAGAATACGTTGACTCCAAAACGTTTGAAGCAATGCTAAAGGACAACATAAATGCGGTGCTCAGGCACAAAGATCATTTTCGTCCCTTACTTCGCTGCTGTCATATTCCATCACCGCTTTCAACATGGAAGGGCTGATAATAGGATCAATGTCTTTTGACAACTTGACCAGCGTTTCCATAAGTTCTATCGACGCGTCCTCGGCTGTGTTTATATTCAGATCACTTATGAGCTCACAAAGTGAATTCTTAGCTAGTCGTAGCGTATCCAGCGCAATGCTTCCCGCGGCGCATGACTCTTTGCATACCTGAAACAACAGTGGTCTTTGTCAGTTACCTAGCGCAGTATTTCCCAATAAATGGGCACCAGAGGCCAGGCAAATCATGATGTACCGTTGAATTAAAATAAAATAACTTCTACAACTTGATAAAATATGGTATAGAATAGATGATTTGGTTTTACGTATTGCTTACATTCTGACGCAAAGTCGCAATATGTGATGATTTACTGGAGATTGTTTATAAAAGTAATGCAATCATGTAAACCGATCTGTGCAGCTTGGACTTCAAGATGATGTTTTAAACGCTATAAACTTGTGCAAACCACAGCGAAACCTTTGTGACCTAAAGACATTACGCTTGACGAATGATCTGTGACGTAAAAGTTTACGACGAGCCTCCATGCGTCGCAGGCTTGCTGAAGTAAAAAACATTTGCTCTGTAAATTATGCTTTTTTCTAATAACTTTAGCTTCGAATATTGGACTCTCTGCAGTTAGTCTGCCTTCGAATCGTCGTACCTTTTATTCTGGCATAAATTTGATTTTGCAATGCGAAGTGATCAAGCCAGAAAGTTCTGACCGGTGGCAACATTTCTCCAGGCCGCTTGGCCCTGTGCTATTTGCGTTCATTGGCTTATTCGTTGAAGCAAAAGTACAGCTTTATGCCTCATAATTAAGAACAGTAAAGCACAATGCAAGAAATCTTTCTTAGTCGTCAAGATGACAATATCAATGTGTGTGAATGGAAAGCTCCTTAGAATGAAGTCAACGACAAAACATTGGAAAACAATCGAAATTTCAAATAAACAGACTTTTTTCATTTAAATGTTCAGGCCCTAGCTCCAGCAGCTGTCTGCAACACATACTGTTATTGCTAAGGTTTGTTCGTGTTGCCAGCCTTACAAAACAGATACACTAATCCTCTTTTTGCGCAGCAGGAAACATACGGCATTGGTGTACGCGATCATTCATGCGTGAAAAAGGATGTAGTTCGAATGTGTGGTGATTCTGAATGAACGCAGTTCTGAACTTCTGACGTGAGCGAAGGCAACTATCATCGATTGCCCTCAACAACAGCTGTATTGATCGGGAGATAAATTTGAATTTGATCCCTCTAAACCAGAATTTTTGTGAACGCAGTTCAACTGAAAAGTCGATGAGATTCAGGCAGAAACAAGTTTTCAAGAATTGTTTTTATCAGGATAATCACCAAAATTAGCAAATAAATTTAAACACTTCACTAAGTTGTTTTCAAAAGTCGTAAAATTGTCCAATAGGGTTGTTTTCTACTGCGTTGCTGTCATTGATATTTTGCATGACTGCGTTTGCGATACTTTAATGGATTTGTTGATCTAATCGCAAAAGTATGAGTACCGTAGCTTCAATGTGTGAAAATATAAATGAAGCAAGACAGCATCATCAGCTATTTTAGGGTATCAAGACATGAAATTTAAAACAGAATAATTTATTCCTATGCAAACATATGTCTTTATAGGTTTTAAGATGGGCTCTTCGCTGGTCTCTTATCGGTACAAGCTTTGGTGTGCCGCAGCAAAAACCTGAGCGAGAACGTCTGAATCGCGAATATTACAAAACTGGAGAACCGCTAAGCACCCAATGTATATCATACAAACCTGCTGTTGTTTGAACACGCACAATCTTATTCTAAGCCCTGACAGAGAGCTTAGTCACTACTGGCGCCTTTGCTAGTCAGCAGCGATAAAACATTTTAACATTTTCACTGAGGACAAACATTTTGTATTGTCCCTAATCTGTGTATTGCATCACAGAGTAATTTCGATTTTCAGACGTTGCATATTAATAACCCCGTGAAGATCATTAAAAAACGTTTGGCCTAAAATTTCCTGCACATCTTTTGGAGGAGTCGCTTGACTGTTCGAGTTTTAACATTTTTTAAGGACAAATTACAATCGTAGCTATCGGTTGAACATAACTTTGTATTGCACTTTAATTCAATTTTTAACTTAATTTATTTGTTTGTGAGCAGACACGAAGTCCATAGTATGAACACACACACTCTGCAGAACGCAGGTTGATAAAATCAGACAATACAGAACGTAGTACAAGACATTGAAGCCGGCGAAATCACA
>Ga0210059_1006029_pt1 | contig 19465 bp, 10 predicted proteins | sample Ectturendosymbi2_FD_188042 | JGI IMG/M metagenome (GOLD analysis project Ga0210059, IMG submission 188042) | Ecteinascidia turbinata endosymbiont from Florida, USA - Sample 2 (SPAdes) (version 2) | ecosystem: Host-associated > Tunicates > Ascidians > Unclassified | place: Key West, Florida... | reverse complement strand
CTTCTTAGCACAGCGCTGGTGGTCTTGGATTTGGTCGTAACTTGTAAGGAAAGGAATGTTGCAGAAAGGTCGTACCAAGGTTGAATGAGCACGATGACGTCATATACTTTACGGTTTTAACACGGGCCACTACAACAGCGATTTGACCCCCCTGGCCCAATGTGCTAGTTTCGCCACTGGTCATTTGTCATCACAGGCTACTTGGCGTCGGGCAAATGCTGGAACGGGGCTGCTGAGAAACAGTAATGCTGACGTTGCCACTTATTTTTGCTCTCTCCATGTTCCTATAATTCGCCGCATTTTTTTCGCATTTTTGGAATTGCTGCTTACGTTTCTTCGCATATTTTTTTTCGCAATATATACTGCGCTGCTCGCCACAAACGTCTGTTGAAATGCACTTGATCAAACACTCTTCAAGCGTGTCGCCAAACGTTTGTTCGATTTGTCAACAGCACACCGAAAAAGAGCATTCATGAGAACAAACCAAACCCTTATGTTGAGACCAAAGCAAGGAAATGATGCGAACAATTTTGGCCCAGAATGTTTCAGTTACCGACAATAGATTTAACAATAAATCATTTATTTCCATCAGCAAATTGTCCCGTATTCATTTGACTTACTAAAACTTACAAGCCAAACCACACCAAAAATGCGAATTGTACAATGGCACACTAAATTTCAACAGATACGCTCGGTCTGCCCTTCCGGTGCTTCTGCCTTTCGTATCTGCGCAAGTGGACCGGAATCTGCTGCGAGAAGCTTATTAGTGTCCCTTAGAAAAACAGTTTCTTTATATCGGACATATCCGATATAACAGTTCATGTGTTATATCTGTCTGACGTGGCGCTGTGTGATGTGTCCGATTTAACACGAAATTAATTTCTTTACAAACGGCGCCCCATAAAAACTACGGTGTTGTATATCCTACTTTAAGCAACGTATATTGTATGTCTGCTTAATTGCGAAAAGTGCTAAAACCGTCGACTTCGTTAAAATTATGGTTTAAGTGGGTTTAGACAAGTGAGTATCAGCATGACATTTGCCCGAGTGCAACGCTTCACCTGCTCTGTAATTTACCTCTGGAGGTAATTAGACAATTGTTGGCAACACTACCCGTGAATGATCGAACTGCCCAAACGTAGTTGAATTTCAAAATGGAAAAGCGCATAGCCATACCTGAAGGAAAACCATCACAAGGAAGAACATGTGAATACTAAACACCAACCTAGCTAATCCCATTTCCAGTAAGGAAGGAAACTAATTCAGCGGGAAATCTATTTGACCAAATCAGGTTCGCAACCAGCTGATATTTTCGGGGAGGGTGGAAATGATTTAACTTGGTGTTGTACTTTGCAACTAAACATGTTTTTGAAATTTTCTGTGTGGGGCAAATTGTCCGGTTGCGGCCCTGGCAGTGACGCCGGAACGGGGGTGCATTACGGGGGCACGGGTGTCCTTACATGACAGTGTTATACCAGTAAGTAATTTCATGATTTATCAAGATCGACTTGAAGCAAATGTATTGCAGCTATTCGAGCACACATAAAGTTCAGAATGGTTTTCAATCATTTCTGTTAGGTCAACATTGTTGCTGAACAGATAAATGCGAAAAGAATGACTACTACGCGTGTGCCTTTGCACTGAACTCAAGCAAACAGTTTTGAAACCATGGGCTTCCACAGGGTTTCAAAATGGGTATTTGCCCCTCCTTGGACATTGGACCAAGAACTAAAATTTTATAGAAAACTTGAAGTCAGCAGCTCAATTCCGATTAATTGATTTATTTCTTGCCATGACAGTTTATTTGCCGATACGACACTCACACTGCACAAGAGCCGAGTTCACTGTTCTGGTGTCATGCAGTGGTAAGATTGCACTTCACTCATGTCCGCTCCTTTGCCTGTAGGGCCATGTTGCCAAACTTGCGAGCGGTTTGTTTTACTGTTGATCTTTATTGTGTAACAATAACATGGCAACAAATCTTCTAGTGTTCACTTCAAGTTTCGATATTAGGCGTTTTGCCGCATGTGACTGTTGAACGCAGATGTTTTGGGAGGTAATGCAGCGTGACAGTTACTGTTGATAGCGGTAAGCAGGGACGCCAGAGAGCGCAGGCATTGACCCTTGACCTTTCAAAAGAGGGACAACGGTAGCAATGGTGTCTTTTTCATAACAGCATTATAGGTAATTTTATGGTTTATCAAAATCGAATTGAAACAAATTTTGTATAGTTTATTTATTTTTGAGGTCAACAGTGTTGTTGAAGAGTAGCAAGCACACTGGTAACGATTTTTTTGTTTTTCATAAGTTTCCATTGCCCTCAACATTTTTACTGCACCCCTTGCGCTACCGATGTTCCGGCATCCCTGGGAACCAAATTTACTTGGCGATGTTTCGAAATGTTGTTAATATCAAGTGTCATATGCTAGAAAACAGCATGAAGTTTCATTTCAGTGGCAGGAATTTGAGGATAAGGCGGTTAACTTTGCAGTCCACAATTAATGGTTCATGCATCGGCTCAGCGTACCTCACGTACAACGCGGTTTAACTTCTTCCAGTAGATTCAAAGGTGAAAAGTTATCTAATGCATTATTGTTCGACTAAACAGCTTTTGTCGCTCGTGCAAGTCCCGGCCCATAACCTGACACCAGGGGAGAGAAAAGTTTTATGAGAGGAGGCCAAATTTTTTAATTATGTCCAATAGTTTTAAATTATGTCCAACACACTTTTCCAGGAGGGGCAAATCCCCCCTGCGATGACCTTAGTTACGGACCTGATATGCAAGTCTCTCCTTTCACATTCTACAGCTATTAAAAAGGGAGATGAAATGCTTTGTCGATATTCGGAAATGCCGCCCAATGTGCACAGAATAAATACGAGCAGTGGCGCACGCAGAAAATTTCCGAGGGGGGTCCAAGATTCGTTACAATCGTGTGACATCACAAATCAACTTTAGGACGACCATTCTAGGGGGTCCGGAGGCATGCCCCCGGGAAAATTTTGCAAAATTACACCTACAAATATGCAAATTACACCTAAAATACGAATACTTTTTATACATTTTTTTATTTTTAGGGTCTGTGGGGGGCCATGGCACAGTGCTCCCCCCCTCCGTACGCTAGTGAATACGAGTATTGATATTCCGGTAAAAAGTAACGAAAATTGGAAAACATAACATTGCAAATTTGAAAAAAACAAATACCTATGTAGGCATTAGCCTCCGAGTTCTTCAAACTATGGTGTAATGAAAGGTTCGCAAGTGTGAGCGAGTATATCGCAGTAAAGCAGGATAACGGAAAGTAAATTGTTGTGCTTTCTGATTTTATTTGAATAAGAGCTGATGATGCCTACTTTGTAAGCGATATATATACTCTGTAAGATCTTAGTGTCTGAGCATCAGGGCTGGATTGATTTTTGTTCGGATTTCTCCATTCAAGATGTTTGCGTGGTTTGTTATCGCATCGCTGACCACTGTGTCAGCTGCACTGGTAACACTTGCTACAGAAGCTTGAAGCGTTCTTAAATTTACACCATCTTGATCAGTTTATGGATTTGCCATGTCTCTTACTCTAAACCCACCCACAGATAAGTCATTGCGCATCCAATTGGTCCCGTCACGTCTAAGATAATAATCGTTTGCAGAACTCAGTCTGAGCGCATCATTGTCATGCTGAGGTTCGCCCAAGTGTGAAATCCTGTTTCCACCCATCCCAATCTCACCCTGCATATCACCACCCAACAGCGACAGCTTAGTATCAGCGTATCCTTTTGTCACCGCGTGGTGATTTTGTTCTGGCTTTTTCAAGTATGAGACATGACGTCCGTCCATATTTAAATATATTGCCATAGTCGATGCAGGGTTATAACGATTCAAAAAAATTTCTTCAATCCATCGCTTTGGGACCAGTTCGTCTTCATTTTGTGGATTTGGGTTAATATTTCTTATTGAATGCTCTCCCATATCGATTAGCCCCTGCATAGTGCCCCCTCCAATTGATAACCTTTTGTCTGCTACAAAATAAACATATGCTCGATTCACCAAGTCATGATCTTCTTCTGGCCATCTCACGTTTTTTATCAAATTCCCGTTCATATCCAAATCACTTTCACCGACACTTTTTGAGTCTACATAGCCTTTTGTCGCTGCATCGCCCTCGTCAACAGGGGCTAAAATGTTTTTAATCGGTTTATTCTGCATATCAACTGGAACACCTTTTTTGAAAAAATTTTCATTGACATACTTTTTTCTTACAGCATCAGTTGGGGTTTGTCCCGAGCCGAGATTAGTTATAGTTTTTCCATTCATGTCAATCATTTGACCTTTTCGTAAACAATTATTATTTAGGTATCCAAGTGAGACTCCACTCCCTTGAATTTCTGTTTGACTTATCGTAGGACTTCATCCGAATTTATCACCTGGCATCTTTATTATAACGGTGAATTTTTTTTTACCAAAAACTGTTGATGATGTCTTGGACACCTCTGCCGTTTTGCATCTGCTCCAGAACGTGAAGACAAAGATGACCACAAAATACTTGTTGCCTAGGCTGTATTTGCTCAGTTGGATAGAAAATGTCGCCATCAAGGTACTTGTTCAACTCAGTTGGTGGGAGTAAGCCAAATGAGTCAAAATACCACTTATCATTTCCACGTTTGAACCACGCAACCCAGTGTGTCCCGTTTCCAGAAGAATCATCATCAAGGTTCATGATCCCGCATTCATGCCTTTTTGGTTTCTTTGGCAAAGTGTCTCGCAAGAAAACGCCACAAAAATTTTTCAAATCAATTTTTTAAATATTTCAAAGTTGCTCAGAGGTTTGTTTGGTAAAATCGCATTCTCAACTTGAATCATTCATTCTAAACATTTTTTTCTGGGAACAGTTCATCAAATTTTATGTATGTTTCATTTCGTTTTGTCGTTTGAGAAAGAACATTCTCAAACTCGGCTTCAGAAATTTCGTTGTCAGTCAACGCCTTCGAAATCATAGTACGAATTGAATTGAGCTGCAGCTCAATCAAAGTTTTTTGCTTCTCATGTCTCTGAATTTTGTTGAAACGGAATTTTTCAATTACTTTCAGAAAAATGGAAGCACTTCCAAAAAACACGTTCAATCCATGCAAAACCTTCCCAGAAATAGTTCCGATGATTTCTTCGAAATTTGACAAAAACCCAACGTTCAGGAGAAACATACAAAACCGAAAAATCAAAAGGCAACCAAAAGTTAAAAATTTCCGCAAGCAATGATATTTTTTTTATCATTGCAGAGTGTTTGAGCTTTTCTTCATGGAGATTTTTTTCAATTTTATGATTTTCATGTCGTCTGTATAAACTAGGGTTCATTTACTTAAATTTACATTTTGGTTGATGTGATAATTCTAATGATGATATATTTGCTGGTAAATTTTCTGGTTAATTAGTACTTCTTTGCCCTTATTTTGCTCAGCGGCATCCTGGTTGATGTGTTGATTTCTGTGATGGTTGATGTCTTGCGGGACTTTTTGTTCAATTCGTTTTTCCCTTGGATTGGACATTTATTTAATGCTAGAAAATTTACAACAGCCAACCAAGAACTGGTATATGTTTCAACGGACTGTTCGACCAAGAAGAAAACCAGAACTGGCAAAAACTTGACCCCCCTGTTTCAAACACAAACCATCTCCAACTTTGCGAAGCCCCGAGCCTTGGTATGGTTTTAAATACAACCCTTGACCGTCTGTTTCAACTCTTGCGATGTTTGAGCCTGTTTTCAAATACAGTCCGTTTCCCACAGCTTTGTTAGTAGTCTTCTGGGCAAGTGCAGACCCAACCCCACTCAACGCTCCAGTCGCCAATGTTGGCAAGACAGTTTTTGCGAGAAATGGCAGAGCCTTTGCCGCTAAACCTGCTAACAACGAAAGGAACCCGCCCTCAATTGTTTTGTGTTCAACCTGACGTTGACTCATTTTTATCATGATGTCTTTTCCACTCTCATAGGCTTTTGTCATTCTGTTCACTTGTGAATTGGTCAAAGCGAGAATATCATTTCCCTCCAAATCTTCGTAGCCCAAACGAATGCTCACGGGATCTTTTGACTCAATTGCCTGTTTCAAATTGTGCTTCTGATTTTCTGAAATGTTTGCATGCACATTAGTATAACTCATTTATATTATGTAATTAAATTTCTCTCCAGCGATATCTGATAGCCAAGTTTTCTCCACGAAGATTCAGTTGCTTTCCAACTTGGTCTGTGACAACTGTTTACATTTTACTGATTTTGTCTAAAATAACAGGAAGATACACAAGGTTTCTGGGATTTTCAACAAATTTGTAACCAGGTGACACGTTTGGAAAGAAACTGTAAATTGTGTTTTGAGTCTTTCCATTCACATAAGACCCTCCGATCACATCAACATTTACGAGAATTGAATTTATTGATAAGATGTTGACAACATTTTGTGATTCGTGGAGGCTTTCTTTGTAAGCTCTTTCTGCAAAACCTAGAACACTTGCAATGGATCTTTGCAGTCTGAAATCAACGATAAAATCGTTTGAAATTTCCATGACGTTTTTCAAAGTGTTTGCTGTTATTTCAATAGATTCACCGTTATGACCATTTCTTTTCATTGATATTTTGATTGTTTCTGCAATATCAATCAGATCGTAACTGCCCTCTGGAATACGAATATCAACAAATTGTCTTTGTTGTGATGACCCAGGAGAATACCTGAAAATGTTGTTACTTGAATCTATGTTTGGAAAACTATAATACGTCTCGAGATTCACCAAAGCCATCTCATACTTTCGCGTTTTGTCCAACTCGATTGGCGGGTAAAAAGTTGTCTTTATTTTTGTTGAATTGTCAGAAACAACTATCTGAGTTGAAGTTTTCGGCTCAGTGTTTTGAACAATTTTTTCAAGAAGTTCAGTGGCTGTTGCTGTGTCACTCATTTATTCAATAATATAAAAATCGGCAAATCCAGATCTGAATTTACTATTGTGTTTTGTTGAGGTCAAATCAATAACAACAAAATTGTGAGGTTTTGACCACGCATATTTGCATAACTTTTTAAACTGTTCCTTGGTCATATCTTGGGACACGTGGTCATTAATATAACAGCAAGTTTTAGACCTAGGCCCAAGGTGCTGTTTTTAGATACAGCATTATTTTTACAGGTGGGTTCGCATCATTGCCGTATCAAGGACAGTAATAACAAATCTCACTCGTTTGTTAAAACCACCCTACTTACTTCTGATACTTCATTAAACCTGTCAACAACATAAAATGCAATCTGTATTTTGTAGTTAATTGTATTTTATTTGATTTGATACACAAATATAAGCAACAACGGGTATTCATCAATATAAAATAAATGACCCATAAACAAATTCTCTCAAATTAAATTCACAGACACAAGTCAATTTCTAGGACCATCTTTACAACCAGCAAGATTCCCTTAAACACTGAAAGTGTAATCTAACTTAAAACCTATTGGTACACTAACTCATTGTCAAATGAATGACTTGCAGTTAGGGATCAGCTTTTTGGAAAGATCTGATCACGACAAACGTTTCCAGTGTGGAGTGTTTCATTAATCAAAAAGATCTTAGTCAGTTTCCGAAATAACTGTCACGATATCAAGGCCTTTCGTTTTGTCAGCGTTACAAAGTTTTAATGTAAACAAGGTTAGTTTTCGTTGGACACTTTTAGCAACAATATTTTTGGGTCTTCCAATATTTTATATTTCGGAGTGACATAATTTCATTCGGACAAGCCAATTTTATTATCCAGAGTGATAGAATTTTATTCGGACAAGCCAATTTCATTGTCCAGATTGACAGAATTTTGTTTGGACAAGCCAATTTCATCGTTTTGGGTGTAAGAGATTAACCCGGACAATGCCAACCGTGTTGACTGAAAACAAGTCGTTCTAAGTGATTTTGTTTTCAGTCAGAAACTCAAGCTGTCGTAAGCCCTCGTCAGTCAACTCGGTACTTAGACAATACTCACAGCCGCACCGTCGAGCTAGGATTGGCCGGAGGCAGAGTTTCGTTTTACTTCTGCAGCAAAACCATAGTGGTTTAAACTACTGAAGGAGATTGCTCGCCGAAGCTGACACACAATCTGATCTTTTACTGCGAAAACCAGCCTTTTTATACTCAGGTTCACTGGAAAGTCCCTAAAATTATGTACGTAGTACTACGTACATGATACTGCGTCATAATGCTTAGCAACGTCGCCATTTTGCAAAGTCATATTGCTTAGCAGCGCCACCATTGATTGTCTGGCGTTTCACGTGATTAGTTCGCAACAGGAAGTGAGAGTAAGAGTGTTATCTGAACGTGATCAGAGTGAGAGCAGAATGAGGTTTTGTTCATATTCAACATGTAGTTCATACTTGCTTCTTGATGCTTGGCTGGTTTCGAAGTTCATCAGTATTTCTTTGTCTTCATAGGGTTGGTGGTGAATCCAGTCTTCTTTGTTGTTGAATATTGTTTTGTTTTGTAATACATTATTTACATGTAGTAGGCTATATGCCTGCTACATTAAATATATTATCGATGTTTTTCAGGTCCTGGGGAAACAGACAAAAAAAGTTCGCATTTTCACGAATTGTTTGACGAGGCAATTTGAAATAGTTTTGGTGATAAATACAAACAATCGCGATTTGAATGTCTTCCACGAATGTAATATGCTTCACACTTGTTCTGCTTCTGAAGCAGGAGGTCATCAAATATCATAAGATTTTTATGCTCGGGGGACAATCCTGTTGGGTCAGGGACATCATCAGCTGATTCATAAAAATTACACTCAATAGGCTCTTTGGAATGTTGGAGTTGATTTTTTGCTAATGCGTCAATCAAGACAATCGGTGAAATTTGTTCTCGTTGTATTTCATCACGATTTTCAAAAACTCTTATTATCGTCTCTTTTGGTAATTGTTCTTCAAAACCTTTTCTCAAAATTTTATATTCTGGTTGAAACAAACTCTCACGAAAAACTGACAATTTTGAATAGTCCAACCAGCCTGGCTGAAGAAGAAGGTTCAGCAACAAAGTAGTCTTACCACAGCCTGACTTTCCTACAATCAGACCTCGTAGACTCTTTGGCAAAAGGTTATGATTCTTTTTATTTGCTATGTGTTCATTCCAAGAAAGTTTTTTGACTTCCATTTATTTAACGAAGGTATTAAATAAATGGTTGAAATATATTGTGTAAAATGTCGAAAGTTTACTGAAACGAAAAACGTAGGAAAACTTCAAACTTCTAACAACTGAGAATTGCTTCAAGGCATATGTGTTGTTTGTGGAACGAAAAAGAGTAAGTTTATAAGCGCAAGCACCAGCGGCAAAGGCTTTTTGAACAAAGCAATCAACAGCCTTCCATTTGAAATGCACCTGCCCGGACATAATTTCACAGGGCCTGGCACGAAATTGAACAAACGTTTGAATGCTGATCTAACCCCAAAAGCATGGTCAAAACCCGTCAACAGAGTTGATCAAGTAGCTTATCAATATGATATTTGTTATGTAAAATACAAAGACACGAAAACTCGCAATGAAGTTTGTGATAAAAATATGTTGGCAGAGCTTGATGGCATTTATAACCCGACTCTTCGAGACAGGATTGATCGTGGAATTGTTAGACCGATTATCGGAACAAAGAAACGCTTCGGGATGGGACTGAAAAAGGAGCGTAGCGAGAACGAGCGCAGCGAAGCCGAGCGCAGCAAGAGCTACCGTGTCTCTTGGAGTTCACCATTAGCCACAGAACTACACAAGCCGGTCATTAAAAACTTCCCTAAGCGAAAAGTCTATGTGAATGGAATAGATAAAATCTGGGCTGCTGACCTCGTAGAAATGCAAGCATTTTCAAGGTTCAACCGTGGAGTCAAGTATCTCCTGACTGTGATTGATGTATTTTCAAAATATGGTTGGATGCTTCCATTGAAAGACAAAACTGGAGTATTTGTTGTGAAAGCGTTGAAAGAGATTTTCATCTCCGACCTTGCTTGGTCTCGTCTTGGTTTGGAACGAGCAGAACTATCTGAGATTGCTGTTGATCGTGAGGTATTTCGGACCCCCCTAGGGCTGCTGCCCTGGGACTCTTCCCAAAGGAAAAGCGGGCACGAAAATGAGAAAATGAATGAGTGTGTAGGCCTACATTGAACCTTTCTATTTATGGAATTGTCTTTAGTTTGTTTGCCAAAGGTGAATGCCGTATTCAAATAATTCAGCATAATTGGGCGGAAACTTACGTTTTTGTGAAAATGGGTTAACAGTATCAGATATAGAAAGGAAAATGGTGTTGACACCCTAAAGCTCCACCACGACACCCTTTTAAAAGCCTTAAAAAAAACACTGCCCAAGATCACTGCGTTTCTTGCTACTTTCGACGCAAAAGCTTGCAATGACACGGAATGTGGAAATCGTGCTTGGCTGGCGGGAAAACGATTATTAATTTCGACAGGCAAACCAAATAAAAATGTCTCGTTTAGAGTTTTGACAAAACACGACCTGCGTTAAGTTTCACATCCCTTTTTCTTATCTGTGCTCAACAGTAGCATCAAAAATTAATAATTTCCTAAAAACTAAACACACTTCACCAGGGACGGATTCAGGGAGCGCGGGGCCCTAGGCCATCTTAGTTTTTGGGGTCCCACAACCACGTAGGTGTGAACTATTTGGCCATTTGTCTGAAAAGTGTGAGTATGCCCCTCTTATGTTTAGTGCCCCCTCAAAAATATATCTTATGTGGTGCCGACTTTGGTTCTACGATTGCCATAGGCCTTCAGTAGAAATTAAAGCCTTTCCCTCATTCTTCTCTGGAACAAATAGCAATGCGATATTTTCTAGGAACTTATAGCGCTTTCGTGTAGTCCAGAAGTTCTCTTCGTTGCATTTCCTAGATTTCTAGTTTGTTTGTAGGTTTATTATTTTTCGGATGTATGCATTTTCATGCAGGACCGTGTTGCCACTCTCAGAAATATCGTCTAGTTGTCGATCTGATGAGCTGTACGTAAACTCCTTTGTTATAGTAAACACATATTTTATGGAACAAACAAGCACAATCCATTCAGTGGACACAGGGTTTATTATGCCGTTTTTAAGTTGTTATTTTCCAAGCAATACAAAGTACAGCGTTTTAGACTGATGGTAAACAGCATGAAGACAAGTTTTGCACAGCAAACTATTGTCGCAACACCCTCAGCTAACCATACGCAGTGAGCCCAATGTAGGCACGTTTTTCAAGTAAAACTCACGAGAAACTGTTCTAGCTGATTTAACTAACACAGGCGTATAGAGTTTCAACAAGCAATCTCTGTATGCGGGCAATCTAGTTGGTAACAACCAAACGTAGCATCCAATACTGACAATATTGCTTTTAGTCGGAGTTCTGCAGTGCTTGGCTGTCTTGCGTTATTGCAAGCTTTTTGTCTGGAAGATTGAACATTAAGTAAGTACTGTTCCTTTTTTTTTCATTCTTTTCTTGTAAGCATAGGCGTAGCCAAAGGGTCAATGGGACCATTTCCCCCTTAAATTCCTAGTATATCTTGTCATTTTGTGTTTTGACAGGCAATGTCCAAATAAAACACCGTTGCTTGCTTTAAGTGGTAGTATTTGGCCCTCCCAAAAACTTTTCCGACTGGCAACGCTACTGCTTGTAACCACTTTTATGCAGACGGCCAAGGGCGCAGTTTTGTTGTAAAATGTGGAGGGACAGCTTGGTGTGAAACCAACATGATCATCGGGTCGATTCAGAAGTAAGTTGTATAAATACAGGTTCGCAATCTTGTTTTAGAGATGCTTCGAAAGCAACACCAATCACGCTTTGTCCTTACAGATGATTTGCAAATACTTAAAATTTGTTACTGGAGACGGTATTATATTTCAGCAAAATGATCAGCATTCCAAACTTTGACAAACGTAACGGACCCGTTGTGGGTGGTCCGTTTTTTAGGGTAATCTCCCAGAGAGCACTGGCATTTAATGACAGCAGAGTTTACCCAAGCCGAAACTACCATGAAGAGAATCAGACCCGCCCGTTTGTGTTGGACTTTCAGCTCAGTTAACACATAAAACAAAGATAGTTTTCTTCATAGTTTTATTAATTTACGTTTCATCACTACATCAACTTCAATGTGATTATAACATCAGTGTGACATTACTATAATACTCAGGAGTTAAAGAAAATGTCCAGCGCACTCATGTTGTTGATGACAGGTGGTTTCACTCACTTTTATTGCCACAGAGTGGTTCTTTGAACTCAAAAAAATTGTAAAGTTTTTTTCAATATTAGCGGGCAGCTCGTAGCGGCTCGGTAAAATCCAACCGCTAAAAATATTTTGAGCGGCCCCCTCGTTCAACCTCAGCGGCCCGACCAATATCCTGACCATTAGCGGCCCGTACCATCTCTGGCTGCAGATTTTTTGCAAATTTTGCGTTCCTTACATCCAATGAAAAAGTTGAGCTGGAAGACGAAGCCGGTGTCAAGCGAAATTTCTGACTTCACACCATGTGAATCTGCATAGAGTAATATTATACATATCAAATAGGCTGTAAAAACTGATGATTATTGCTTAGGGTTTGGGGTTCCGGTAAGTGTTTCGGGTTGGGGTTTGAAAAAGAAAAATAATTGAGGTCTAAGACTAAGTCCGATATTTTTCAGTGGTTGTAGTTATTCTCGAACCGTAAGCTTGTTGTGGGTATCTGACATCTGACCAAAAAGTTTCAATTTGCACAACACACATCAAAAAAGTAATTGCCAAACTTTATTCCTCTATTCTGAGATGCAAAATAACTGACAAACAATATTAGGTCAGAAAGTTCGCAGAGGTCAGAAATTTCGCTTGACACCGGGCTAACCACCGGCTAAGCAGGGTTGTCAGATTGGCCGTTTTGCCGCCAAATTTCGGAAATTTGGCCGTATTTCAAGTTGGTTGGCCGTACGATTTTGGGTTTGGCTTTTTTTGGCCGTTTTTGAAGGTCGTTTGGCCGAAAAGTTTTTCTGTTGGCCGTTTTGACTACTTTCTGTTGGCCGTTTTGAATATGTCTATAGCCTATTTCAAGGCTAAACTGTCAACAACAACACCTTTTTTGAAATCTGGTCCCCTGTGTGTGCGTTTCGCCCTGTGTAGTGAAATATAAATGAAAGCGAGGCAGTGTGAGTGTGCCATTGCGTTTGCCGTGTTGTGCAGACCTTGCGCTTTGCAGGTCAAGTCGTTGTGTGTGTGCATATACCTGTTCATCGGTGCTGTATTGTATATGGCTTGTAACAGACCATAGGGCTAGGGATAGGTTAGGTAGGTATGGCTTGTGACAATCCATATGGTTGATATCGTGCGTAACCAAACATACTCTTCATATTGTTATCGTAATATTGCTAACTGCCTGTGTTGCTATAATCAGTATTCACAGTTCTTTTTTTATGTTGCCACTATATTTTTTCAACAAACTCTCTGCTAAGTGCCAAGTGGTGCTTACACTTAGGCAAATTAAGTTAACCTTTGGAAATTAAGTGTTCTTCATGTCCGAATGATCTTGGAAACATGCAATGCCTGTAGTATTAACTGTGGGATTTTGTAGCGAGACACAACTAGTTTCTACCTAGCTGCAAGTCTTTTCTTGCTGCCTATTAATTCAAGTGTTAGCTTATTTAGTATTATGTCTTATGACCACAATCACTGTGTTTTTTATGAAGTGGCCATTCGTTTAGAACCTATGTTCAACCCAAATAGCTGACAGAGCCAAAAAGTATGCCATTATCTTGACCAGGGCCGCACATTTAATGGCTTACTTTGATCTTACCAAACTAAATTTAGCTTTTAAAAACCTAAAGCACTGAAAGCATTTAAATCCAACTGCAATGGTAAATAAAGTGACTCTGAGGACCATCTGCTTCAGAAATGTCAAATTCAAAATTATCAAAATAAGGACAGGTTGTCAGCATGTATTGTAGGACACTTTTACTACAGCGCAAACCTAAACTGGGTTGCACAAAACCCTTGACTGGGCCGCATCGCGGCCTGCGGCCGTGGATTGAACATAGGTGGCTTAGAATTAGGCCTATGTGTCTTGCTGTTGCAGGGGTGGCCAACCAGTCAGAGACTAAGAGCCACAGTTCTTACTGTGTTATAGCAAACAAACACATCATGTACATTATAGATGGGCACATAGGCGTAGCCAGGCATAACCCCTTTCGACCCCTCAAATTTTTAGAAAATATAGTCATTTTCTGCTTTGAGAAGCGTTTTTCTAAACAAAATAGTGCTATTCGCATAAAATCAAACATTTTGCCCCCCCAATTTTTTCGCCCCCCCTAAATTATTGGGCTGGCCAAATCCACTGGATGGGCACACATGAACATAACCCCATCTTTTACTCGTATACATATTTTTGCTTAGCTAGATTTATTGTAAGTATCACACACCACCAACATGACAATAACAGGACTTTACAAGGCATTTATTGTTATTTAGTGGGACTTCTGGTATATAATTACGTAAGAGCCGCATGAAACTAGCAAACAGGCGCATGTGGCTCACAAGACGCAGATTGGCCACCGCAGTGCTATTGTATTCAGTAACAGCGCAAAATGAAAATGAATTTCTCTTTGAATGCATTTTGACTTGTTACAGTTAACTGCAAGCTCTGCTTTTGAAGTGTTCAAAATTTGAGTGATGATGCTAAAGTAACTGTTGATTTTTCAGGTACTTTTGTTTTGGTGTTTTTGAAAAAGAAAAAACTTTGGCATTTTTCTGTCAAATGTGACAAATTCTAAAAATAGTTTGGAATTAATTGCTTTTTGTGGAGGTGCTGTGAGCACACAAGATGTATTTTTATGTGAATTCGTGTTGTGAGGAAGCAAATCTTAATAAATTTGGCTTTGTCAAGTGAAGGGTTTGGCTCTTGTTTGGCCGTTTTTAATTGAGTGTTTGGCCTTTTTCAGCAATTTTGTGGACGTTTTTGGCCTTGAAGGTTTGGCCTTTTCTGAAAAAATAAATCTGGCAACCTTGCGGCAACGGATAGTTTGGTACTGGACCACTGGTAGTGGTAGTTGTTAGCCTTGGTGCATTCTTTGGGTCTGCCCGACACTTGTGAATACAAGGCAAAGGGATTGAATGATGGTATTTCAAGATCCTTTGCTCTTTGGTTGTAACAATTTTTCTTGTGTTTTTCGTGACATTTAGTAGAACTGTTCGCGTGACTAGGCTACTTGTGCTACCAAGGTGGGGATAGCCGCACTTTCGCCAGTCGCACTTACGATTGGATGCGAGGTTCGTCAAAAAATTCAAATTGCCAAGGGGTGATAAAGAAACAATATTTTTCACTGCAATGGAAAGGAAAGCAATATCAGAAAGGTTGGAAACCTTTTTCAACGAAAAATGAAGCACATTGAAATGCAAAACACATCTCCAAAACAAGAAAACAACATCATAAGCATGGCCCAAAAAACGGAAAGTCAACCGTTTTCACACCAATTTAACACAATTTTCCGCACAACCCACGAGCACATATTACATATCACCGTCTTTGGTATTTCATACAGATTCCATATCTGTCAAAATTTCGAGCAACAATTTTCGGGATCTTGAGATTTTGCACAAAATGCAAATCATGCTTTATACGCACAGACAGCATCTGAAGCAGGCAGATCTCGGCTGACAACCTAACATTAATCTTTAATTTCAACAACTTTACGCACAACCCACGAACACATATGTCATGTCACCGTCTTTGGTATTTCATACAAATTCCATATCTGTCAAATATTCGAGCAACAATTTTCGGGATCTTGAGATTTTGTAGAAAATGTAAAGCATGCTTTATATGCACAGATAGCCCCTGAGGCAGACAGATCTCGGCTGACAACCTAACATTGGTCTTTAATTTTAACAACTTTACGCACAACCCACGAGCACAAATTTTATATCACCGTCTTTGATATTTCATACAGACTCCATATCTGTCAAATTTCGAGCAACACTTTTCGGGATCTCGAGATTTTGTACAAAGTGTAAAGCATGTTTTTCACTCACAGACAGCGTCTGAAGCAGGAAGATCTCGGCTGACAACCTAACATTGATCTTTAACTTTAACAACTTTACGCACAACCCACGAACACATATTTTATATCACCGTCTTTGGTATTTCATACAGATTCCATATCTGTCAAAAGTTCGTGCAACACTTTTCGGAATCTAGAGATTTTGTACGAAATGTAAAGTACGGTTTGCAAAACTGCTCTACTTGCTGCGGTTTTTGGACGTTGTTCCCATGTCTGCTGTTCCCTTGTTTCTTTAGAAAGTCGTTGGTTCCTGTGCTAAGTAACAATTTTTGTTGCCTGTATTGCTTGAACTGTAGTTTCCCATTGTGTCTTTTGACGATCTCCTTGCCTTGACTCTGCGTGTGGTCATTCGGTCTCTTTTGGTGATCCTGAGAATACTGTATATCTTTGCACCTGTTCGTCCCTAACTTTCGTCTTAGTGCAGGACCCATGCAGTTTTCTTCTCCTCATTTGCTCCAAAGTATTGCATTTTCCTATAAAGAGAGATACTCCAGAAGAAACTGAATGGGTTAGTTTCTGATCGTTTGCAAAAGACGCGTAGCTCCCATGTTTGTGCAGTGTTTTCTGCAACTAACAAAAATAAGCTTTCAACCACAGGAAAGCAAACATGTAACTTGTACCAAAAGGAAATCAAAACAACTATTGTTAATATAAGAAAAAACTTCATTTTTTTCAAGTGGGCTGCGACCAGTGCACAAGATGGTACCACAACGAATGTCTGATGATGAGTAGGCTACACCTGAAACAAAGCAAGCAATTCTTTCAAAATTATGGCTGGAGCAGTCTTGTGAAAAATCTTCGGTAAAGCAGCAACTTTACGTTTCAGGTGCGAAGAAAAGATATGCGTCAAGTACTACTAAATTTAGATTCTGATAAATAAACAAATTACAAATTCTGCTCAAAAACAAAAGATTTGTTTGCAGGTGGTAGCCTAATTGAAAGCTTTCCCACGATGTGGCAATGATAGATGATACGGTTGACGCAGGAGAATCGACAAGCATTTTATTTCACAGGTGAAATCGGTTTGGTCAAATTAAACAGCTCATATGTCCTTTAAACGCAGTAAGAAAAAAATCGTTAGAAAAATGTTGAAATTAAGGAAGTAATTTCAATGTTTTTTGGTTACATGTGGTTTACACATAAACAAAAGACCGAAACCGTTTTAGGTAAATCGTGTTTCTAATGGGTTCGACGAATTTTATCAAGGCTAGATTGTCCCTGCCTGAATGTGAGTTTCCCGGAATCTTAACACAGACAAACTTTGTTGCAACTTCTTTATTTTTAGTAACATGCAATAACATACTTGATTGGTAGGTCAGTCCTTTCAACGTTCAGACGGCAGCCTTGGTTAAGTCGAGTTTCACAGTCTGTAAGTTTAATTGTTTTCTTCTTCTTAGTTAATATATGCGAAGAAGAGTTTCGCAGTTCCAGCGAGAGATGATACAGGCGATTTGGCCTGAAAACAAAAGAGCATATGCACAACACTAATTTTTTAATGAAGGTTATTTCATATGCATAATCTTTTACCTTTTATTGCATGGTCTTCTTGTTCGATGAAGGAGTGAACAGAGTTCACTTCGTGAAATAAACATGGTTTAGTTTCACGGAACCGATGAGTCTTCTTAGATGGGGCAGTGAACAGAGTTCACCTCGAGTAACTACCAACGTTAGCTGCACGGACGACGAGTCTTCTTTTGGATTAGTTTTCTTAGATTGGGGAGTGAACCTAGTTCACCTCGTGTAACAAACAAAGTTTCTTGCACGGACGACGAGTCTTCTTTTCTTCAATCTTGAGTTTCTTTTTGGTTTTTCAGTCTTGATGCTTTTCGAGAGCGTACCGCAATACCTCTGATCTGATCAAGCTTTTCTGGCGGTTATTATAGAAAGATGTTTTGTTTGTTCTTTGAGACACCCTCGCTTTCCTCGCTCGTGACCATCTTGTGATCCTTCTCGCGGTGGGCGTGTCTTGTTTTTCTATTATCTTTTGTTGTGCTTATGTTCCAGCCATGTGCTACATATGTAGGAGTATTGTTTCGTTTTGCCGGAGGATGTTTCACGTGGGTTTATTTTATTTTTTATATTCCATCTGTCCATGCTCGTGAGAGTAGGTGTTTACCACGCTTTCCTTCTGTTCTACACTTTTGGTTGTCGTTACCGTCCTGTCACATGATGTTCATGTCACATGATTTTATTGTTTATCATTTCTAAAGCATATGGCTTCAACGTATGTTCATCTGGGTCTTGGTTCCACCAGTGGTCCGATCATGTACATTAGTTTGCATTCTTTTGAATGTTGTGTTTTAGATTCTTGTTCTGTCCTAGTTTAACGTTTTCCTATATGTTATCTAATGTGGAATATTTTGACAAAGTTCCTTTGAAATCGTGTTGTTGAGACAAAGTTTCTACAACAAGCATGTTTCCTACGGTCTAGTTTGTTCCTCTCAAGATTAGAAGCACTTCATTTGACATATGTTATGCTCGCATTTGTGCTTCCAGCCAGTTCAAAGCGCTTTTACAACCGCCTCTGCTGTTATTCTGAAAACGGAAATGAACTGACGCCAGTCCCACGACACAAACACTTTCCCTATTTATTACAGACGTCGGGACACAAGCCTGAATAGTTACGAAAGACAAGGAATCACATCGAACAGCCCGCAAGAGCTACACACACAAACAACTTGAAGAAAATCCTACGCATCCCCTCAACCAAAACAAATATGCTCAAACACTGCCTGCAGAAAGCATGTTCAGGCGAAAGAACAAACCACCAAAAGAGCATGTACGATCTCTCAGTTTCACGATATGTTTTCCTTGAGAATTCTCATAACTCTGAGTGCGTTGATTGTGCAGAAAAATTTTCAGCGTCAACACCAAACAAAATATTTTTGCCAACATCAGTTTCAAATGCAATCTGTATGAAATATCAAAGACGGTGGTATAAAATATGTGTTCATGGGTTGTGCGTAAGGTTGTCATAATTAAAAATCAATATTAAAGGGTGAAAAACATGCTTTACATTTCGTACAAAATCTCAAGATCCCGAAAAGTGTTGCTCAAAACTTTGACAGATATGGAATCTGTATGAAATATTAAAGACGGTGATATAAAATATGTGCTCGTAGGTTGTGCGCAAAGTTGCTAAAGTAAGATCAATGTTAGGTTGTCAGCCGAGATCTGTCTGCCTCAGACGCTGTCTGTGCGCAATGCGTATAAAGCATGCTTTACATTTTGTACAAAATCTCGAGATCCCGAAAAGTGTTGCACGAAATTTTGACAGATATGGAATCTGTGTGAAATACCAAAGACGGTGACATGACATATGTGCTCGTGGGTTGTGCGTAAAGTTGTTAAAATTAAAGATCAATGTTAGGTGGTCAGCCGAGATCTGTCTGCTTCACAGTGATGTGGACGAGTCATAT
>Ga0210059_1006028_pt1 | contig 19470 bp, 14 predicted proteins | sample Ectturendosymbi2_FD_188042 | JGI IMG/M metagenome (GOLD analysis project Ga0210059, IMG submission 188042) | Ecteinascidia turbinata endosymbiont from Florida, USA - Sample 2 (SPAdes) (version 2) | ecosystem: Host-associated > Tunicates > Ascidians > Unclassified | place: Key West, Florida... | reverse complement strand
GGCCACCAACAAGTTTGATTTATATTTATGAGATACGTTTAATTAAAGAATAGGTTACTGCCAAGCAGTGTTGCCACTGGGGTCAGTCTCGTTAACATCGGATTGTTGCCTTCTTCAACATCAGATAACATCAGATTTGTACGCTAGAGTTTCATATAAGCTAAATCAGTGGTTCTCAAACTGGGGTCCGCGAGACAATTTTCTGGGGACCGCGAAGCACCTTCCAAAAAAATCAACACGACGCTCCTGAAGAAAAAAATTGTGTAAAATAAAATTTTCGGGCAACATATTTTTCCAAACCAAGCTTAATAAACACAATTTGGAGCTATGGTACCCTATATTATTCTATTGCCGAACCAAACAGTCACGCTTGCAAAAGTGGGCATTATATAGGATGCAGATAAAGAGGTGAGTTCTTTAAAGGGGACCGTGAGCCATCTAAAAAATTGCTAGGGGACCGTTGCGTCACTTTTTTAAAAAAGTTTGAAAACTACTGAGCTAAATGCTTTCATTACCATTACTAACCAACGCGCGATCGGTGAACAGCGAGCGAAGTGTGGTCAATGGTCATTAATTGGGAGAAGTCGGTCATGAGCAACAAAAAAGTGTTATTCTCAACGCAGCGAAGAAAGTTTCATCAGTTTGGAACAATAACCAACCACACATGAGAGGAAAGATTTATTTAAAAAAACTTAAAAATTATTAAGCTAACTTAATTTTATCTCAAAATGAAAGTAAATGTGGTAAACAAAAACAACAGTCCAGTCAACATCAGATTTGTCACCAAAACATCAGACATCAGAAATTTCTCTGAAAACATTAGATCTGATGTTAAAACATCAAAAGTGGCAACACTGCTGCCAAGTGCCAACCAACACAAAACACATTCAAACATAAATTGCGTATTCATTCTATAACTCTTTGTGACATCACCATCCAGATTGTTACGCATCGCGTCGACTGATTTTCTTGCCTTGCATTTGTTTTGCTTCAGTGTTGCCAGACGTGCTATTTTTCCGCCAAACTTCAGTGATTAGCTCGTCCCATGACAGGTCGATGTAGTAGACGCGTGCTGGACTGCATTGAATCCAGTGGTGCCGCTTCTAGTGTTTTTTCACTAGATCTGGTGTCAGTGGCGTGTAGAGGTCTGGTGATGTCCGGGGCGACTGCTTGATTGGATGCCCCCCTACCGAATTCTAGTATTGAGCAGTGGCGTATGGTGGTCATTGTTACTGGGTATACGCTGTTTGTGATGTCACAAAATGACGTCATATTCACGTTTGCAAACCAACGGTTTGGCGAAGTTTGTTGACACAACATGCATATTCAGGGACGCCGGAGCAGCGGTAGGGCAGGATGAGCAGTAAAACAGTTGAGAGCAATGGAAACTTGTAAAAAACAAACAAAACGTTAACAAATATGTTTGTTTCTGTTCATCAACAATGCTGACCTCAAAAATAATAACAAAATTTATAGAAAATCATTCTGAATTTTCTGGGTGCTCGAATAGCTGCAATAAATTTGTTTCAAGTCAATCTTGATATACCATGAAATTACCTATAATACTGTTATGAAAAGTAGTGGTGTTGGAGGTGGGAGTACAGGGGGTACAAGCGCACCCCCGAAAGTTTTGATTTGTTGAAAATCTGAGCAAATTCCTGAAAATCCGGGAATAAATGGCGCCCAGCGTTGTTTGACTTCAAAAAATGACACCAAGGTTTGCAAAAAAACACATGAAGACCTTTTTTTGGAGGTCACACCAAAAAAAGGTCTTCATGATCTTTGTGGGAGAAAATTGTAGGCAAAATTGCACAAAAAACTTTTCGGGCAAGTTTGGGGAAATTCGGGCAAAAATCCTTCGCAATCCCAAAAATTTGCCTGCTCCTGCACCTACGATGAAAAGGCATCTCCGCCTCCATTGCCCCCTTCTGAAAGGGCAGAGGGTAAAATGCTCTTGCCATGCCTCCATTCTCCGGCGTCCCTGAGCAAATTACTCTCCACTCTTTACTCGTTGTTGTAGGCTACAATGAGTCACTGAAATGTGCATAATTATCAGAGGTCTCCTGAGACAGAGCTCTTAATAGCTATAAAAATATCCGGCAACGCACTAAAACAGGGAGTAAAACACACTCAGTGCTACGTCAGGGCAGTTCACAACTGCAAAAATACAAGGTTGCGCGAATGTCTCGTCGAATAGCAGTCGATCAGAACGTATGCGCTTGGGATGGCGGACACCCCGGGTTAACAGTTTGAAACTTGCTAAACTACACAATAATTGAGAATGAGCATAAAGTACGCAAAAAAACTTTCGTTTTTACTATGTGACTGTTATATGCACAACTGCTGGAAGGACAGAACAGATACAAGATTGTTTGAACCCTTATGATTAATCCGCCCGAACTGCCAATTATTGACGAAGCTCGAAATGATACACCATATTTCAACCACAAGAGTGCGACTGTATTAGCACAAAAAAACGAAACTGGAAACTAGTGATGCATTATTAAAATCAGCTAAATCAAGCACGTTGAAATAGTACAGTTTTGAAATTTGGCTCAGAAAATCAATTAAACGTCCATAACTATCTTCAGTGTTGATGTAATTGGACCCAACCAAAAAAACACCCGTTTTTTTAAAGCATTCTTAAAAAAAGCAATAAAACCAACAAAATATCCCACGCTTTAGTTTTCCTGTGAAAATGTACTGTGAAGTAAAAAGTAAATTAAGCAGCACGCTTATACAGTTAGCTGTACATTTTTTTAATGAAACAAAACGAACAGCAACGAAATTTGAAGGACTTGAAAAAAAGAGAAGAATAATTCGAACAGTTTGAGTAAATTCTACTGCTTACCTCCTTCAGCTCTGTAAATTCGGTATTTTTAATCAATTTTTCTGCCTTCTCTGCATCCAAGCTGTATCTGATGTTGGACCATTCCAAACCATATGTTGAAAAAATACACTAGGCCTATGTAGATGTTGAACTGGCAGGGCATGCACATAAACTTGACGTGAAACTGCAGCGTTTGTGTGGGAGTGGCTTTTCTCTGTTTGCTGTGCCCATTCTTGCCAAGTCTTACCACTTTGGAGTGAATTCACCAACAACACTTAGCAAAAACAAAGATGGGGTACATTTTTTACCCTCAAATTTGAATGCCATAATAGGTATAACAAGTTATTATTGTGTAATTTTTTGAAAATGGTGGTATTGCATGATGCAATAAAAATAATTGAGAATGGTGTTTTTGTGCTTTTTTTAAAATAAAGAACAAAGACCTTTTTCTTTAAAAAAAAAACAAAAATCGGATTTGAAAAAACAGGTGGGTTGTTTTTTTAAAAAAAGCGTTTTTCTCTCAACCCTGATTATCTTTCAATCCTTTTTTGCAATTTTCCCTTGATCGCACGATCTGGAACAAGTCACGTCGCTATCAGTTTGATTGGGTGCGCGCCGCACACCTAGAGTATAGGTCTCTGGTAATGAAGAAACTGAAAATTACTGGCATCTGATTACGTAAAAATTAGTGTTGACAAAAAACAAGTTTCGAAGATTTAAATCCATGCAGCATGTTTTAGTAGACTTACAATAGAAAAAATCATCTAGTTACAGAATTTTAATTTTTGTAATTTCACTCTCTGGATGCCCCCTTGCCTTGGATGCCCGGGGCCGGCGCCCCGTTCGCCCCCCCTCTACAAGCTACTGTCTGGTGTTTTTGCATTTCATCTAGTGTTTTGGTGTTTTGCTTCTAGCTATCTAGTGTTTTTTTATGAGTGAGCTGAATGTATTTAATTACACAATTTTGTTTAAATGTAACTATAATTGAGACTTTGATTTCGTGGAATTGCAATTTGCCAAAAATTCTACCTACTAATTAGGCTACATCTTAAATTACACAAGAGCATATAATCTGTTTCGAGTTAAACCGCTACGAAGTTACTCTGGTCATCTGTTAACAATTTTAGTGACCTGTTGTAGCAAGGCCGCCTAGTTTTTCTAGGCGGCCTTGGTTGTAGGCTACAAATACAAGCGTTGCTGCTACGGTATATCCCGTTTTCTTTGTCGCTGGTTATCAAATGTCTTTGTTTGCATTGCAACGCATTTTCTGGCCATATTCAGTGAGTGTAAGTTAGCCTTTTGCTTTAACAGCTACCTTGTTTGTGATCTGGTGTTTTTTTGTGAAACTAGTGTTTTTTATCATGAAATCTAGTGCTTTTTCATAAGAACAAAGTGGCAATACTGATTGAATCTACCTACTCGAGTATAGACGCAGTGGAAAGCCCTAAGTTGCAAAAATACTGATAAGATTCTTCCAGAGAACGTGGTTTTAAGCGATCCTATTAGTTTCAACAGCTTCATTTTTGAAGTTTTATAAGAAGCTGAATGGAAGAATGAGACGGTTGTGCCCAGTTTCAGTTAGAAAATCAAAATAAGGATACTGCAATGAGCTGTAAACCACTATTTGCACAGATTGTTTTGTGAAATGTTCAATTTTGGATAACGTTCTACAAGTTCCTGGAAGCGAGTCGTCACCTTATTGATGCCAGCGCCAGGTCTACAGCTTAGTTTGTTCTAAAACACTCAGATGTTCTCAGGTGCTTCTGGTGCGGATGTTATTATTGATAAAGAAGTGGCGTCAGGTTTCAAAGAATGTGAACGGTTTTAAACCGAGGATTCGAAAAGTGCAATGTAACGCTGAGAAAGCCTAGTGCAAGTTTAGTCGCTGTGAAGTCAGAGCACATCGATAAGATTTTAATAGCCATTCATTATGCTTCTAATAAACACCAGCATAATGCCGTTCCTTATTATACCATACGGGAGCATGGTGATTTGTTAAACTTTGGTTTTCAAAAAAGTTCTGACAGCAGTAATCAGTTGTTTTGTTTTGCATTTGTAAATAGTTTTGTAAATGGTGGAGGCTGTGGATACATGGTATAATCTTTACATAAGGTGCGATGATATGTACACCATCTACAGTAGGGGTTCCCAACCTTTTTTCCGCTAATACCCCCGAGTCATAAAACAATCAACCTCCACCCACAGGTTAGATGGCAAAGCCGTGGATTTCGCATTGTTGCATCACAACAACGCAAGATCAGGCAAAATCTACGCGGATTTTTCAATCGGCACGAATTTTCCTCTATTGTGGGATATTAAAAAATAGAAATACAAGAGAACTCAACTGGCATCCAAGTACTCCTGGAAATCTTCCCGTGAATCCCTGGGGATTCGCGAACCCCAGGTTGAGTACCACTGATCTACAGGCACTGCCTTTACAAATTGGTTTGCAAAGATTGCATGGTTGCTAAATGCGCCAGAGACCAATTTTTACAGTCCACGAAATTGATAAACTGCACATTTTAGTGACTTTTAATGTTTTTCGTTAGTATTAGACTTAGCTATTTTTGGCTAAAGTTTTATGCCAATTTTGGCTATTTTTTTTGTGAAATTTGGCTATAAAGCTTTTTGAAATCTGGCAACACTGTTTTGCTTCAATATACGCCAGTACGGCCGTCAAATCTTATATTTTAAATTACATGTGGACGGCCGCAAATTTCATTATCAAAGGCCGCATGTTGTGTACCGTTGAACTAGACCAGGGGTGGGCAAACATTTTCTACGTAGGGCCACACTGAAGATTTCATTGCTACCGAGGGCCGCATGCTCGTATTACATCTATAATCGCTTTGAAAACTTAAAAAGTTTTACATGAGATACCACAAAATAAAGGTAAAAATAGTCACTTCCGGTTGAGTAAAAATGCGGTTTCAAATGACACGTGTGGAAAAAGCTTGATAATTCTAATCTAACCGATAAAATTACTTTAACACAGACTTCAAATATGTACTATCTGTGTATGTGTGACTGCCCTGCGGGCCGTTGTTTGCCCACCTCTGAACTAGACGATTAGTTCTAAGTTCATTATTGAACTACTGATTACATTGAACATTCAAAAATCAAGAAATGTTATTGAACAGAATAACGTGTTGATTTGTTTCATCTTAAACAGTTGTGTAGCAAAAGTAAACTATTCGAGAACAGTTGCGTCGTCATAATATATATTGTTTAGTTTTCAATGTAAGGTTGTCAGGATCTATAAGATGTGCTGTGAAGATTTCTACAAATCTGCCAAAAAGAACCGCGACCTTACAAAAATGGTGCGAAACTGTGAGAAGTACTGCCAGTGAACAACATAGTCCATACAGGCTACAATATTTCAGCAAAACACAGCGTAGGCCTGCGCATATTGTATTAACCCTGTGCTGCTTACACTCTGTAGTGTACTTGTACAATGTACATGTAATAATTTCTTCGCATTCTTAATAAATGTGGTTGATTACCCATTGTTATTCAGCAGGCCCGTAACCAGCTTGGGACACCAGGATGGGCGAAGAGTTTTCTGAGGGGCCCAAATTTTTTGAACTATGTCCAATAGTTTCAAACTATAACCAACACATTTTCCAGTGGGGGCGAAAATTTTGAGGTTACGGGCCTGTTATTCAGCAATGTTTGTTTGAAAAAATGTGCTACACCACTTTATCCAAAAAGTATTCGAAGTAGGCATCAAGTAAAATTTCAATAATTGCAAAATGACCTTCAAAAAATTAAGTGATCTAGCAACCCTACGTTGGACTTCCACTTTGCGGTATGATCTGGTTGACTTTCTGCATGACTAGAAGGTATGTTTTAGCCTCTCTTCCCGCTGAGCAACGAAAGATGCTATATAACAGGGCTGGCAAACTGCGGCTCTTTGAGCTTCCCGAAAACTTGTATATTTTTTATTTCTATTGCAAAGTGTAGTGTAGAAATATTGTAAAGTGGTACTGTGGTATCTAGCGTGCCGTACAGCATTACTTTTGCAAGTCGATCCAAAAAGAATTGTGTCGCAGAAGCGTTGATTGCAATTTAATTCGTGTTTTTAGATTTTATGTTGCGAGTCTCGGTAACTTGTATCTTCGTAACGATATGTGGCTCATACATGGAACAGGTTTGGCCACCCTTGCCATATAACCAAATGTGAGTCTTGCTTGCGTACGAATATCGCTTCAGACGCTTCGCTGTTTATCATTGGTGCACTGCGCATGCCGCTGTACGCGGGAGGAGCTGAAGCAGGGGGTTGCCAGGCTGGCCCTTTTGGGGCTAAATTTTAGAAATTTGGTCCGAAATACAGTACAGTAACACGTTCAGCCCCCACAATTTTCGTTTGGCCCTTTTCCAGGATAGATTCGGCCTCTTGCAAAGATTAGATCAGACCTCCCTGGGTCCTGTCTGAGAAAACATATTTTTTCACTTTTTTGACAAATTTATTGCAGATTTTCAACAATTTCTAAATTTTGAAGGTTTTCAATTAGAAAATTTTGTAAGGATCCTTGGAGTTTGAGTTAACGTGATAAGTTCATCATAATACCTGTTACTTGCTGCAGCTGTAGAAGTGGGAACTGTTACGTTACCTAACTTACTGTAATTTAGGTGGTGCACAGGTTTGTCCGTTTTGTTCAGGTTGTTGTTGATCGCTTTAGCACTTACCAAGGATGGTAAATTTATCTCAGTTTATGGCTACACATGGAAATTAAGTTGTTTTATTACGATTTTTCATCATGTACTTGTTTTGTTGTTGGGCTACAATTGTGATTGAGGAACATTGCTATCAATAAGATTGCTAAGTATGGGTCCATATGACTTTGTAACTGCTGACAAATTTGGAAACAATGGTTGGCCCTTTTTTGGCCCCTTGTCTTAGAATTTGGCTCTTTCCTGGACTAGATTTGGCCCCTTGGCAAAAAATAGATCCGGCAATCCTGAGCTGAAGGACCTCAACTGCTGCTTGTTTTCAAGTTCTTCCAACAAAGGGAAAGGGTCAATGTGTATCCCTTCATGAAAATCACGTTTCAAATCATCTATCTTTTTATTCCGCCAGATACAGCGCGTCGGTTTAGAAAGGAGATAATGTAGTTAACACATCGATTGATTTCAAGAAAATCAAGCAGCGAAAGCATGATGACCTACTGCAAGGAGCTGAGGTGACGATGGAGAGCACACTGGCGGCAAAACAGTCGCACCCGCACAGCAGCTGCCTAACTGTTAGATGAATTCAAAAGAAGTGTTCGCAGTCGCTGCTTAAGATGTACCGATGGTCACCAGACGAGAGGATCTCGCAATAATCGTCTGCGTCTGACCTTCAACGGAACGAGTGGAGTTGCGGGCGTTAAACCAGTCAACATCGCAAGTCTCGACAGGCAGCACTGCAACGGGCATCATCTTCTGGACGCTGCAAAAATAATGAAATGCAACGTGACTGATCAGCAGGACCGTCACTAAGGGGGCGGAGGGGGGAGAATCGCCCTGGAAAAATGTGTTGGACATAGTTTGAAACGGACCTGCTAATCAGCTGACGTGTTCACGCTTTCAGGGGTTTTTAAAAGCAGAAAAATAGCTTTAGAAGTAAAAAATAGTTTTAAAAGTAGAAAAAATAGCTTTGGAAGTAGAAAAAATAGCTTGCCTTGCAATTGAGCAGAAATAAGTGCGTCCATCGCTGCTCTATCGCGTTCGGCCGAGCTCATTATCTGGAAAAGAATAGAAGCTGCTTCATCCGGGTTCTTTAACCCTCGATGCCGCCCAACAACGACGACAATCAAACAGATCGAAGGATTTAAATGTGTGCCAGCTAGTGATGCATTATGACCTAGCGAAACTTCAGGATTGAGAAGTCGGAACAACTCAACTGCAGTCCGGATGATAAGGCTTTGGTTCCAGAAACTTTTTCAACAAATCTACATTTTCTTCCTACCTTACCTCCGTCCTCACAGACTGGAAACATGTAATTACAGCAAGAAGAAACCCTACGATAAGGATTACTTCAAAAAAATTTGAATTGCAATATCTTCTGGCCTGACACCAAGAAAAAAATGAGGAAATAGAAACAGGCCATCACAAATATTCAATGTTTACTGGATTACCAGAAACAGAGGTCCTTCGTTTGCGCGACATATTCAGAGAGCGACTCAAGACGTGCAATAATACAACAACCTCAATTAAAACCTCGATTCAAAGGATTAACGAACATTTTAACTAAAAAAATTAACTAAAATAGGGCACTATATTTTTCTAGAACTATTCATCACGGAGCAAAACTGTTTAAAAACATTTTAAGACAAATAATCGTGATGGACAATAGAGCAAAATGTACGTGCGCTATGCTATAACGATAGCAAACACTACCGGGAAGATGGGTTGGTAAGCAACATGTAGCAAAGTGTAGATGCACAAAATTGCGCTCAAACATCATACTTCAGCATTGTAATACGAAATTCATAAAAATAACATTAACCCTTCACTTGTGTCAATAATCGTGCTTCTACTGAGTTATGAAAAGGCAGACTCAGCATATATACGTCTTTTTGACAAATTTTGTGTTAAAAAGTGCAATAGATGTTGTGTACAATTTTTTAAAGTGAATAGATATTGCCTAATGACAGTGACAGACATAGTTTACGAGGAAATAACAACCGAAGAAAACAGACAGCAGCATGAACTTCTTGCATCCACAACTCACCTTGGTTGAAGGTACCGCATCTACGAGTTGATTAAATGCCAAGAACTGATCGGAGATTCCAGGCATGACGGAAGACAACGACGAGTTGCTCGGCGCCCGCGAACCAGACGAACCGGATAGTGACGCAGAAGCGAACTGACTTCCGATCGGGAACGAGGCCGTCGGATGGAAAGTGTACAACGAACTGAACGCGGCGGCGGCTGCCGAGTTCGTCGCGCTGGAACGAGCTGTTGGGGAGGACGACACAAGCAGAGGCGGTCCAGAGCTCACCGTTTGAGGTGAAGTTCTGGATTTGGGGTGAAATGCGTTATGCGGCGCGTCTCCTGGGCCTCGAGTGGAAGGCGGCGTCATTAGGAACGGACTGGAAGCATCGGAGGTAACGAATGGCTGACTCTTATGATGCATTTTGCTTTTGTTTGCGCTGGCAGACGACGAATTACTAGTTACTGGTTCGAGAAAACCACCGCTTCCGTTCATAGGGATCTTGAAAATGTCTGCGTTATTATTTGAATGAGATGCACGTGAAGAAGAGGATTTTGCTACAACCTGGTTTGGCCGCGTGCTCTCGTTGGTGGCGTGCAAACCCGTTGTTTGCTTAGGGGTGTACGAAAGTACCCCTTTCTTGGGAACCGGGGGTCGGAGGTGCTCGGCGTTGGGCGGTGGGGAGTTTTTTGTCGTGTTTTGAGCGAAAGTCGGGAAATTGCCGGAAGACTGCATCGCTGACAAAAAGCTGTGCAGCTCTTCCACTGACAGTCCTGCCGGTGAAGACGTCGGCAGCACGGCGGGATAACCCAAGCCGGGCAGCATGGCGAACATGCGGCTGTCAACGGGGAGTTGCTGAGCGGCGGCCGGCTGCTCCATCATCGCGTACTTCAGCAGCTCCGCACTCAGCTGGTTCAACCCTGGCACGGCCATCGCGTCAGGCACTTTGGTGCTAACTTTTTTCGCTGAGTGTTTCGACGTCGGAGGCGCGAACGAGTGCTTGTGAGAGGTCGCGTCGACGGAAGCGCGGCTTGCGGCGGCGACGCTTTTGCTCGTGGGCGTCGGAACCGCTTGCCTGGCCGCAAAGCTTGAAGCTTTATGCTGAGTGTCTGTGGCGTTTGGTCTTGCGGCAGGGTCCGGACTGGAACTCGGACCAGGACTGAACGAGGTCTGGTTCAAGGATACTTTCAGATCTTTCACAGGCACTTGCTTCACCTGTGCAATGTCTTTTGCTACGTTCGGTTTCTTGCGCACGGCTTCTTTCTGAGCGCTCGCAGCAGATGGATTAGGTATTTTTTCTGGGTCAGAGAGCGGAGCGTTGCCGAGGCAACAGTCCAAGTTCAACGTCACGCTTAAGCTTCTGTCGTTCTCTTTGAAAAGTTGCTTTGAGGTTTTGAGGGAATTGGCTTCGTTCGAACTTTTCGGAGTAGACTGGCTCAGAGAGCACCCGCTGGAAGGCGACGCGGTTCTTTGCACTTCGTTGGATGCCTTTTTGTCCGGCTTGCTGGTCCCTCCAACCTTTGATTTACTTCCGCCAAGAACCACTGCAAGCATCATTTTACGCACAATAAGCATTGAACAAAACCAATGTTTACCTAAAAGGAAAGTCATAATGACACAAAATTGAATTAAAAAACAAAAACTCTGCTATGAAATACCACGTCAGTCTGATAATTTTAGAGCAGTGGTTTTCAACCTTTTTTGTACGGCGGTCCATTGTAGCAACCCATTACAACCCAACGAACCCATCTAAAATTCAAATAATGCAAATGTAATACAGCTGCTTAAATAAAATATCTACTCGCGACCCCTCCAAAAGTGGTTCACCACTTCTCTGTGGGTCGCGACCCCAGGTTGACAACCACTGTTCTAGAGCGTAGTCGCAACGCTTAAAGAAACTTCACAATCATCCCACAGTCCGATGTCTTCGAAGTAAGCCTGCCGGACCATGTCAGTGTAAGAGAAAGATGCACAACAAGCAGTATGAGAATGTACGCTTGCTGCGTAGCGTACGAACATTACCGCCCTACCGCTTGCTCCAGCAAATCGTAAAAACAAACTTGCCCTTTTGCTGCTTCTTGTTCCTGAAAAGCAAGCAATAAATGAACAAATAAACTGAAAATAATCATGTTTAGGTAGAAATTCTTTGAAAACAGCGGGTAGCTCACATATTTCCGGTCCAGTCTTGGATTACTTGCTTGCTTTCTTTCAAAAGCTGTCTGGCCTGCATCCATCCTTTCGGCCATTGATTTTTTACATCGTTGTCAAAGAAAGCCTGGAAATTGTCTTCGAGTTAATGTGTATGATTCTAATACCCTGCTGCTTGGTGATGAAAAAATCTCTAAGCTACTACAAATTTGCAACGATTAAAAGAACACCATATTTTTGTTTATGAGGCACACGTTACCTTCAAGTACTCTTCGACAGACTGGTTGTTTCTGTGTTTCGCTGCATCGAACTGTTGCAACTTGATTTTTACTACATCGAACAACAGTTGTCTAAACAAAAAAAATCGTTAAACTGTTGACCGCCATGACTTTACTTGACAAAAGCATTAGCCAGTTAACTGTTCTAATCTAACACACCTGATCGTATCGTTCCATTTGAACTTTCTTCTTGGAGCGTAAGTTCGCTTAGTCTTCTCTTCTCCGCTTGGTGTCGCACCAGTACCGTCGTCATCTTCATCGGTTGAAGCGGCGAAAGTTGCCCGTTCGTCGGATCTGCTTTAAGGCATGCGATCATATGTCTGTTCACAAGCAGCAAGAAACACGCGCGCGTGTTGCGATTCGAACCGAGATTTACTGCAAACACTCTGCGCACCACGAAGTAGTCTCAAGTAGAAATGAAAAACAGCATACACTACACCCAGAAGCGAGTCCTCACGGAGACGATCGGCGGTTTTCAGAAAACAAAGTATCTGCCACGTTCTGCACAGCATTGTGCAAAATGAGGTGTTCGACAGTGCACAAAAGACCACCGCGTACTCTTAGGCAATCAACTGCGTGACAAAACGAACGTCATCGTACGTACTTCGCGAGTTGTTGGGCAGCGCACTCGTCGTCGTAGATCTTAATCTGCTCAGGCATTGCATCGTCTACAGCCTGTTTCAACCTGTTCAGCGGTTCTTTCAAGGTTTCATCCTGAAGTGTCAGAAACAAACCAAATAAAAAAATCAAGTAAAAAGAGCCTTGAGTAGTCCCGTTGATCCTGAGCAATCTACTTGCTGTAAATAAGGTAATGTATCACACGAATGTCATGAATATTGCCCGAAACATGGGGGCAAAACCGAGCCAATATTGTATGAGGCGAGAAGTTCTGTCACGGAAAAGTGCACCACCTAGCGTTCTAACTTGGTTTAAATTAATGATCTTCAGGTAGAGATAAACTTATGAGAAGGGAGTATACTTAAGTTTATTAAGTCCACCTCACCTGTTTGGAAGCGTGAAGCTTTTTCATCCTTTTAATAAGTGTGTCTTTCGAACAAGGGACGTGCGGTGTAAGATGCTGGTAAATGCCAGAGCGCTCCTTGAGACTGAGACTTTGCGTTCCGGACTCAATCCCGAGCAGAAGTTTATTAACGTCCGGCGAGAAAAACTTCACTTTGCCCTCGTTTTCGTTTGTTTTCGCGAGCTGGGAAGCAATATATGTGGCAACAACCTTCTATAAACACGCAGCTGCACACAACGCAGCCTTCTCCAGTGAGGATTTCACTAGTCCGGCCAAACCCATATGATCTTATTTGCCACAGTACTTAACTTTTATGCCTATTCCACATGAAGGTAGTGAACATATATGTTCTCAAATACAAGCTTTGGAAAAGATTTAAATTGTCCAACTAAGGCCCTACCATCACACATTTTGGACCGGGCTGCGCGGTTGCAACAGCTGAATTGCCGACTCTACTTGAGAATTAATAACAAAAAGAACTTGCTTTTATATCAGCACTCACCAATGGTTGCAAAATTATAGGAGTACAATATTAAAAACACATCAGTTGTTATGAATCAATAACTACATGAAACATTAACTAAACTTTTGTGCGTTTGAGTGTAAAATTCCGGATCAAAACAGTTAACTGAGATGACTGACTTTACAAAGATTTTGTAATATGTACAAGATGTGGTGAAAACAGACAACTAAAAATCATTTTCCGAGTTTCACTTTTTCTAAAAATTAACTAATAACAGGTCTGCAAAACGTTTGCTGCAATATACTCGAGGTATACTGTAAAGACTGATCGCAACAGGGGCTGGAGCGCGCGCTACAGACGCTGTATACTGGGTTTAAGGTGAGTTACTCATGACCTGTTTTTTTTTCGCTGAAACATTTCGGTCATTTTTGCTGGGACATTTTGGTCACTGCAACAAATCGGTCATTTGTCCCACAGTTGTATTAAAACTCACCATAACATTGTTTTTAGCCTATATTTTCAAACATTCTGACCGAAGTGGCTTAATTTTTTTCGGTCATTTCAAAGACGTTTCGATCTATGACCGAAAAAAAGCAGCTCATGACTACTTTAATCAAGACAGAACATTTTACCATGGCGACTGAATCAAGTTTGATTTTAGAAACACGAGTCTCTCACCAATACTTGATGACATGATTCGATCATCAGCAGCAAGAAATGAAGTACGGAGCGCTTGATACTTTTCAGCACAGCTGTTACGCTTTTCACACAAACTATTAACTTTATTATCAGTTCTCACACTGATGGTATATCTACCTGGTCGTTCAGACAAGACTGAAATATAGTTTGTGTAAACACTTCCTTAACTGCAAATATACATTTTATTAGGACTTCGTACTTCTAAGTCCTCGCACAAACACAGGCAAAAGCTGACTGCTATTGCAGGAAATAAATCAGGAAAGTTATATAGATTCTACATAACATATGAATTGAAGAACCATCAATTTTGAACCAATGTGTTCGCAAATAACGATCGATTTAGTTGTTTCTAACCTTTATCCACTCGCGTGCCATTTTTACGTTTCACAAAGTGTTCTCAAACACAACACAACTTTGATGAGATAGATGAAGTTGTCTTTTCTCGACCAACTTGTCGATGCGAGCAAACACTTTGCCGACAAGCCACCGGAAATCATGTCCGGAGCAGTGAGACGTTTGTGGCACTTCCATTTGATGGCTATCATAGCTGAGAGCCCTGCTCGCGCCCCCACGTTGAATAATGTTTGCAACGTTGACTAGAAGAGCATTTACGTTTGTTTACTGTTACAGCACACCTCGGCTAATCCGGATTCGACTTGACCGACGATTTTATCCGATTTAGGCGAAGATCCGGATTAACCGAAGATGATTGTTTCTAGCCTGACGTCATGCGGTACTGAGATATCGATGAGAATCGTTTATATTGAAATCATTTACGACACAACAGCAGCTTTTCGCAGAAGCAAAACGAATTTATTGATGCATTTACAATGGAACATCAGATTAGTAATCGCCATATCCAGGCAGTTATGAACAATCTTAAGTTCATAATTTTAGATTACTTGGCTGCAAAAAAGTCTGGGATTTTGGACTGATGCAGAGATTTTTATGACTGGTCCTGCAGTTACTCTATTTGGAAGGTAATGCCCTCCAAACATCTTACCGAGTACAATACGCTCAGGGATAATGCTCTACACTTCACACGCAAACTCAACACTAATCAACAGACTGAAACCCTGGTGCGGCGGCGTGCCTTCAGCGTTACAGATGCTATGCCCGTGTGTGACGCAATACTCGTCCCTACGATTAGTCCAATGTTGCGTGCAGCTACGGCCGCTGTTATCATAATCTTAAACGTTCGTTGTTGATCGTGAGTACGCATGTGTTGCGTCTGAAAGCTGCCAAATCTTTCCTAGAGACCAGTCAGTGCACGTACTTCACTGAAAAATCCGGATTAGAGATGAGAAAAGAGCAGATTTTATCCGATATTGGTGAAGATCCGGATTAAAAAATCCAGATAAACCGAAGATTTTCATAAAGAAAACGTAAGAAATCATTCGTACCACCAGTTTTATCCGGTTTTGGCGAAGATCCGGATTTAACCGAGGTTTACTGTTTTTTGCTTGATTTCTAGAAAACCTAAATAAGTATTCCCCCTGGAAGACCTTCTTCACGTATCTCAAGTGGTCCTTGGGAACCACGATTTCTAGGAATAACCGTTCTAACGAGTTACCACGGTAAGGTGTTGCATATCTGCTGCACATAATACAGAAAATACCTTTGCCAAGGAAGAAATTTTGTCTGCAATACTCGCAGGAATTGAACCCAAGAGATCGTGCTTTTCAGTCTTAGTGGCCAGTGCTTTCACCGGAATGTCAGGACTTGAGACATCTATAGAAATATCACGCACGCAATGTTCTAATACATTTCCTGTTTAAATTCGAATGAATTCAAATCTCGTAATAGCTACGATAAGCAGAGCTTACGAAAATGACAATATAAAAACAAAAGGGGTCAATGATGCTATCAACAAAAACGTAAATGAACAGATCAATACCTGGCCGATGATCTTTAAATGCAGAACTTTGTTGCTCGTCTAAAACGTCCAGCAAATCTTTCTCAGTATCCTAAAAATAGTCTTCGATAAAAAATGCAGAATTATGTCAAACTGTAGTACAACACACAATCCTTGCCATTGCTTTTGCCTTGCAGCTGTTCACCTCCGTACCAGACGCGTTGGTAGTTTTTGAAGTATTGCTTTTGTCTGGACCTGAACGCAAATTTTTTATCATAATTCACCAAAAGCAGGTAATTTTAGCGTGTACTGTTGCTGTTGCTGCATCACTAACCATGGGACGATTCCAATTCTCCGGGCAATTGATGTACTGTTACACACAAAAGCACATGGAAACTGGACGTGTTAAACAATGACCACATTCAGTCACACATTCATTGGCAATGTATTATATACATATCAAAAACACTCGTTCATTTTTGCAATGATGAGATGAGCAGAACATTTGATTAATAAAACAAAAAAAACACTGTATCAACCTGAGGAAATTAGGTGATGCTGCGCTTTGGCTTTTGCGACCAACAACTGTACTTTGTTCTTCTTGACACTAGGAGTAAAAATAAAGCTTTGAAAAAATAAAAATTTCAATTACAATTTTGCAGCCAAAAATCGTAACACAAGCCTGACGTCTTTCGCAGTTTTTCGAACTTTTCCTTTCCTTGAAGAGAAAGTTTTCGTCGTTTTCTATTTTCAAGTTGATCATTTGGAGCTTTTTTCTGTCACACATAAATGTCGAGTTTCCAGCTTCAGTGAAATACATTTGTACAAAACACATCAAGTTACCTTTTTCTTTTTCGCTAAATCATTTGTTTCTCTGAAGTCATCACCACTTTCATCAGAAACTCGTTTCGTCTTTTTAACGTGAACTGCCAGGGGTAACGAGTCTTCATCATCATCGTCATCATCATCTTTATGGTCCAAATTAGATTCATCAGAAACAGATTTAAATTCTAGTTTTCCACTGTTTATGTAGAATCCGCCAAACTGTGTTGTTAAACTTGATGGAACAACTTCATCGTACTGTAAATATGTTGGGTAATATTCTTGTTTATTCAAATAGCTTACACAAAACACCAAGCCTTTTTGAAAGGAACAAATAGCATGCATTTTCTAAAACACCTGTTGTTGATACTGCTAGTACGATTGTTTCATAAACATCAAAGAACTAGCTTTTGCAGTGAATATGAAAAAAGCTTTTCACATTTCATACAATACCTCCACTTGATAAATCCACAGCTGGGACGCTGTTTTATTAAGCCATTACTTTGATAGACACATATTGTAAAACAGCTGGTCTCAAGTTTGAACTAGGCTCAAAAATTTTTTAAATGGTTTCAACATCGACTGCAGAGTCTTGGCTTTATGAACACTTTGATCTTTCACAAAAAGCTGCTGTGGGAGTGCTCTTGCTTATCAGCAAAGCTTCTTACACATAACTGACAGAACCAGTGGCGTACGCAGAAATGTTTATTGGGGGGGGAGTCATTCAGTGGCATATGGTGGTCATTTGCATTTAGTGTGCGCTCTTTGTGATGTCACAATTTGACATCGTATTCATGTTTCCAAACCAACGTTTTGGCGAAGTTTGTTGACATAATAGGCATATTCTTCTACATGCACTCCCCATATTTTATGTGTCATTGCACTGAATATAAACTATTAGCACTCCAAGTTAGAATATCGGAGGAAAATAAACTCAACGCTATGACACAGCAGTTCATAACTGCAAAAATATCAGGCTGCGTCAGAGCAATTTACAACGGCAGAATGAGGCTGTGCTAATGTCTTATCGAATGCGAGCAGCCGAGTACAAAAAGTGTGTGACTGCACTGGCTGGCGCACACCCTGGTTTGCAAGATCGAATCTTGCTGAACTACACAGTACAAAAAAGTAGCACAGTCAAGCTGAATTATTTCCATTTACTAAATTTAATGCCTCTATTAGTGGTTCCCAAACTCCTGCAACTTGCAAATCCCCATGAGTGTTAATTTTCTTCTTGTAGTCTCCCGATTGCCAAACTGTTTAGTCTCAGAAAATGCAATATCTTGAAAACCTGACATAATGGGGAAAATTGGAATCAATTGAATTAAACCATCCTTGTAGTGCCACTTCTCTCTACTGAGTAGCAAAACATTACAGACCAGTCATCATACAAGCGGAGGAGTACAATTACAAACCACTGCTCTTTTCATAACCATGTGAGCTGATAGTAAGAGTGAGTAATGAGGCTGATCATCATCTTCAACAAACTGACCCTTTTACCAATTCTGTTCTGACAATGAATGACATTTTGCACATTGTTTTGCAGACATTAATGCCTAAAGTACTTATTTCATCCACTAAAAATAACTTAACAAAAACCAGACTATGTTCATTATTACAATATCAAATTATGGTGCTGAGGTACGATGGCAAAGTATTGCAGGTGGTGAAAGATCGCCGATTTGGAAAAGGCTTGTTATGGCAACTTGTTGATGACATTTATCATGGATTTAATATTTAACATTTGTCTTGTAGCAACTTTTTTACAATGTAATCAGAGGATGTGATACCAGATTTATAAACAATTTTCCAGACCTGTGGCAACTAAGTCAATGGCGCATTTCACGCAAACACTAAATTGTTACAACTCACATTGAGATGTTCTTGTGTGAGTGAAGATTAAAAAACAATCGGATATAAACCCCACAACAATAGGCACAGAATAAAGCTATGTCAACATTAAACACTTACACATTCTGAATTATCTACAAAAGGGTCGGTTTCATCATATCCATAACCCAAATCAACAAGATCTTTAACTCTGTCTCTTCGTTTTTTCTTTCTTGAGACAACAGGTCCTCCACCATACTTTTTCTCAAAATAGTTAGCTAATGATTCAGCATCTGACTGATGGAAAATGTCATCTGGAGAAGGAACAGCTTCATCTGAATGTCGTTTGTTTTTCTAAAACAATATAGCATATGCTTCATCAAGTGGCTACAAATGTCCAAAAACGATGATTTATTTCAACCTTATATTGATTCTCATCCCTATGCGGTTCAATTAAAGTAACACTTCAACTAAAGACACAAAGTACTATAAATGCCAAGCTTGTAACATTGTTTGTCACATTGGGAGCCGGTGTTCGATACATTCGTACTCCCTTTAACGCCCACCAAAGCCAATATATTGGCCCTAGGTTTTTTGGTTATAACTCGCCAGCTGCTGCAGCTAGAGAGGTGTTCAAACCCTCTACGGATTCAGCAAGTCTAGTAGTTCCAAGTCAAAAAAAAAATTTTCAGTTTTGGGTTTGGGGTTCTCTTGGGGGGTCGTTACAAGTGGGGGTGTTTTCACATTTTTATGGCCTACTTTGCACGGCCCTGGACGCCCATCTAATGGGCCCACGTTTTGGCCCAAATATTTTTATGAAACTAGGC